>FLOH01000924.1_pt1 | contig 50971 bp, 39 predicted proteins | sample 756751 | NCBI WGS metagenome assembly FLOH01 (sample SAMEA4026879, study PRJEB14308) | marine metagenome | biome: coastal water; material: water | depth 74 m | reverse complement strand
TACGCTTGCATCCCCAAGGACAGCCATTGTTCTCGGCTGGTCCTGCTTGGTCTGGGCATTTGTCTACGTTGTCTAGCACACCATCACCATCTCTATCTCCCCATGGACAACCACTGTTTTCTGCAGGTCCAGGAATGGTATCACATTCATCAATGTTGTCAGTAACACCATCACCATCAATATCTCCCCAAGGGCAGCCGTTGTTTTCTTCTGGGCCAGCAACATCTGGACACTCGTCAACGTTATCTAGCACGCCATCAGCGTCTTTATCTCCCCACGGACATCCGTTGTTTTCCTTCGGCCCAAATTCATCTGGGCAGTTATCGGTCTTGTCTGGAATGCTATCTAAATCTCGATCTGGACAACCAGCAAATACCTGTAAACCGAACTCATCCGGACAGTCATCAAGCTTATCAATAATTCCATCTCCATCTCTATCCGCAATCTTCTTGTCTTTGTACCCAACAACGAAGTTAAGACCACTGTGGAAGTGAGCGTTCTGTGAATGTTGAGGCATCATTGGAGCTAAGATGTTGTCGGCAGCCAAGTACCACTGAACAGGCCCTAGTGTTAGTCCGAAGCCAAAACCAAAGTTTGCAAAGCTGCGACTGTTGTACATGTAGCTTCCAGAAAGGTGGAAGATGGTTCCGAACTTACGGGTGTAGTTAAGCGCTACTGCGGGCTCAAAATGTTTGTGAAATATCTCTCCGTAGAAATCTAATCCTAAACGGTCTTTCTCGGTGAATTTGTATGCTCCGCTGATGTAAATCTGTGAGCTTAAACTTGTGTTGTAACTGTTTTCTGTTTCGGTAAACGGAAATGCTGCTTCCAGGGTGTCAACAAACTCTTCAAAAACTCTCGCGCTATCTGGTTGCGTTAGGAATTGTGCAAGGTCCAAGCCTTGGTACGTGAAATTCGCATCACCAATTGTCTTGTTATGCGTGTTCTCTTTCCAAAAAATCATTCCAAGATCGTTGGCACTAAATGCAACTTCCCAGTGCTCATCTATAAGGTAATGGGCTCCAATATTAAATGCAAAACCATGATTTCCCGTGAGAAATGATTTGTATGAAATATCGCCTCCAATATTCTCAAAGTCGCCAAGCAAACCAGCCGAGTTCAGCGTTACATCAGCCTTAGCGGTAAGGTTAAAATTGTTAGGGTCTGTGTAAAGAGATAACCCTCTGTTTTCTGTTGAAACGTTGGTAATTCCATTCAAATATTTTACAGAAATACCTACCCTTAATTTTTTATCAAGCAATTTTCGTGCATAGCTAATGGCCCATTCTGTATAGACGGTTGCATCTGCATTCATACTTTTTAAATCAATGGTTTCGTCTAAATAAGCACCATTACCTTTCCATATTCCATTCAGCAAATCCTTTGGTAGATTGAACCTTGTAGAAATTCTCATGGCGCTATTCACATACATGAAATTATTCTTGTCAGGCCCAAAAGCGAAGCTAAAAGAGAGTAGGTCGAACTTAGCGTTCATAGACATGTAATTCGTCTTACCCATTCGGTCCAATGCGCCTTGCATATCTACATAAAGCGAATCGTTGGCGTCTTTCTTTATCAGCTGAGAATATGCAAAGCCATTCTGGCCGAGGGTAATGTGATTGCTGGATAACATTGGTAATCCAATGTGCCACTTGCTATCGGGAACAAATGCTGGATTGATGTACATACGCTGCGGAACGAGCGTCATTCCTTGCATAGTGAAATCGTACTGCGCTTTGGCCTGAAACGAGCACATCGTAATAACGATTGCTGCAATAAAGGCAAAGCTTCTTTTAAGATTTAAATGGGCCATAATCTTTAGCTGGTCTGGTCGTTTTTCTTGATAGGCTTGTTAAAAGTCGTTGATGTCAGAAGGTTTCGCCTTCAGCTTAACTCTTAGTCCAATTCGTATTTCGATGTTGTCTTCTAGGTATAATTTGATGTTGCGATTGGCATCATCCGTACTGGTAATATCTGCTGCAAGAAGTAAATAGCTTGAAGCGAAAAGGCTGTGAATACGCGCACTGTCCAACTCAATATCGTTGTTTGTATTGGTGGCAGAAATAACTTTTCCGTCTGCGTTTACCAAGCCAGATTCAATGATGAAAGAACCATCTGTAAGCACAGAATCTATCAAGTTATACGCGGTATCAGCAAAATATAGCTTCAGCAATCCATCAACCGGAAAATGACTGAGCGTGTTAATTCTCAAAAGACCTCTTTCTATGTTGTCCGCAAAATCCTCCGCTTCATTAAACGGCACTTCAATTGTGTCTATAATGGTAAAATGGTCTGAGAATCCCCAAAATGGTAATTCAACATCGGCAGTCACTTCAATTGCGCTGTTAAGCGTTGCAAAGTTGTAAGCTGGTCCGTTTGGGTTAACCTCGCCACTTACATCATGGTGTATTTGACCGAATTGGTTGTTTACTACATCTTTAATGTTGCTATTGTTCTGCGTAAAGTAGTATTCAAGGATAGCCGAATCGCCAACGGCAGGAGCAGCAGCAATTGTAAACTGGTTTCCAGAAATGAGTGAGGATAAATCGATATTGGTTTGAGGATTTCCTCCACCCGCTGCATAAAACTCATCCAAACTAACATTGATTTCTGCTCCAATGGTGTTACTAATATGTAATCTAAGTCTTGGGTCTTCGAAATAGATGCTTCCACCGTGTTCGCTTTGAACCACATCTAGGTCAACATCAGCCGGGTTGATATCTAGATTGAAGTTCCCAAAATAACCATCAGCAAATGCCATTCTCATGTTCTCGAAAGAATGGTTAATCTGAACTTGATTAACAGGAGTTGGAGTAGAACCGCCACCTTGATTTAATGTAAGCGTATAATTAATAGGAATTGTGTTTGGTCCCATGCCATTGTCAAGGTCCATTTCGTATCCAACCAATGGAATATCGATACTTACAGACACTACCTGGCCCTGATAATTAATAGGATATGTTTGGAGAAATGGCGTTCCATTCAATCTCATTTCCGGCATAGAAACTTCCAACATTCCGCTGTGCTCAAAATTGCTGGTGAACGAAATATTCATGTTTCCATTTTGGAAAACCATCTTATCTAACTGAGAGCCACCTGGGCCAGTAAGCCCAATTGTCAATCCGCTGTTTGCTGTGGTTGCTACAGTTCCGTTGGCGGTAAATTGTACAATTTCAGGAGCAGAAAGGCTCATGTTTTCGTCTACCTGTTGTTGTACTGGTAATTGAAAAACATCATTAATAGTTTGAGAGAAAATCCGCTTTCTGTAAATCAGGGTAATAAAGTTGTCGGCATCGTACTCGTAAATGTTGGTCGAGTCCGACATGCTGATAATCTCTTCCGCATTAAGAATTGAATAGACAATAGGGAAAGCAATATCTGGTTCCCATTCAATCATATCCTCGCGCATGCGATCAAAATTGAAATCATCTTTAAAACAACCAGAAAGCAGCATTACAATACCGCAAAAAGTAAATAGGGCAGCTACGCTACCTACATGAAATTTTCTCATGAGAATGAATTTGGTCTTCTAGGCTACGAAAATAGGAACTTTATACCTAGGGTATGGCCTGAATGACCAGTTCGGTTCCGGAACCAGCACTAACTACAAGGCGGGTGTCGCCCTCTTTTACAAGTACATATTCAGAGTTGCCGCTCATTGGGAACCCGTCTACCATTTGACCGCTTGAATCGAATAGAACGAGCTGTTCAGAATCTTTATAGTAATAGCCAATACCAACTCCTCCCTTGCCTAAATCAATCAAAAATGGTTCTGATGCGGAAGGTTCTAACCTGTGTTCGGCTACTTTTTCCTTCTTGTAATTGAATATTTGCAGCACGTTAAGGTCTGAAAAGATGAATTCGGGTCCGCCATCTTTATCAAGATCTGAAACAAAAAATCTATGCTCTGGACTAAACTTGCCCAAGTCCATGTCTTTAACTTCTCCATCTAACGATACCCTGTAAATTTTACCCTCTTTGTCGGTCAGGTAAACACCTGAAAACGCACTTTCAGAAGACTTTAAGGTTTGTAATTGATTGTTTTTTGAAGCCACTACTCTCTGCTCTACCGTTACTCGGTTTTTGCCTTGTCGGTCTAGCAAATGAATTTTACCATTGCTTTCTCCCGTTACTATATAGTCTTTGCCGCCAACTACAAAATGCTTGAACTGCTGAGTTGTTGGGTTTGAGGAAAGGGTGTGTTTCCATCCAGAAACCTCCTTTCCGTTAATGTCATAGTTGTAAATATGCTTGTTTTTGCAACTAATGAGCAATCGGTAATTTTTGCTTTTATCGTAGTCAAAAACACTTAAATCAGTTTCGGCTTCTGCGGGTAGCTTGAATGGGAAACCCTCTATATTATCTCCATTTCTATCTATTAGATAGACGTAATTTTTGGTGTTAAATATGTACTGTAATTTCCCATTTCCGAATGCATCTACCTGAATAGGTTTGTTTTGAATGCTCTCCACCAGTGGCACTTTAAACAGAGGCTGCCCCATTTTATTAAACAGGTAAAGCATCTTATTTACGTCTTGAATAAGAAATTCACTTTCGCCAGTGAGGTGATTTTTAACAACCGTTGGAGCGCCAATTGGAGCGCCATCTAATGTTGCCGTCCAGCTGCTTTCTTTTGCTTTAGACCAATTTGGATTGTAATTGAGAAAAACGTTGGAGTAAAACGATTTGCCTGTTGTAGAAACTTGAGTGCCTAGGGCTTCAAAATTGGCAGCGATTTGAGGGTTGTTAACAAGACTTGCAGATGCATCTTTATCCAAATATGACTCAAAAATTGACTTTGAACGTGCTAATTGGTTGTAGGAAAAAACATTGTAGGTAGATCCAAGATTTTCTATAAATCGGGAGAAGGAAAGTTCTTTGCCAAGCGTTCTGTCTCCCTGAATAAAGCGTAGATAAGAAGCCATCGATTCTTGATTAGTACCGAATACAACTCGATTTCCAATAATCATGTAGAATGGATTTTCATACGCATCAAAGCCATCTCCAAACAAATCGGTAAGGATTCCGCCTAAAGGAAGTTGGCGAATGAGGACTCCGTTATTTTCAATTTCAACCACATCTAACTTGTTTTTGGCGGATAGTCCATCTGATAACTCGTTGAGCAATTTTGCAGCGAGGTCTGCTGACCTAGCTTCAAAAACCATAAATGTGTTTTCGCCAAAAGAAGTTTCCTGCGATTCGGTTACGCAAATACCAAATGAATTGCCCATCCATGCAAGGAGGTTTTGCTCTAAATCAATTTCGAAATGTGTGTTTAGACTATCAAGTTTGGTTGCAAGCTGAACCAACCTTCCAGAGTTTTGCAAGAGCTTTTTATAATCTGTTGTAAACGAAAACGCATCATCAATGCCAAAAAAGAGGAAAGAGGCTGTAGATGATGGTAGATATTCTGGGAAAGTGATAGTCTGAGGCTCTTGGTCTAAAAAGAGCTTCAAATACTGGTTTAGCGTATCCGAAGTGTACGTGAACCCATTAAAGGTGAGTCCTTCAGGTTTTAGATGAAGGTCTAACTCAGTCCAACTCCCAATACTACTTACCAACCCGTTAAAAGAGCCAATTGTTGGCTTCAAAATGCCTGAGAAGTACGTTGGTAGTTTTTTATAGTTGACAAGGTAGTTAGCTTCTACATTTTGCCCAGTAGCCTCAATTGCCTTCGCAAATTCAGGGTCTGAGTTAAGCGACTTTCCAGATTTAAGTTGATTAATCGACTCATTCAACAATTGATTGCTACTACTAGCCAAAAGCAGTCCACGATAGCCAGTATAGTAGAGCACATTATAAGGTTCTGCAACCACCAATTTGTAGGTGGTCATTTCGTCTTTCACGCTTTCGGTTACTACTCCAACGGAAGCCATAGCTGTGTTTAACGACTTAACCGATTTTTTATCGGTAGCGTTATTTGGCTTAATGGCATAAAAAACATGAATGGAGTCGGAGCCATTCGAATGATACGATGACCAAACAACAGATTTTGCCAGCATCTCACTTAGGTCCTGGTCATTCCTGATAAGTGAATCCAACATTTGATTCTTAGCAAAAAAGAGATTCAACTCTTTTATTTCGCGAAAAACCTTGAAATAAGCTTGACTTTCAAATGTTTCCCAAGCTTTGGTTATTTCTGGATAGCTAATAACAATTGCCGCAGAAGTAGGAATAGCATCTATCGGATTTGCAGCTTCCTGTTTGTTTTGTGTAGTAAACCACCAGTATGCGCCCCCAGCCAAGGCAAGGAGAATAATGAATACCGAAATGACCGCTTTCTTCACTTAATGGGGTAGGCTAGAAACGTAATGAGATACCTACAAATTTAGCATTTGTGAGATGGCAATTAGACAATGCGACCATCCTTCATTTCCAGCTTTCTATCTGCCATGTTGGCTAACTCTGCATTGTGGGTCACAATAACGAAGGTTTGATTGAATTTGTCTCTCAAATCAAAGAACATTTGGTGCAAATCCTTGGCCGATTGACTGTCTAAATTCCCTGATGGTTCATCTGCTAAAACCACCGCTGGTTGATTAACCAAGGCTCGTGCTACCGCTACTCTTTGCTGTTCACCTCCCGAAAGTTCGGATGGTTTATGCTCCGCTCTGTCTTCTAATCCCAAAAAGGCCAACAGTTCTTTGGCTCTTTCTCGAACTTCAAGTTCATCTTTTCCAGCGATAAAACCCGGGATGCAAACATTCTCTAAGGCCGTGAATTCAGGAAGTAAATGATGGAATTGGAACACGAAACCAATTGCAAGATTTCGGAACTGAGAAAGTTTTTTGTCTCGCAAACTGCCTGTATCAATATTCTTAATCGAAAGTGTTCCAGCATCGGGCTTATCCAACGTACCGATAATGTGAAGCAGGGTAGATTTTCCTGCGCCAGAAGCGCCAACTATACTCACAATTTCCCCCTCAGCAATCTCAAGACTTACGCCCTTCAGTACCTCAAGTTCACCGTATCGCTTCTGAATATTATCTGCCTTAATCATCGTTGCGAAGATAGTTTTCTGCTTTGCATTGTACGAAAGTTTGTCCGCAGAATGCCCAACTGATTCTAGTCACAGACTTATCTTCGTGAAAACTGCGAACTCCTATGATTCGATATTTCCTTTTGTCTGGGTTGCTTCTAATGGCAACCGATTTATTTTCTCAATCTGAACCAGAATGGTTTAAGATGATGAATGCAGATAACCCAAATTTCTTTGAAGTAGAAGAAGCGTATGATGCCTTTTACGCGGAAAATGACTTCATGAAAAATCGTTTTACGCAAGACCACAAACGTTGGGTAAGAGAGATAGAAAGGTTCGTTCAGCCTGATGGAAGAATTCAAATTCCTACTGGTAGATATGAAGATAAACTGTCTCAATTTCAAGAGGCGCGTTCATCCCAAAGAGGCGGTCCTCAATGGCAACCGATAGGTCCATTTCATGTAGATACGGATGCCCCCGGGAACTCTTATGCGCCTGGATTTACACGGTTTAATACCGTTGAGCAAGACCCCGTTAACGGTCAAATTGTGTATGCAGGAACTGCTACTACTGGCTTGTGGAAAAGCACAGACAAGGGCTTCAATTGGCAGTGTATTACCTACGATATGCCGCTAACTAGCATACGCTCCATTTGTATTAGTCATGTAAACAACAACCATGTGTGGTTTGGTTCTGGGAACAACATTTTTAGTAGCACCGATGGTGGTCAGAATTTCGCAGCAACAACCATTACAGGGGGCGACCCTGGTAATGACATCTGGGAGATTAAAATGCACCCGACAGATGCCAATATTTTGCTTGCCGCTGCTAGCGATGGCTGGTTAAGGAGTACAGATGGAGGTGCTAATTGGGTTGAGTTATTGGATGAATATTTCTACGAGATAGATTTTCATCCAAATAACGGCTCCATTGTCTATGGGCTAAAGCGAGATGGCGACAAGAATTATTTTATGCGAAGCGTTGATGCTGGGCAGTCGTTTATTACGATTACAAGCGGAGCGCCAAATCCCGACTTAAACAATGGCGAACACAACCGAAGAAGTGAAATTGCAGTAACGCCAGCAGCAATAAATCGGGTTTATTGGCTAGCGCCAGGTTCTGCAGACGGAGGTGATGGACTGTATGGATTTTACGTTTCTGAAGATGCTGGTTTAAGTTTTGAATTTCGCTGTTGTGGCTCTGGCCCAGGAGGTGTTGCCGACCCTGTCACTAATCCAAATATTATGGATTGGGCGGCTGACGGTTCAGATAATGGAGGGCAGTACTATTATGATCTTGGATTAGCAGTTTCTGCAACAGACCCAGACAAAATTTACACTGCTGGTATCAATATTTGGTACTCAGAAGATGGCGGATACAACTTCACCAATAACCACCATTGGACGTGGGGCGGGGGCATTGGTTATGTGCATGCCGATGTACACGATTTAAAGATTTACGGAAACGATTTTTGGGCAGTTTCTGATGGTGGAATTTTTCATTCGACCGATGGCGGTGTCAATTTCACGGATAAAACAAGGGACATACACGGAACCGAAATATGGGGCTGGGGTGCTGGATTTCGACAAGGATATGTGCAAGCGATGGGCACGTATCACAACGGAACACTTTTGTTGAATAATGATGTTTGGGATGGTTGGCTGCACGTTTGGGGAGGAGACCAGTATGATGGATTTGTGAATCCTGTAGAAAAGAATTTGGTCTATGCTGATTGGGCGGGAATGAGCAAGATTCGTCTTCCACAAGATGCTTCAACCGCTCCAACTGGTGGCAGTTTTAATCGCGGAGTAAACAACTTCTCGTATCACGATTTTCACCCAAATAACCCGTACGGAATCTTCGTTCCCGATGGTAATTCTCTCTGGAAAACCATGGATGGAAGTAACACTTGGACGGAAGTAAAAGACTTTGGAGAAGAGGTAAGAAGTATTCGCGTAGCGCCATCCAATCCAGATGTGATTTACACATCAACCAAAATTGGTTATTGGGATGATGCCAGAATGTGGCGATCTGATAATGGAGGAGATACGTGGACAGAAATTTCTCCAAACAGCACACTAACCGGTGGCCACGCTTGGCGAGGGTTTGACTTAACGGTTGATGGTGAAAACCCAATGATCGTATGGGCAAGCATCGCTGGTACACATACAGGAAATAATGTGCTTAAATCAACCAACGGAGGCCAATCTTGGATAGATATTTCGGATAATCTTCCAAATACAGAAGTGCAGGATATTGTCCATCATATTGGAACAGATGGTGGAGTTTATATAGGAACTTCTGGTGCGGTTTATTACCGAAATAATTCAATGAATGACTGGATATCATACTCAAGCGGATTGCCTCAGTCGTACACCAGAACCCTTCAAGTATGGTACAATGGCGGTAAACTTTTTAATGCTACCGATGGTCGGGGAGTGTTCGAAATTCCACTTTACGAAACACCGGCACCTATTGCCAATTTGGGTGCAAATAGAGAGTCGGTAGATTGCCTTGATCAAACTGTTCAGTTCTACGATTTGAGCTATATGGATACAGTAGGCGCAACTTATCAATGGAGTTTCCCGGGAGGTGTTCCAAGTACCAGTACAGACCGCGACCCAATCGTGAATTATCCTAATCCAGGAGTATTTGATGCAACGCTTACCGTTACCAATAATGATGGAATTGATACCAAAACGCTGACTGGTGTGATTGAGCACGTGGCTGTTCTTGCAACCGTCCCATTTGAGGAAGATTTCAATGATCCAGAATTGCCAGAAAACTGGAACATTCAAAATCCAGATGAGAGTTATACTTGGACTATCATTGACTTAGACACAGGCGCCACATGTCAGCCAACTACGGCCTATTACATGAATCATCATGGCTATAATAATCCTCCCGCGGAAGATTACTTGTACAGCCAGCTAGTTAATCTTGAGTTCATTCAGGATGCCGAATTAACCTTCGATTACGCTTACGTAAGATGGGGTGGAGGTTATGAGGACGGATTTAGACTGGAGGTTTCTACCGATTGTGGCGCAGTTTGGGACACGCTTTTTAATGAGTGCTGTGTTGATTTGATGACTGTTGAAGATAACGTACAAGACCCGTGGCAACCTGGTTGTGGTGATTGGGAGCAGCTGTCATTTGACCTATCTCCCTATTACGGACAGAGCGTTATGATTCGTTTTGTTTCAGTCAACGGCTGGGGCAACAATTTCTATTTAGATAATGTGGAAGTTGATGGTGTGAATGTGGTTGGAATGGCCGAGTTACTATCCGAAGGAGATGCTCGACTTTTTCCAAATCCCGCAACAGACCAACTTTATCTGCAAACCTCCTTTGATAAAATCTCGGTTCAGATTCTAGATGTCTCTGGTAAAGTCGTGCTCAATTCAAAAGAATATCCGAGTGGTTTGCACCGTATTTCGGTTGAAAGCCTTTCGGATGGAATCTACTTCGTGAGACTCACAAGTCAGAAAGGAGAGCGAGTGGAAAAATTGGTGATAGACTAGTATTTCTGAAACAATTCTACCATTCTCTCGACAATGATATCGTTGTAAATTTCAGGAAGAACATGCCCCATTCCAATAATCCAAAGTGTATCGGCATTGGGGATAAGGTTTGCTGTTTTTAGCCCGTGCTCAAACGGAATAAGCGGGTCTGTTTTTCCATGTATAATCAGTGTTGGAACAGAAAGAGATTTCAAAGCATCAACCCTCGAACCTGATTTTTCAATCGCAGCAGTTTGCTGTTGACCCGATTGTCGATTGTATCCATTCCGCTTGCGCACATTATAAAGTGCCAATTGTGAAACTCTTTTCACGTTCAAGTCATATTTGTAAGAGCCCATCAGGTTCATTCGCGTAGCAAGACCCATTTTCACCACGTTTATTTCGGATTCGCTCCAACCATATTTCAAATTGGTTAGCACCAGTTCTTTAACGCAGCTCATATTAATGGAAGGAAGTTCTGGGTCCAATATCCATGGAGTTGACATGATAGAAGTGAGGCTTAAAGCTCTTTCCGGATGTGCTATACAAAGTGTTTGGCTAATCATTCCGCCAAGCGAAACACCTACAAAATGTACTTTTTCAATTTTGAGCGTGTCAAGAATGGCAATAGCATCATTCGCCATATCTGATAAGGTGTACGGGTTTTCGGGGTCGAAATCATCCCAATCACTCATTCCAACACCTCTGTTGTCAAACCGAATGACCTGATAGCCAGCATCTAAGAAACCATTGGTAAAATAACTTGGCCAAGCAAGCGCGTCAGCCGATAATCCCATAACCAACATTACAGTTCCTTTGGTGCTGTCTTTAGGAGATTGAACGTCATACCAAATCTTGGTTTCTCCATTCATCGCGTAGCCAACCTGTCCAACTTGTTCTTTTAGAGGAGCCGCAATTTCTGCCTCAATAGTACGCTCCATATCATCAGTAATCTCAGGCCCAGAAGTGTAAACGTAAATCGCTCCAGCGGTTACCAATACGGTCATAAATAGACCGAAAAACAGTATTATTTTCTTGAACATTTACAGCGTTTCTTTAAACGGTAATTCAGGCTGAAGCAACTGGAAACTCATTCGATGCCATTCAGTTGGGCCATGTTTACGAATGCCCAAACGATGTTCTTTGGTTGGATAGCCCTTGTTCCTGTCCCAACCAAAATGTGGGTATTGAAGATGCAGTTGGCGCATAATTTCATCCCGATGCGTTTTGGCCAAAATGGAGGCAGCCGCGATGTTCTGGTATTTTCCATCGCCTTTTACGATGCACTCGTGCGGTATTTCCTTGTACGGAATGAAGCGATTTCCATCTATAATAATGAGTTGAGGCTTGGTCTTTAGTTGATCCAATGCGCGATGCATGGCTACAAAACTCCCTTTCAGAATGTTGATTTCGTCAATCTCAACATTCGAAACAATCCCAACAGCCCACGCCAAAGCTTTAGCTTCAATTTCGGGACGAAGTAATTCCCTCGTTTGTTCGTTGATCTTCTTGCTGTCGTCCAATCCTTCAATCGGATTTTTTGGGTCGAGGATAACAGCAGCGGCAACCACAGGCCCAGCCAAGCAACCTCGGCCTGCTTCATCGCAGCCAGCTTCTAAAAGCTCCGTTTGAAATGTATGAATCAGCATAAGTCGAATGTAGGGGTTTGCCGCGGCAAACCCTTACGACAAGTGTTTTCTCAGGACATCTACAAACGTCCAAACATCCTCAAACGAATTGTAGAGTGGAACGGGAGCCAAACGAATCACATTCGGTTCGCGGTAATCGGTAATTACGTTTTCATCAAGCAAGGCTTGGTGTAATTTCTTGGCTTCCTTATCTACATAAAGCGAAAGCTGACAACCGCGCTGTTCAGGATTTCTTGGAGTGATGATGCGAACATCTTTCGAGTTCAAATCATCCAACAAAAACTCCAAATAACCAGTCAGTTTGAGGCTTTTCTCGCGAAGCTTTTCCATTCCAACTTCTGCGTGAATATCGAGTGCTGATTTATGCACCGCCATCCCAAAAACTGGAACGTTACTCAACTGCCAACCTCGTGCGCCTTCGGCAGGAACAAATCCTGGTTCCATTTTAAAGCGATGGTCAGGGTCATTTCCCCACCAACCCGCAAAACGGTTGAGTTCTGGGTTGTTGCAATGCCGCTCGTGAACGAACATTCCAGAAACATTTCCCGGGCCGGAATTCAAGTACTTATAGCTGCACCAACATGCGAAATCAACGTTCCAATCGTGCAGCTTAAGTAGAATATTTCCTGCTCCGTGGGCCAAGTCGAAACCAACTTTTGCTCCGACTTTGTGGCCTGCTTCAGTAATCGATTTCATATCGAAAACCTGTCCTGTATAGTAATTCACGCCACCAAACATTACTAATGCCAGTTCATCGCCTGTTTCAGAAATGGTTTTCATAACATCTTCCTCACGAATGAGGTCCTCACCTTTTCTTGGGGCTATTTCAATGATGGCATCCTCAGGCTCGTAGCCATGGAACTTGACTTGACTTTCCAATGCGTATTGATCACTAGGAAAAGCTTTCGCTTCGCAAATAATCTTGTAGCGTTTTCCTCCAGGACGGTAGAACGAAACCATCAAGAGATGAAGGTTTACCGTAAGCCCATTCATCACGGTAACTTCTTTCGGTTTCGCCCCAACTAGTTTGCTCAGTTGTTCTGGGAAAATATCCTGATAACTGACCCAAGGAGTCTTTGCGTGAAAGTGGCCTTCTACCGCAAATTCTGCCCAATCGTCCAATTCTTGATTGACATTTTCAACTGCCGATTTTGGTGCTAGCCCTAAGGAATTCCCACAGAAATAGGTGGCGGGTTTTCCATTCAAATTTGGGTGATGAAACCTGTTTCTCAAATCCTTTAATGGATCATTGGCATCCTGCGTCTGCGCAAATGCTTTTGTGTTCTCGAACTGCATACGGCAAATGTCGTGAATTCAATGAATGAACGGAATATGGCCCTATAGGGCTATTTTATTACACATTTCAGCCATGTAGATTTGAAGCATGAAAAATTTGAAGTTGATTTTATCCCTGGTCGCAGTAGTTTTAGGTTTGACCAGTTTAAGTGGCTGTTTCCCAGATGCGGAAGAAGAGGCGTTGTGTGAGAACACGTGTCAGTATGCTTTCGATGGCGATTGTGATGATGGAGGCCCCAATTCTCAGTATAGTCTTTGCGACTGCGGAACGGACTGTGCCGATTGTGATGAAAGAGCAGCCTTGGAATGTGAATCGGGGAGTTCTTCAAGTAGTTCTTCTTCGAGTGGTTCTTCTAGTTCAGGGGGGAGCTCTTCATCATCTTCTGGTGGATCATCAAGTTCCAGTTCCTCAGGCGGCCCGGTTTACGGTACCGTTTCAGACAATGATGGCAATACGTATCAAACTGTGGTTATCGGCAGTCAAACTTGGATGGCGGAAAACATGAAGACTACTACAGCGCGAAACGGACAGTCAATTCCAGCTGGTTTTGTGCATTATACAAGCCCAATGTATCCTTCAGCCGATGAAGTTTTAGCTATGACATGGAAAGACAATGATCCTGCACAGAAAGATGTTTATGGTGGACTTTACAATTTCTACACTGCAAACAGAATCTGTCCAAGTGGTTGGCACTTGCCAAGCAAACAGGATTGGGAAACATTGAAGTCATACATAGGGTCAGATGCTACAAAGCTTCAAAAAGTGGGTGCTTGGCCGTTCAGTACCACCAATGAAACAGGCTTTTCTGCTGTGCCTAACGATGTTTGTTATAACGATAACGGGTCATTGTATTTTCAGTCTAGTAGTAATAGCGCCATCTGGTGGAGTAGCTACATTGATTATTCATCCATAGATGGCTATGGGTTTTCGGGTTATACATCAGGGGGGTTGACCACTTATAACACCCCAGTTTACAATCCTACATCATTCACCCTAAATGGTGTGCAAGTGTATTTAGGAGAATCTTTCGGTGGTCGTCCTTGCCGTTGCGTAAAAGATTGATTGCGTGCGTGAGATTTTCGTTAGGCTAACTGCCAACGCCATTCTAATCTGGAGCTTCGCGTGCTTCTATTTCTTCAATAGCTATTACAGCAGTTTTCTGAATGCGGATACCAAGAACACCATCTTGGTGTTGGCCATTCTGCTTTCCACTGTCAGTTTGGTTGAGGCCACTTTCCTAGCTAAGCGGAAACGTTTGAACTACGGGTTGAAGCTTTGGCTTTCGCTCAAACAGCTTTGGTGTTCAGCAGTAAGCGTTATTCAAAACTCGAAACATGGATTTCAATTGGGTTTTTCGGCCAAGCGTAATCTGCTGTTCGCGTTGGTAAAATTCTTCTTCACACCTATCATGATCAAGTTTGCGGTGGGTAATTTCAACGCCATCCAATTCAAGCTGAATTTCTTCGCTTCGCATGAAATGGACTGGTTTTCCATAGCGTTTTTCAACGACCATTTCTATGGCTTGGCTTTGGCAATGATCTTTTTGATAGACACAGGTTTCTTTGCCTTCGGATATTTGTTTGAAGCGAGTTGGCTGAAGAATAAAATACGTTCTGTTGACACGTCCTTTTTCGGTTGGTTTGTAGCCTTGGCTTGTTATCCGCCATTTACCGATGTATTTGCAAAATGGGCTCCATGGCATACGAACGATTATGCTTGGTTTGGTTCTGCTGAGGTTACTTTCGGAGTAAGAATTCTGCTGCTGTTTCTCTTGATAGGTTATGTGGCGGCCACCGTATCGTTGGGCACCAAATGCTCCAATCTTACCAATCGGGGAATTGTGACCAAAGGTGCTTACGCCATTGTGCGTCATCCAGCGTACATCTGCAAAAACCTGTTCTGGTGGATTGTACTCATTCCAGCAATTCCAAACACGCCACTTGCCATTTTCGGTATGGCTTTCTGGACCTTCATGTATTTCTTGCGGGCGGCAACCGAAGAGCGGCATTTGATTAAAGACCCAGATTATCAAGCCTATTGCAGGCAAGTGAGATGGCGTTTTGTGCCAGGGGTGATATGAAAAAAGCCACCCGAAGGTGGCTTTGATTTCAGTTCCGATTATTATCGTTTAGAAAGGTACACAGGTTAAAATATCACCATCACCGTTTAATGTAACTCCTTGTTCCGTAAGGGAAGAAACGGTAAGGATAGCTTCTGGAGGAGTAAGGCAAGGACTTTCATCAAATAGGAATGCCATATCGTTAGCACCCTGCTCAAGACAGAAGCCGTAGCTATTAACAAGCTCATATTGGTCATTCTCAATGTCAGTGTACTCGTAGTTGGCAACAACTAAGGCATCCATAGAAAAGCTTAAAGTTGCAAAGCCAAGAACAGTATCTTCTATATTGTTTACAGTAACAGTAATTGGCATATCCTGACTTCTCCAAGGTCCCCATTGGATTAGTTTTTCAAGTGTGGAAAGTTCTTGTTCTCCCAGCGTTGCTGAAGCAGCAGCAGCACAATTGTTCTCATCGGTAACGACCACTGTGTATGTGCCGGGCTCGGAAGGCTGAATGGTATGGAATGAAGAACTTGTAGTAACCGTAACTCCGTTAGACCAACTGTACGTGTACTGCCCAGTTCCTAATGTTGCAATAGCTGTTATTTCACCTTCTTCGTTGGCACTAGCACTAACATTCACTCCGTTGAGAATACACGGATTCTCAGGCAGTGGGTCTGGAAGTTGCTGGTTGGACGAGTTTCCAACAGGTGTGCCGGCCGGTGTTGGAATATTCTGCGGGATAACCTCCGATGCATTGGCGCTGTTAATTGTTAAAATAGCTGCTCCTACCACAGCAGTTGTGATTAGAACAGTGCTACTAACAGCTGCAACGGCAACTGCTACAGCTCCAACAGCTGTTCCAACAAGGCTAGCGCCAGCTATTACGCCAGTTGCAACGGCTATTTCGGCTATGGCTATTCCTGTGCCTAGGCCAACGCCCGCTGCAATCCAGTCAGAAGACATATCCGAAAGCCGTAGTTGTCTAACGAAAACGGGATTTTCGCCAACCATTCCGTTAGACAGATAGTATTCTCCAGCATAGTAAAGTTCGCTTTCTCCCGTGCTCCAATTGTAGTTGTAGTGGCTCAGAATCATAGTGGTGTCGCCCTGCGGGAAATCAAACTTCACAATCAAATCCAATTTCTGACCGTTCACTTCAAAAATGGCGCGCTCAAACTTCTTAGTTATTGTGTTGAGAATGAAATTTACAACCGTGTCTGAATTTGGGCGGGTAACCCGAATACTGTTCAAAACATCTGGTTCTCCTAAGGCATTGAAATTTCCATAGAAATCAACGGTATTGCCGTTGTTGTTATCAATTACCTGGGCCTGAAGCCCGTTAGCAGTTTCATTTGGTTCTCCTGTCTGATTTGTAAAAGCAGTAATACTGCTTCCAAGGTCTTGGATTGGATTTTCCTGGTCTTTTTTGCATCCGTTTGTTGCTAAAAAGACGCCCGTCAAGGCTAGTAAAAGTGTTGCTCGAAACATATTCATCATAATTAAAAGTTGTAGCTGAAACTCACTCCAAAACCAGGGTTGGATTTTACGTTCACTCCGCTGAAACGCGCGTCATTCATTAATGCCGGAGACAACCGAACAGTGCCATTGGCCAATTGGTTTGCGCGCTTTTTGTACTTGGCTGAGGTGCCCATAACGGCAGATCCAGCAATAACCATAGCTGCCCCTCCAACCACAAGCAGCGCGCCCACAACCCTGTATGTGTCCGCTATTTCCGTAATGCCACCCGCGTTGTCATAGTTCGTTGCAAGACCGAATAGGACCACTCCCGGAATTGCCATGACACCGCCTACTCCCAGCAACACTGCTCCTTTCACAATCTTCTTTTTATAGAGCCCACGATTTTCTGATTCTGTACGTCCCCATTTGTCCACATTGGATGGAGATGTGGAAGATGGTTCGTCCGTTACAACTACAGCACTGCTTAAACGGCCTTCCGAATTTGTGGCTGGAGCTGAAATTGCGGCATCTTCTGTTGTGTATTCTTCATTTTGGGTAGATGCAGGTTCTGCTGTTTGAGCGGCTATCATTTCCTTATCGCCATTGGCATATTTAATCATAAATAGCTCTGACTTAAGTGTAGAGAAAGACGGCCCTTCGAGATTGTCTAACCGCTTATATTTTACTTCAGATGAAGAAATCTCGGTGATTTTTACATCTGTTTCATCTCCATTAAGAAAAAACAAACGGTCTTGCGCAAAGGATTGTGAGATGCTTAGCATAGCAATAGCAAATAATAGGATGGTGTTTTTCATTTTTATTATAGTTAGTGTTTTTATTAGTCTATGCCGAATGCGTAAAATTTGTGCATGATGTAAAAGGCGTATTCGTTTGGTCCGATTGGGTCTTGCGGTGTCACCTCGTAAACACCATCTGCCAAGCGTTTCACTTCGATTCTGATGTTGTTTTCGGTTATTTGCTCAGAACTTGCACCACCCAAAGTGCCGGTGGTTTTCATAGAAGGCATGTGGCGGTCTTTTGAAGGGTCTCTTCTGCTTTGCTTGAGCAGGTCAAACCTCACAAGCTTTATATAGTCCATTGGGTCAAGGCCTGGTGCAACTTTGACCACAAAGTTGAAGCCACCATTGCTGCTTAACCGAACATTAGATCGGTCTCCTTTCATCATCCAAGAAGAACTACTGCTGGCGTAGAACGGGGCGGCAATTGTAGATGTTTTCATCTCAGGAACACCTTTTTCCAATTGTACTATTTGTCCACTTTCTCTGTCAATTACGTAAGGCTGATTGTTGAAGTAATTGCCATCCTGCCCAAAAGCAACAGGGTTAAAGCCATTTGGGCCTGTAGCTGGTGCAGAAGTGGTGGTTGTTTGTGCAGATGGGGTAACTGCAGCTGCTGGCACAGTTGCAGGTGCGGCACCTGGTTTGGTCATTACCTCACTCTGTCCGTTGGCGTACTTTATCTTGAAAACCTTGCTGCGCTCAATCACGAAAACGGGGCCGTCCAAGTTGTCCATCCGTTTGTATTTAAGTTCTGATGAGGAGATCTCGGTGAGTTTGGCCTCTATTTCATCTCCATTGAACATGTAAATAATGTCTTGAGCAGATAGTGTAGAAGAAAGTCCCATCAGAAACGCAACTAGCATCAATCGTATTTTCATTACACTGTGTTTAAGTTTGAGTTTAATCAGACTGCAAGGTTTACAGTTTTATTCATCGAAACAATAGCCCTTTCGGGTCATTTTTTTATATTGTTGAAATTGCAACGGCTTGCAATTCTGAGGAGTTATTCTGGACCGGAATTCATTTCTTAACAGCCATTACTGAAGAACGGCATCTTTCAAAAAATCCGGATTACATCGAGTATCGGCAAACTGGTAACCATTGTTTTGGCTTTTTCAGGATACAGGTAATCAGACAATAATTTATCCGACAGTGAATCGATAATTCCTACAGCATCATTACCGAGAATGGTTGATGCCGATTGCCCATAACCGAATAGAGAAAAGCTAAGTACGAGTACTGCTGAGATAAGGTGTTTCATAGATGTTCAATTAAGTACAACTTTCTGTTTGATGAACCCTCTATAGTGTAGTGCACCCACAAAGGGTTATTTATCATACAGGGCACTGAAAGCAATAATTCAATCACCCTTTCCATACCATGTAGGCCAGTGCGGCCGCAACCATCAGGGTTATGATCAGGTTGAGCAGTTTCAATATCATTTCTTCTGTGGGGTCGTTCATGGGTAGGGGTTACAAAAGAAATGTGGTCTGGCCAAGGCCAGACCACATTCTCAATAGTGAAAATTGATTATCGGGAGTGTTATGCTCCCAGTTTTTGACCTCTCCGGAATACTACTGAATATGAAGTAAGGTCAAAGGTTCTTACAGAAAGCAGCCGTCAGTATAGATTGTATGTTGTACAAGAACTGCTGAAAGAATTGGTGCCCGACCATGCCTCGCCTGTTGCGGCCGATGCGCTCCAACTGTAAGAGGAGCCAAGCGTTACCGTAAAATTGGCGCAGCCCGATGTTGGGCAGGATGATGCTGCCGTGGTTTGGGTTATCTGACCTGATGTACCGCCCAGATAAACGGTTATTACTCCAACTGTTGATTGGTTGTTGTAGAACGTTACGGTGCCTGTACTGGTTCCGCCACCGCCTCCGCCACCATTGCCGCCACCACCTGATGTCGAGTATTCGCAATGGGTTCCGTAGTATCCTGTTGGACATTCGCAGTCGCCATCCAAACAATCGCCTCCATTCAGGCAGTACTGGTCTTTACACGGATCTGCGCATCCCGATATGCCCAACATTAGGGCCATAGATGCAATTGTTAAGGTGGTTTTTAAGAGATTTTTCATGTCTGATATGTTTAAATCTGAGTGAAGGGTCTGCCTACCTGAAGGCAGACAGACCCTACAAGGCCCAATACCGATTACTGGCAAACGCCTCCACCAACATAGGTAGTGCCGTCCGGACAGCAGATACAGTTGCCATCTTCTGGCTCGTCAACTGCAAGGAAGGTTCCTGCAGGGCAATCACTGCACTTCTTGCCGCAGCTCGCTAAAGATGACACAGCAGCTGCAACAAACATTATCAACAATACTTTTTTCATTTTGTTTGAGTTTAAATTAGTGATGCAATATTACCGTGGTCACTGCGAGAAAAAAATAGCCCTTTCGGGTAGTTTTAATAGCATATAAGCACTATTTTTTTTACTTAAATAGCATTAATGGGTTGTTTTAAGCGTTAAACTCGCTTTACATTGTAAGTCGGGCAGGCGTTAATGCTATAATTGCACGTTGCAGCATTATGGGCTCCCTAACAATTCAGTTACTTTGTAGCCAGTTGCAGCTTTAGTTGACAGTTTTTAACCGAAATATGAACCTATTGAAAACCGTTTTTATCTGCGAAGATCACCCACTGTACAGGCAATCGCTTGAAGCATTGGTGGAAAATGCGATAGGATTTAAACTGATAGGCTCGTGTGGCGATGGAGTAACTGCCATAGACGCTTTGAGTAAGTCGATTCCTGATATCGTTCTTCTTGATCTTAACCTGCCAAAGAAAGATGGATTCCAAATTTTGGAATTCTTAAGGCAACATGCTCCTGAACCACAGGTGGCAATTCTTACCAGTTATAACGACAGAATCCTTGCTGATGAAGCACGGAAAGCAGGAGCTAATGCTTACCTGTTGAAAGACACCAATGGCGAAGACCTCGTTGCTGCGCTTCAGAACTTAAACTCAGCGAAATTCTACACGAACGTTTCTACGGCTACATCGTTGGAATTTAAACCTGACGAAGAGTTCAAGTCTATTTTGAAACTGACCAAAACGGAGAAGAAATTGTTGACCGCTCTGATAAAGGGCACGTCTGTAGAAAATCTGGCTGACCAGTTTCACATTTCAGAGAATACGGTCAAAAATCACAAGAAGAACATTTACCGGAAACTTGGTGTGAGTACGCAGCCAGAACTCATTTTACTATGCCAGAAACATGGGTTGTTGGATCAGTAGGTTCGCTTCATTATTAATTCCGTTAGCCTTGTTGCTGGTTTTCAGTATGCAAGGTTTTGCCGAGAGTGTCGATCTTGTTCCATTTTCCAAGGCCATAGAAACAGCCGAGAAGCTCAAGCCCGAAGAAGCGCTCAATCAATTTGCCAGATCTTCTGAACTCATTTCAGGCGAAACCACCTTCGGATTTTCACAGAACTACTTCTGGATTCTGGTTGATCTACCGCCCGAGATAGATACTTCGGCCAATTATTTTCTCGACATCGATAATCCGCATATTGATCGGGTCGAAGCTTACAGATACAGCAATGGTCTGTTGCGATTTGTAGGAAGATGTGGAGACCGAATACCGTTTGCTGCACGCACTTATGAGAACAGACGCAACGTTTTTCCAATTCATTTCAACAGTAGCAGAGACCGAATACTGCTTTTTGTTGATAAGCGCAACGCATCGGTGGCCGTACCTGTTAAGTTGTGGGAAAGCCACGAGTTCATGCAGCACGAGGCGCAATCCAACATGATCCATGGGCTTTATTTCGGTATGCTGTTGGTTATCATGCTCTACTCGTTGCTCATCTACGCGATACAGCGGTCTTCCATCTACATCTGGTATCTGGTCTATGTGGTCAGTTTGTTTCTGTACCTGTTTACACATGTCGGATACGGTTTTCAGTTCTTGTTTCCTGATCAGTTCGAGTGGAATAACTACCTCCGATTGATAATGATCGTGATCATCGTCATTTCGCAGATTCGGTTCACGCAGCTTTTTCTTCCAATCAGGTCGGTAGCATGTTGGGTTAATCGAATGTTGAATTTCATTATTCTAGGGCTCATTGGTATTCTGCTTTGGTGGTTGTTGGTTCCGGGTCTGTTTACTGCAAACACAATTGTTGTAATCAATGTGATATACGGTTTCGTTGCTGCCTCTGTGATTCTATTGGTCGCTGCGCTGATACGTTCGTGGAAAGCAGACCGTACATCGGTACTTTTTTACACCGCAGCTTTCGGAATGAATGTGGTAGCTGCATTGTCGTTGATTGCTGAGGAATATGGCGCCATAGACTTGGCATGGCTTCCGTTATCGCCCATTTTTATCGGTTCACTTTTCGAAATCGTAATCTTTGCCATTGGTCTCAGTTATCGTTCTAAACTCATAGGCGATGACAGAAAAAAACTACTCATTAACATCAACTCACTACAGCAGCAGGCAATGCAAGCGTTTGTTCGCGGAATGGAGGAGGAGAAGGTCCGCGTAGCCAACGAATTGCACGATGATGTGGCATCGCGATTATCGCTGCTAAAAATGAAAGCGGCTGGTGGTTCAGAAACAGAATTGGCCGAGCAGATTGCCGAAATTTCTGAAGGTGTGCGGAAAATCTCTCATCAGCTGAACCCAGTTTCACTGAATAGCGAGACATTTTTACAAAAGATTCAGGAACTTGTTTCTGAGCATCGCCAAGCAGGAATGAATGTCGATTTTCAGTTTTTTGATGTTAAGAATGCTGTGTCCGAAGATGTTGGTTTGCAGCTGTATAGAATACTGCAAGAGGCGTTAAATAACGTTCAGAAACACGCCAAAGCGCAGCACATTGACGTGCAATTATTCGTTCACGATAACGAATTGATAATGACCATTGAAGATGATGGTTCTGGATTTGAGATGGAAAAACAGCGCACAGGCTTAGGAACAAAAAACATGCGTTTGCGAACAGAACAGGTCGGTGGTGAGTTCAGTATATCATCGGCAGTTGGAGACGGAACAAGCATTATGGTTACAGTTCCGGTTAGCTAAAAAGTCAGCGTTACATTTGCGCCATAATTTTGAGAGTATGAGCACAGAAAAATCAGAACAGTTATTTGAGAAAGCGAAAACACTTTTTCCAGGTGGAGTGAATAGTCCGGTTCGGGCATTTGGTAGTGTAGGTGGAACACCTCGTTTCCTTACAAAAGGAAAAGGAAGTAAGGTTTGGGATGCAGACGGAAATGAATACATCGATTTCTGCGGCAGTTGGGGGCCGCTCATTCTTGGGCATGCCAATGAGAAGGTTGAAGACGCCATAATTGGTGCGGTCAGAAACGGAACATCCTTCGGAGCGCCATCGGTTCAAGAGAATGAGTTGGCAGATTTGATTCTCAGTAATCACCGTTTTGTGGAACGCATACGATTTGTGAGTTCTGGAACTGAAGCTGTAATGAGCGCCATTCGTTTGGCAAGGGGCTACACAGGACGTAACAAGATTATCAAGTTTGAAGGTTGCTACCATGGTCATGTAGATTCGCTTTTGGTGAAAGCCGGTTCTGGTTTGGTAACGTTAGGCGAGTCTAGTTCTGCTGGAGTTCCTAAAAGCTATACAGACGAGACTATTGTGATTGCATTGAATGATATAGAGGCGGTGAAAGACGCTTTTGAGCGATTCAAGGATGATATTGCTGCAGTAATTATTGAACCGATTCCTGCCAATAACGGGCTGCTTTTGCAGGATGGACAATTCCTTCGTGCATTGCGCGAAATTTGTTCGGACGAAAACGCAATGCTCATTTTTGATGAGGTTATCAGCGGGTTTAGAGTTGGTTTTGAAGGAGCTTCTGGTTTATATGATATCAAGCCCGACATTATTACTCTTGGGAAAATTATTGGAGGTGGAATGCCTGTTGGCGCGTTTGCTTCTAGCGAAAAAATCATGAATTCGATTTCACCACTTGGACCAGTTTATCAGGCAGGAACATTGAGTGGAAATCCAGTAGCGATGGCAGCAGGAAAGGCTGCTTTAGAGCAACTACTTGGCGATGAATTCTATCCTGCAATGGAAAAGAAAACCCAGAAATTGGTTTCGGCTGTTTTAGAACATGTAGAAGAGAAAGGATACAAGGTTAAAATGTTCTCTATTGGCTCTATTTACTGGATTGCTTTTTCGGACCGACCTAGCATTAGAAGCGCTCAGGAAATTGACCCAGAAAGCATGAATATCTATCGCATTTTCTACCACTCTTTGCTGGAAAATGGTTTTTACATAGGTCCATCTGGTTATGAAGTTGGATTTGTTAGTGCTGCGCATACCGAAGAAGAGTTAGCCGAAGCAGCTCGAATCATTAACCTATCTTTAGATAAAGCCTTGGCTTGAGATACCTGATTCTCATAGTTATTACCTGCCTTTTTTTTGGATGCACTACCGTTCCTCATAAGGGAAAATCGGTACTTATTTCCATGTATTACCCAAACAATAGCTACCAGAATTGGCTGTTGCATTTCGATAGCACGCTTACATTCTATGAAGCGTATGGCATGTCTGCCGATTCGTTAGAAAACATCCTAGCTGAGCTTGATGGAATGATTCTCACTGGAGGCAAAGACATTCATCCGTCTCGCCATGGAAAAGATTCTGCCATAGCACAATGCGGACCGATTGATGCGTATCGAGATTCGCTTGAATTGGCCTTGGTTGAGCATTCATTCAAACGTAAAATCCCGCTTTTCGGTGGCTGTCGTGGAATGCAATTATTGAACGTAGCCAAAGGTGGCTCGCTTATTATTGATATTCCCACGGCAATTGGCTCCACACTTCACCAGCAAAAACAGGGCGATGCCTACCACATGGTTTATTGTCACCCTTGGTTGGCCAAAGTGTTGGAAAAAGATAGTTCTGAGGTAAATTCTAATCATCATCAAGCAATAGATCAGTTAGCTGACGGGTTTAAAGTTTTGGCTTACGCGAAAGACTCAATAATAGAGTCGTTTTATTGGGAAAATAAATCCACGCATCCGTTTATTATAGGCGTGCAATGGCATCCTGAGCGCATGGAGCGAGATGACCCAATGGCAGCCAATCTGGCAAGAGTTTATCTCAATAATTTAGAACGGATAGACTAGTTTTTGACGAATTTGTATCGTCCGATTTCGTTGCTTAAAAAGTAGATTCCTGCAGGTAAATCCGATAAATCGAGTTCTTTGTTTCCAGCATCAAACTCACGTAATTTTTGCCCTTCTATATTGCTGAGAATGGTCTGACTGGTTAGCGGTTTTTTAAGGCTAATTATTCCAGTTGTAGGATTTGGATAAATAAAACCGGATTCTGATGTTAATTCCTGAATTCCAACGCTGTTGGTTACAGTAAACAGTATTTGGCCCACATCATCAGGAACAATTCCTGCGCTACATCCTGGTCCGCCAAATCCACTGGTAAGTGTAAAGTCGAAAGTATAATCTCCAGCCGGAAGTTGGCCAATTTCGAAAGTATCTGTGGTTTCGCAAATAACGGTTAGCATACCAACGCAATGATGTGCATACGCACCTATGTTGAATCCGTTGGTGCCAACTCCTTGGTTATCTAGTTGGCAATCACCACTCGAAAATTGAACGTCTACGTAAATAACTACTCCATCATCCACTGTGGGGTTTGTGGGTACAACGGTAATAGAGCTTATTCCGCCTTGGGCAAAAAGTAGCGCAGAAGAAATTACAATTGCAAGTGTAAATAGCTGTTTCATGATGTCGTATTTGGAAATAAGACGTGCTGCAACCTAGTGAGTTGTCAAGCCAATAATAAGACCGCGAAAAATTGCAGAAGCATTGTTCCTTCTATCCAAAAAGAGCAGTACATGTCGTTGCGGTTTGGTGTTGCAAATGCCAATCCTACTGCTGCAACAATTGAAGAAACAGCGTAACCCATAAATCGACCGTCTAAACCAAGGCGAAAGGTTAAAAGAGTAATAAACACGCCTATTAGAAATACGGATAGCACAACGGCCCATTGCCAGGTAAGTACAGAAGGGAGGGTTTGCACGTCTTTTTTAGCATCGTTTACCAAATCTCTAATGTCGAACGGAATGGTAATGGCAAGGATAAAAACAGCGCGTTCAATGGCTAGTATCCAAGTATGCGGTGTTTCTATTTGTTGCCAGCCAAGTAACTCTACGGCAGGAAGAATTGCCGTCATTCCGGCCCAAACAACGGCTATGATGAAAACCTTCCAAAGGCCTATTTCTCTGATGCGGATTTTGGAAGCATTTTTTCTCACAATAGGAGCAGCATAGGCCAAGGCCACAAGTCCCAAGGGAATCATTAATAACCAAATAATTGGATTGAGAAACCAGACGGAAATGGCAGATAGGAGCAGGCCAATCGCCAAAGTGACTTTCATCGTCAACTCATTGGCCATACACCAATGATGGCGCTCGGAATGAGTGCCCATTTCGCGCAGTTCTTTTAGGCCCGAAATCATATTGAGATTGTAGATAACTAGCGTTGATCCAAGAATGAAAACGAAGATTGGGGCATTCCACCAAGTTCTGGTGAGTTCGTACCAAGTTAAGAGTCCCATGCAGGCAGCACAAATGGCTACCCACCAGCTACCGAATACGAAATACGTGATTAAACCACGCATGCGTCATCTAGGTCCGGGTAATCCTTCTCCTCTTACAATTCCATCCCACATTAGTATTCCGAAGCCTAGCCCAGCAATAGAGCCTTTAACAAACGACCACGTTTTCTTACGCTTGGCAGCTTTTTCGTAGCCATCTAGAAATGCTTGATTTTCGAGTAGACTAGGTTCAACACCTGCCTTATTCTTAATCTTGGTATTGGCAATAGATGTAACAATAATGTACCCTGCGGGGATGGATGGGCCCCAATAAGCTCCAGCACCAGAACTAATAGCCCCAATGCCCACGCCCATCAGTAAATCGAATGTGGTTTTGTGCTTTCTGCCTGCTTGTTGCCCCTTCATATAGGCTCGCATTTCGGTAATGCCATAATCAACCTCCGCATCGCCATCTGCAAAATAACCGAGGGTATCTGCATTGTAAACGATAATTTCAGTAGAGTCGGCTTTTAGTACAGAAAACACTAAGTCTCTAGCAAATCGTTTGGTGAATTTGGCTCTTTCTTTTGCTTCTTTTTTGTTCTGCCTTGAGGCTACAATCTGATTATCCAAGGCATCGTTCAGTTCTTTCTTCGTCTCAATTGTCTTTATTTTGTCGAGCTCTCGGTTCTTCCATTTTTCAAAATCAGCAGGAGATAAACGTTCCAAATTCCTTGCAACATCAGTTTCGAAATCTGCTTTCAGTTGAGCAAGTTTTTGTTGGTCTTTTGCCTGTTTAGCATTTTCCCGTTCTTGGCTTTTAATTCTTTCCTTCTCTTGTTTCTTGATGTATGCTGGCTTGTTTTGTTTGCTCTGTATGCGCGAAACGTATGCTTTCATCTGTTTGCGCTGAATATCATTCTGATACAGAATATCATCATGGTCAGTATAAACCACCACTCCTTTCAGATTTTTAATCTTTCCGTTAGTGAGTAGAAGACTGTCTTGAGCTTGTGTGCTTTGGACCAGAATACAGATGAGAATGAAGACTGCGAACCGCGAAATTGTCATTTCAGATAGTAGGTTTCAAATATATCCAAATGCCATACGTGGTTTGGTATATAACGCGTCAATTTATACAGTTACTTGTGTATAAAATGACCAAACTGACCCGTATACAATTGTTTGCAGTAGTAAATTTGCGCGATCTCAGAAAAATCAAGTATGAAACAAGACACGTTTGTTAATCGACACGTAGGCCCTAGAGAATCCGATCTTCAAGATATGCTTAGCACAATTGGAGTTGGTAGCTTGGAAGACCTAATAAGCAAGACTATTCCAGCATCCATTAGAATGAAAAAGGATTTGGATTTGCCGGAGGCTATGACCGAGGTGGAATATTCCAATCACATTCAGTCAATTGGTAAAAAGAACAAGCTTTATCGGTCTTACATAGGATTAGGGTATTACGATACCGTTGTTCCTAACGTCATTAAAAGAAACGTTTTAGAAAACCCAGGTTGGTACACAGCCTATACGCCTTATCAGGCAGAAATTGCACAAGGTAGGCTAGAGGCGCTGCTGAATTTTCAAACCATGGTAAGCAACCTTACAGGATTGGAAATTGCCAATGCTTCTTTGCTGGATGAGGCAACGGCCGCGGCTGAGGCGATGATTATGTTGTACAATTCTCGCTCTCGCGAAGCGACAAAAAGAGGGGTTTGCAAATTCTTTGTTTCTGCAGATTGCTTTCCGCAAACGATAGATTTACTTCATACACGTTCTACTCCGCTTGGTATTGAATTGACCATTGGAGATCATAATGATGTTCATCTTTCTGATGAGTTTTTTGGCGCACTTCTTCAGTATCCATCTGTTAGTGGTGAGGTTAAAGACTTAAGTGCTTTTGTAGAGAAAGTGCACGGGGTAGGAGCTTATGTTGCAGTTGCTGCAGATTTAATGAGTTTGGTGTTGCTTCAAAGTCCAGGAAGTTGGGGTGCCGATGTGGTTGTAGGAAATACTCAACGTTTTGGAGTTCCATTAGGATATGGAGGACCGCACGCTGCATTTTTTGCGACACGAGAAGATTTTAAGCGAAACATTCCGGGACGAATTATTGGTGTTTCTGTGGATTCTCAAGGGAATCCTGCGTTAAGAATGGCACTACAAACGCGAGAGCAGCACATTAAAAGAGATAAAGCAACCTCTAACATTTGCACTGCTCAAGCATTGTTGGCCATTATGGCTAGCATGTATGCGGTGTATCACGGTCCAAACGGACTGAAAGATATTGCTACAAACATTCACGTAAAAACAGCTGTGTTGGCTTCGAAAATAGAAGCACTTGGCTACGAAATAAAGTCCAAAAATTATTTCGATACGCTTCACGTAGTACTACCTAATGGAGTTACCGTAACGGAGATTAAGGAGATTGCCGAAGAAGAGCAAGTCAACTTTAGATATGTAGATAATCGTTCGGTAGGAATTAGTTTGGACGAAATGACCAACCTCGGTCAGATTCAACATATTCTTGAAATTTTTGCACGAGGTGCAGATAAAGACCCTATTTATGTTAAGCTAGAAGAACTTGAACAAAGCAAAGGAACCTTATCTGCAACCGTCCTTCGTTCTGATGATTATTTAACGCACCCAGTATTCAACTCCTATCATTCAGAAACCGAAATGATGCGTTACATCAAGCGGTTAGAAAACAAGGATATTTCTTTGGTTCACTCTATGATATCGCTTGGTTCATGCACCATGAAATTGAATGCTGCAAGTGAGCTGTATCCGATTAGCATGCCCGAGTTTGCAAACATTCACCCTTTTGTGCCGCTTTATCAAACCAAAGGCTACCAAATTGTTTTTAACGAATTGGAGAAGGCGCTGTGTGAGATTACAGGCTTTGAAGCGATATCCTTTCAGCCTAATTCAGGTGCACAAGGAGAATATGCTGGATTGATGGTTATTGATCAATACCACAAAAGCCGAGGAGACGCACACAGAAATGTGGCGCTTATCCCAGCTTCTGCTCACGGAACAAACCCTGCAAGTGCTGTAATGGCTGGAATGAAGGTGATTGTTACCAAATGTGACGAGAGCGGTAATATTGATGTGGATGATTTAAGAGCGAAGGCAGAGGAGCACGCAGAAAACCTTTCTTGCTTAATGGTTACCTACCCATCTACACACGGTGTGTTCGAAGAGTCTATTCAGGATGTCACCAAATTGATACATGATAATGGTGGCCAAGTTTATATGGATGGCGCCAATATGAATGCGCAAGTTGGCCTTACCAATCCAGGACTTATTGGGGCAGATGTTTGTCACCTCAATCTGCACAAGACATTTGCAATTCCTCATGGTGGAGGTGGCCCAGGTGTGGGACCAATTGGGGTAGCTAAACACCTAGCACCTTTCTTGCCAGGTCATGCGGTTGTTCCTATGGGTGGTTCACAACCAATTTCTGCTGTTTCTGCAGCACCTTGGGGTAGCGCACTCATCCTTCTTATTTCTTACGGATACATTAAAATGTTGGGTGCTTCTGGAGTTAAAAAAAGCACTGAGTACGCTATTCTAAACGCCAATTACATGAAAACGAAATTGGCTAAGTACTACCCAATTTTGTACTCTGGAAAGCATGGAACGGTAGCGCACGAAATGATTCTAGACTGTAGAGATTTTAAGAAAGTAGCAGGAGTAGAGGTTGGCGATATCGCAAAGCGATTGATGGATTACGGTTACCACGCACCAACGGTTTCTTTCCCAGTTGCGGGAACCTTGATGGTGGAGCCAACAGAAAGCGAGTCGAAAGCCGAACTAGACAAGTTTATTGAAACCATGATTGCCATTAGAGAGGAGATTAGCGAAATAGAACGTGGTGAATCTGACCAGGAAGACAACGTACTAAGAAATGCACCGCACACAGCAAAAGTTGTTGTGTCTGATAATTGGGGGCATGCCTATTCTCGAGAAAAGGCTGCGTTCCCATTACCTTATGTTGCGGAATCTAAATTCTGGCCACCTGTTGGCAGGGTTGATAATGCAAAAGGGGATAGGAATTTAATTTGTACTTGTCCTACAACAGAATCTTATGTCAGTGAACCAACAGAAACGGTTGCTTAGGCTGGTATTTAATTCATAATTGACCATATTTACACAAAATTTTAACAAACCATAATATCAATTAACATGAAAAAAATTTACACAACACTAGGAGTTGTACTCCTTGGAACATTAACTCTTTTTGCACAAAAAGAGTCTGTAAACCTAGGTCGCGTTGACTTCGATGCTTACGATTTAGGCATGAGAACGCCAACGGACACATTATGGCCAGGTGATTTTGAAAACGGAACCGCTGCTCTTTATGGAGCTTCTAACGGAGGTTATGTTGTAGGTAACAATGGATACGGTGATGCTGGTAAAGGTCAGGTGTTCATAAGCAGCGCAACTGCTGTAGAAGGTGCATTGTTCTTTTTCGGTGGAAAAACTGATGGCGGTAACGGATCGAACGTTGTAGCTGAATTAAGAGCTTTGGATGGAACTGGCGAAACTTCAGCCGGTGCAGGTCAATCTGGTGCTCCAGGAACGGTTCTTGCCTCTGTGAATATAGCATTGAGTGCTGTTGACACTTCTGGTGGGTTCACAGCAGCTACTTTTTCTTCACCAACTTATGTAAGTGGAGACTTTTACGTAGGATTCAATGTTGAAGGTTTTGCGGCTGGAGACACAGTTGGTTTGGTTTCTACGACAGACGGAGATGCTGGAAGTTCAGAGTTGTCATGGGAACAATGGGCTGCACCAGGACATGAGTGGTACACAATGGTTGCTGCTTGGCCGCTTGATATCGATTTTGGTATTTGGGCTGTAGTTGATAACAGTGCTGCTGGTATTGAGGATGAGAACTTCTTCCAAGGTATCAAAGCTGATTGCTACCCTAACCCAGCAGTTGACAATACAAGTATCGTATTTGAATTGGAGACGGCTTCAGATGTTTCTATCGTTATCTACAGTGTTACAGGACAAATGGTTTATAGCCTTGATAATGGCCAATTGGCTCAAGGACGTCATACATTGGATATTCCTGTTTCTAGCTTTGAAACTGGTACTTACTATTATTCAATTACTGCAGATCAAAACCGTCTGACCAAGAAAATGATCGTTAAGTAATTCTAACATCATAATATAGATAGGAAAGGGCTCCATTTGGAGCCCTTTTTTTGTCGTCCATGGTTCAAACCACATTTATATGTATCACCTATATTTTTTTAATTGCAGCAAAAGCAGCAACTTCGTACCACCAAATGTTAGATCAATTAATTAAACAATGAGAAAAATTTACCTAACTGTGCTAACACTGGCTGTAGCTGGTGGTAGTGCCTTCGCTCAGTCTAAAACAGATACTGAGAACGTTGCAACTAGCTTGAAAAACAGAGTTGCTCCAAGAATTGACCTTGAAGATGTACGATCTGAGTTTAACCGTGGAGGCGGTGGTGCCTTGTGGGAGGATGATTTTTCCGCACCAGCTACTTGGACTTCCGGATACGATGCTTCGGCTTGTGATATTGAATGGGAGATAGGTGTGGGACTTTCTGCTGGAGGCCCTGCAGCAATTGCTACTATTGAATCATCAACGGCTGCAAATGGTTTTGCAATGATTGATTCGGATGAATATGGTGGAGAAACTGGTGGTACATGTGTTGAGGATTCATGGATTCAGACGGCTGACTCTATTGACCTTACCGGTTATTCCAATGTTGTGTTGGAGTTTGAAACTTGGTATAGAAGATGGAATTACGAGCGTCCATATGTGGTAATTAGCACAGATGGTGTTACATGGCCAGAACTTACGCCAGATACTGACATCAGCGGTATGCCAAATGTATTCGATGTATTCCCAGATTTTCCAGATGCAACCAGCTTGGATCAGAATCCTACCTTGAAGCGAATTAATATCTCTGCAGTAGCCGGAAATCAGCCAAAAGTTTGGGTACGTTTCCATTGGACAGGTACTTGGGGTTACACTTGGTTTGTTGATGATGTAAGAGTTGTAGAGCAACCAGCAAATGATCTCGTTACTGACTATGCTTTTATTTCTCACAATGGTACAGGCGATGAGTATGGTCGAATTCCGCAGTCTCAACTACTTTCAGATTTCTCTGTTGGTGGAGGATTTTACAATTTCGGCTACACAGACCAGAACAACTGTGTTGCTTCTTTGGATGTAGTGGATGCATCTAGCACAAGCGTAATGAGCGCAACCGCCAACTTTGCGGTTGCAATGTCAGACTCAACCTATGAAATGAATGAAGTTGCAACCCCATCTGGAGTTCTTCCATTGGGATTATATGAGGGTACTTTGATTGTTTCTTCTGATGAAGAGACCAGCGCAGCTGGTACGTTTGACAACAATACTTATTTGAGAAACTTTGAAGTAACTGCTGATAAATATTCTATTGATGGCATTGGAGTTCATCCAACAGGATATGAGAACGTGACCTCTATTGGCACGCAAAGTTTTGCCGATGCTGCAGATGGTTTTATGATGTTTACGTATTACGACATATCTCAGGAGGTAGCGATTATGGGCCTTGAGATTTTGTTGTCGTCATCCACAGTTGCTGGAGGCACAATTATTTGCTCAATACATGATACGGTAGATGTTAATGCTGATGATGTAAACCTTCCGCTAGAGCAATCAGACGTGATTGATGTTTTGCAATCTCATGTAGATGCAGGAATGATTACAGTAATGTTTGATGAGCCTTTTGTAGCAGATCCAAACGGATATTTTGCTGGCGTTGAAATGTTCAGTAATTCGAATCAAAATGATATCAGAATCATGGACGATTTATCTGTGATTCAGCCAACAGGATCAAGTTTGATTTACACGCCAGATGATGAAACGGTGTATTCAAATGGAAATGCAGCAGCCATCCGGTTAATTACCGCGGATAATGTTGGAATAAGAAGCTACGAATCTTTGTCAGGCATTAGTGTTTACCCTAATCCGACTGAAGGAATCATTACTGTTGATATGCAAGTAGTTGCAACTTATACCGTAGAGGTGATGAACGTACTTGGAGAAGTTGTGTATTCATCAAGCGTTTCTTCTAAGACGATTGTCGACCTTCAGCAGTACCATGCTGGAGTCTACATGGTAAGAGTTTCTAGCGATGAAGCTTCATATACCGAGCGAATTATTGTGAAATAAACGACAGTTTACCCGTCTAATTGAAAGTCCTGTCTTCTTGAGACAGGACTTTTTGTTTTTTTAACTCATATTTGTAACTGGAAATGCCTTTTTCGTCAGAACAACGGTACTTTCAAAAATTGTACGCTTATAACTATTAATAAATCAAAAATCAAAATGAAAAAAGTTTACGCTAGCTTTTTGATGCTTACGGTTGCAGCTTCTGCAGCTTTTGCTCAATCGGCAGAACAATTACCAACAAAGGATATTAATAATGCTAAGTCTGCAGACAAGGCTACTGTAAGCCACACTCGTGGTGGTGGAGGTTTAAGTTGCCCGTCTGTTGAAGATTTCGAATCTGGATTTCCAACAGGATGGACAAATACTGCGGTGAATGCAAACGAAAATTGGGTGTATACGGCTACAGGCGGAAATCCTGATGGACACATGGACATTCAGTACGATGCAGCATTAGGTCAGCAAGACGAGACGTTTACTACAGCGGCTGTTGATCTTTCGGCCATCACCAATCCTGGAATGTATTTCGATTGGTTTGCAAGCTATTATTGGGCAGTAGACCCTAACGATAACTACGACCTTACAATCTCAATTTCGACAGATGGCGGTTCTAACTGGGCTGAGTTATGGAATGAGACTGCTGTTGGCGAGTTTACTTCTTACGAGTGGTACACGAGTGTAATTGATCTTGCAAATTATGCATCTGAGACTTCTGCAATGTTCAGTTTCAATTATAACGGAATGGATGGTGCTCAAGCAAAGTTTGACAACATCAACTTCTGCTCTCTTCCTGCAAACGATCTTAGAATTGACCGTGTATACACTGGAGATGTAATTAATGATTACATCTACACAAGAGTTCCTGTAACTCAAGCAGTGGAAGTTGTTGCTGGAGTTATCTCTAACAACTTTGGAGTTGCAACTCAAAACAACCTTTCTTACGATTGGGAAGTAACACTTGATGGTAACTCTGTTGCTTCAGGTACGGCTGCGGGTGCTGTTGCTCTTGCTCCAGGGGAAATTGATACTGTTTGGGTAAGCACGGGATACACTCCAAGCGCTACAGGAGAAATCGTTGTGAGTTTTGAAGTAAGTGCAGATGAGTCTGAAGAAGTTCCTGCGGATAACGTTATGGAAGAAGCACTACTTGTTACTGATTTCATGTGGGGTCATGACTACGAAGACGAAGATTATTTCGGATACGGATATGCTACTGGAGACGATGATGCTGCTGGTGGATTTGAATTTGGGGCACGTTATTTCTGTCAAGTAGATGGAGATTTCATCTATGCGCTTGAATTCCCATTGAGTTCAACAACTACTTCTCAATCTGTTATTGTTAAGATTTATGAAGATGCTACCGCAAATGGTTCTGTAAGCGAAACCGTTTACGATTTAGGAGCTGGAGACCTTTCTTCAAATGGAGTAAACTTCATCACTGTTGTTCTTGATAATCCTGTTGAAATGATTTCAGGAAGCGTTTATACTGCAACCGTTGCAATTGATGCTGGAGAGGATGGATACATTCTTGGAAACAACATTGACGATAACGATGTTGGCCAATCTCTTTATTTCGTTGATATTGATACGTGGTACACTTGGGTAGGACTTACTACTGCTATGCGTTTGAACCTTAACCCTAACGTTGCAAGTGTTGGAGAGAATCCAGATGTATCTGGAGTATTCATGTTCCCTAACCCAACTTCAGATGTTCTTAACGTAGGATTTGTATCTAAAGAAGATCAGAACCTTACGGTTAACGTAATTTCTGCAGACGGAGCGTTGATTCAAACTAAAGCAGTTTCTGCTAAAGTTGGACAGCCAAACACTGTTGTTTTTGACACAAAAGAACTTGCTGCCGGAATCTACATGATTCAGTTAGTTGGAGCTAATTCAACACTCACTCAGCGAGTAGTTGTTCAATAAAAGACAGAATTAGGATATTTAAGGCCCGCCATCTAATGGCGGGCCTTTTTTATTGGGCTTCTGTACTTTTGCGTATTAATTTAGTACAGTTTAAAACCACAAAAATTAAAACCTACGATATGAAAAAAATCTACTCTTTACTAGCTTGTCTTCTTTTAGCAGGATCCGTTAGTATGGCTCAAAACCAAGCCTTGCCATTAGAAAAAAAGGCGGTTAATACCGAGAAACAAGCTCAGACAGCAGTAATTAAGAAGTCAGAAAGAGGATATAACCAACTTCGCTCAGAATCTGAGCAAAGAGGAGGCCTAGCTTGCGCCCTTAATGAAGATTTTGAATCAGGCTTTCCAGGTGGTTGGAATAATATCACCAACAATGCCAACGAAAATTGGACTTATGAAACAACTGGTGGTAATCCTGATGGACACATGGACATTGCTTATGACCTTGCATCTCAGAATGAATCTATTATTACTGGAGTTATTGATTTTACAACCATTCCAAATCCAACCCTGAAGTTCGATTGGTTCATGAGTTATTATTGGGGCGTAGATCCTAATGATAATTATGATTTAACTATCAGCATTTCTGAAAACGGAATTAATTGGACTGAACTTTGGACTGAAACCGATTTTGGCGGTGAGTTCGATAGCTACACTTGGTACACAACAAATCTTGATTTAAGTGCCTATGCAGCGGTTAGTTCAGCTGTTCTCCGTTTCAACTACAATGGAGCCGATGGTGCGCAAGCAAAATTTGATAACATCAGTGTTTGTACTGCACAAAATGACCTTCGTGTTACTTCCGTTCTAATGGGAGACATCATAAATGATTATGCGTATAGCCAAATACCAGTTAGCCAAGCTGCACAAATTATCAGTGGTGTAATTTTCACAAATGCTGGGGGAACCACACTATCAAATGTGTCGGTAGACTCCGAAACGTTTTCATTTGTAAATAATGCTAACGTTTCCGCAGGTACAATTGCAGGTCCTGTATCAATGGCTCCTGGGCAGAATGATACCGTTTGGGTTGCTACTGGTTATACACCTAATATGATTGATACGCTTGCGCAATTTTTTACGCTTACTGCTGATCAAACAGATGTAACGCCTTTAGATAATGAGGATTTACAGATCATGCTTGTAACAGCTGATACCTGGGCGCATGATTATGAGTTAGAAGATTATTACGCTTTCGGTTATGAATCTGGAGGTGCTTTAGGTAGCCAAGGATTTGAAATGGGAGCAACCTATTATTGCCAAACAAGTGGAGGAACTATTTACGCTGTAGATTTTCCATTAGGAAGTGCAACAACCGCTCAGACCATTACAGTCAATATTTATGAAGGGGCTCTTGCCACTGGACTAGTAAGCAGTACGTTGTATGACATCCTTCCTGGAGATCTTTCGACAACTGCAGTAAACTTTATAAACGTTGCATTGGACGTGCCAGTGCCAATGACCGCCGGTAACGTTTATACAGCTACAATTGCCATTGAAGCTGGAGATAACGCATTCATTCTAGGAAATAACTTTGATGATGGAGATGGTGGACATGTCATTTATCAAGCTAGCAACAGTACATGGTACAATTGGACTGGACTTACAACCGCAATGCGCTTGCGAGTTAGTAGTGTTGTTGGGGTAAACGAAGCAGAAGCATTTGATAGTTTCGAAGTGTACCCAAATCCTACTTCTGAAACCCTCACAATTGACTTTGTTTCAAAAGAAGATCAGTTGGTTACGTTAAACATGATTTCTGCGACTGGCGCAATAGTTTATTCGGCAGGTATTTCAGCAGTGATGGGACAAACAAATAAGACAACCCTCAATGCTAAAAATTTAGCTTCTGGAATTTATTCAGTACAGTTAGTTGGAAACAGCACCTCTAAAGTTCAAAGAGTCGTAGTGCAATAAACATTGATACAAGAAGAAAGGGGCCGTTCAATTCATTTTGGACGGCCTTTTTTGTTAACTAAAATTGTCAACTCAACTCACTCCAAAACATTAAATTCGTTAACCTAATAAAAACCTGACACATGAAACACACTTACTTAACACTATTCTGTTTACTCTTTATTTCTGCATCAACGTATGCTCAAAAGAGAACTTTAACCATTCCAGTGAACAACTACCCAGAGCACTATTTTGAGGGACTTCAGTCAGAAGCCACTCAGATTGCTGACGCAGAAGCAGATTTGAACAAACCAGCTAGCCCAGCAATAACTAGAGGTGGCGGAGGAGCTCTTTGGTCCGAAGATTTCGGAGGTGGATTTCCTGCAGGTTGGGTTGCCGATGATGTTTCAGGAATTTGTCCTTGGAAATGGACCACTAACGGTTCTCACGGAAATTTCAATGGTACTAATGCTGCTGGTTATGCAGACCCAATTAGTTCTACTACTGCTGGTAACGGATTCCTTATTGTAGACGCAGATTCTGCTAATCACTTTAATTATGGTCAGCCTTCAGGCACCACTTATCAGTATTTAGAGTCTTATTTCGCCACCACAGCAATTGATTTGGGGTCAAGTTACAGTAGCTTATTATTGGAGTTTGAGCAAAGTTTCAGATTCAATAATACGTTGGATTTGGTTGTTCAAGTAAGTTCAGATTCTACAAACTGGATTGACTATAACGTACAAGGTGGAGTTGATAACAATACAGCTTCAGATGACCCAGACTTGGTTTCTATAAACATCTCTGCTGCGGTTGGAGCTTCACAAGTTGTTTATTTAAGAATCGGTTGGTCTGCAAGAGTATATTTCTGGATGATTGACGACATGAGAATTGTTGAAGGACTGGATAACGATTTAGAATTAACTAAAGCGTACCACGGAGATGTGGTTCTTGATTATCAGTATTCCAAAATTCCATTAGAGCAAGCAACCGAAATGGTTGTTGGTGCAGCAGTAACCAATTTTGGAGGTGTGACTCAAACTAACGTTACTGTTGATTATGACATTCTAAGAGATGGCAATTCCGTTTCAACTGGGACTTTCAGCTTTACCAATGATATTGTTGCTGCAGATACAGATACAGCGTGGTACAGCACTGGCTATACTCCAGATGCCACAGGTAACTACGAAGTTCAAATGACTGTTTCTGCGGATAATGCAGATGAGAATCCGGCAAATCAAACGGCATCTTCAGAATTTGAAGTGACAGATTTTGTCTTTGCTCATGATTACGATGAAGATTTTGATGTTCAAGTATATGGCCAAGATGATGCAAATGGAGATGCAAATCCTTATGGCCACGGAAACGTTTTCATTCCTACCAACGGAGGAAGTGCGATTTACGCTTTAGAAGCAGCATTTGGCGCCAACACTACACCGGGAACATCTGTAATAGCTGAAGTGCACGAATTAGGTACAAGCATTCAGGACATCGTAGATTCGTACCAAACGGTATTTGACATAACTGCAGGTCACGTTAATGGTGGCTCAAACTTCTTCTTTACAACAATTCTACTTGATGAAGAAGTTGCTTTAAATGCTGGGGTTGGTTACGCCATTGCGCTTCAGTCTGAAGGCGGTACGGATGAGCTTTGGTTGTTAGCAAACACAGGAGATGAAGATTTCAGTACAGCACTTTATGGTCCTTATGGAACAGGTGGAGCAATTAACTGGTACAATGGCTGGAATCACACACCAGGCTTGCGTATGAACATTAATCCAAATGTTGCTGGTGTAGAAGAAATGATTGCTGAAAGCGGTTTTGCAATTTTTCCAAACCCTGCGTCAAACAATGTTACCATCACCTTTAAAGAAAACTCGGAGGTTCAGACTATTTCTTTGGTTAATCTAGAGGGACAAATCATCAGAGAAGTGGCGGTAAATTCAAGTTCTAACGGCTCTAAAGTTGAATTCAATATAGAAGGTGTTGCAACTGGAATTTATTTCATAAACGTGCTTTCTGTTGACGGAGTTAACTCTCAAAAACTAATGATTAAGTAATAATCTGCATAATACAGGGTTAGGGCTTCCAAAATGGGAGCCCTTTTCTTTTGTCTTAACTACATTTGCCGCATGAAAATCACACTAACATCAGCTTTGTTTTTGTTGCTAGCTATTACCGCTAGTGCTCAGGTAACCGATACTTTAGGGTATTCAAATTTCATGGCCGGTACAGAAGTGTTGTATACTTCGCCAAATGGCGGCTATGCTTTTGGAAATAATGGCTATGGAGATAAAGTGAAAGCTCAGACTTATACGCACGAAAGTTCATTCGTATTAAGATCGGTACTGTTTAAATTTGGAGATGTTGTGTTCGAATCTGGTGATTCTACATCAACCATTCGTGTTAATATTTACGACAATCATGGTTTTGGAATCACCTCCTTTGGAAGTTCTGATTCCATTGCTCCAGACAGCATTTTAGGCTTTGTCGATATTCCAGTTTACGAGTTAATGGATGATGGTTCTTTAACCAACGTTGAGTTTGATTCAGATACGATTGTAATCTTTACCAAGTTCTCTGTCGGAATTGACCTAACTTATTTGGCCTCTGGAGATACGGTTGGTTTGTTAAGCACTACCGATGGTGATGCAATGGGAAGCATTAATGCTTGGGAACTTACGGCCAACAATTCATGGTTCACAGTCGAAGAGTCGGCTTTTTCATGGGGATTGGATGTCGATTTTGCCATTTTCCCTGTTATCGATGAAAATGATCCTGCAGGAGTGATGGAGCAATCACTTCCAGAATTATCCTTATTTCCAAACCCATGTACTAATGTTTTAATGGTGAATGGAATAGAATGTATTGATTGTCAGGTATTAGTCCACGATCCCGTGGGCAGGCTAGTCACAATGCAGAAGTTTGACAGTAGTAGGTCAATAGATGTTTCTTCACTGCATTCGGGTATCTACATTCTAACTGTTTCAGACGGCTCTATAAGCACGTCAAATCAGTTTATCAAACTCTAGAGGTCGTAGTTTGATTGAGTCGATATCCATACTCGATCAGGAAATTCTTTTGGCTATAAACAGCACTACAGGTAGTGCTGTCGTAGACTCCTTAATGATTTTGGTAAGCACCCGAATCGTTTGGATACCGCTGTACATATTCTTGGCATATTGCATCTTCAGGAAATACGGAGCTTCAAGTACGCTTTGGGTACTAGCTTCTGCAGGAGTTCTGGTTGTGCTAGCGGACCAAGTTTCTGTTCACTTTTTTAAGAATGTGTTTTTACGTTTACGTCCATGTCACAATCCAGCCTTAGAAGATGTTTTGTATTTGGCTTCTGGTAGATGTGGTGGACAATACGGATTCGTGTCTTCACACGCCACTAATGTCTTTGGTCTTGCTGCATTCATGGTTATGCTCCTCGGTCGAATAAACCCAATTTGGAACCTGATGTTTCTGTGGGCAGGGGTAGTTTCGTTCAGTAGAATTTACCTTGCTGTTCATTACCCGCTAGATGTTCTTGTAGGCGCAGTTTTAGGAGCTTTGATTGGAATTGGAGTGGCAACCTTGGTAAAGAAAATAGTAGACTAAATATGACTTACTTTTTGGTGTTTGTTGGTGGTGGACTAGGGTCTCTATTAAGATATTTAGTGTCCGTTCTAACGGCTAAGTTTTATGACGGAACTTATCCTTTAGCCACGTTTATAAGCAACTTACTAAGTTGTTTGGCCCTTGTGTTTATTGTAGAGCTATTCCTGAAATCTGGAGTTGACAATAAGTTTGTTAAGGCAGGATTGATTATTGGGTTCTGTGGTGGATTTAGTACGTTTTCAACATTTTCTTTTGAGACCATTGCACTAATAAAAAACGGCAACCATATGGTTGCCGCTGGAAACGTAATAATAAGTGTCGTTGTTTGTCTGAGCCTTATTTACAAGCTGACCAAGTAAGACTCAAGTGTGAAAAACTTCAATTGTAATGTTCCTAGTTTCACCCTCATAAGCGATTCGACACTTAATTTTCTTTCCTATTAATAGTTGTCCTTCTTCGTAGTCAGTCCACGTTTCAGTCTCATCTCGTTGAACTTGTATTCTTACTGATTCCTTAAGAACATTGTCCTTAACGGCTATACTGCATGGATGCTGTAGCTCGGAAGCGAAAACTTCAGCACTCGGTCCAAATCCATTTGTTGATACTGGTAGTTGATAGATATCTGATGGGCACATATTGAGTTTCTTTTAGTGGGGTTGGAATGGAAACTTGTTAAGCTACTTTGTTTGCGTAGTAGAAGTCTTCTGCACGGTCGTTGCTTACGAACATGTTAAAGCCATATTCAAGTGCCATTTTGTTGATGGATGCCTCGTTGCTGGTAGACGTTAATTCAATTTCATCAAATATGTCTTGAAGTAATTCATCAATTACCTGACGTGCCATTAGTCTGCTGCTTAAATCTTCGGCAACACCGTTATTATTCTTCAGCTTGGAGATAAACGGTTTGATGTAAACCAACTTGTCTGCTGAAAATGCAAGGTTGTCTTTAGAAGTAGAAAGACCTTTTTGATAAATGCTGTTCAGCGTAGATACTCTTTGCTCGTCTGTTAGTGTTGAGAATATTGCTTCCATGTTTCCTTTTGTTTTAGCTGCAAAACCACTAGCAGCGTGATTACAGGGTCAAATGTAGATCTGCATACATGGGTGTACAAGGAAATGCACGGTCAAAATTGACCGCGACAATTAGTATAATAGAAATCTAAGACATTGAAAAGCAACGCCTTAGACCTTTAAAAAAGGTAGGTATTTGAACCAGTGGCTACTGGTTCAATTGGGCGAAGTGATTCTTCGCTATGTCAAATACAACTTAACATCAATGGTCAAGTCGTCTATTTAATCAGTTTCGATGAACGAAACCGGATTCAATCAAAAATCGTCAGCCTCGGCTGCCCAAATCCACTTCTGGTAATCGTTATCTAAATTGTTGCTGCTTACAGCAGACTGAGCATCATTTACTGATTTAAAAGATTTTGCATCGTCAGCGGTGATTACTCCAAATGCCATTAAAAACGCGATTAACAGTTCCATGTGTTTAGGTTTTAGGTCGTTACAGTTTCAATTTCTTTTTCCTTTGTTTTATCGATGAATGGTTCAATTTCTTCGATAAGACGTGTCAAACATAAGACTAAATATTGTATCAAAACAAGAAAAATGTCTGCTATTTTTCATTTCAGAGCCTAACTCATTGAGTGTCAGGTAGAAAGAATTTCAAAAATTTCGATGAAGCAATTGATTATGGCGATGAATGTTGATAAAAAATAGATAAATAGACGAATACGACACATAAGTCAAAGTTTATTCGCGCATTTTAGTCGCATGAAGAGTTTGAAGTCTCTAGTGAAAGTTTTGAGGCCAAGTGAGAAAAGGTTATTGCTTCACTACTATTCTCGAAATACGAATTCAGAAGAAAAACTTCGATTAGCGCTTTTTAAATTGGTTGAAAAGGGTGTTGAGTCTGATTCTGAGGCTCGATTGAAGCTGAAATCTAACGCTAGCGTTTCAGCGTATTCGCACCTCAAGAGTAGGTTGAAAAACGACATTCTCAACGTTCTTCTCATGCAAGACACAACGAAGAGATTGGCACAGGGAAATCGGGCTGCCGAGTTAGATTGTAGGAAAAAGGTAGCGCAATCTCACTTATTGCTGCTGAGAGGGGCTCAAGTAGAAGGTATGAAGGTGTTAAAGCAGGCGTTGAAGGCTGCAGATAAGTTTGAACTACTCGCTGAGCGTTTACAAATCAATCATCAATTAAGAGAATTTTTTGTGGGTGCTACCTCTACCAATGAACTAGGGCGATTAAACAAGGAAATCTCCAAGGATTTAAAAATTTATGAAGCCTTGCTGTACGTTGAGGAACAGTCTTTTGTGCTGTCAAGTCCTGAGTTTGCGAAGAATTTGAGAACTCGAGCGAAAGAAGCTGAATACCTGGTGCTGATTGAAGAACTAGGTAATCTGTTTAGGAAGCATAAACTCGCACGAATCGGATTCTGGTATTACATGGCCGCCACAGAATATCATAGAGCACGAAAGAATTTTGAAGATGTTGTGGTAATTGGACTGAAATTTTTAAAGCTGGTTGAGAAAAGGCCTTCCGTAAAGTCTAAGAACAATATGGCGGGTGTTAACCAGACCGTTGGTGGAGGTTATTTTGAGCTTCGACAGTTTGAAAGTGCAATTATTCATTTTAGTAAGGCGGAGAAACTTTTTCCAGCAGCGGGTTTTAATAGACTTGTACCTCTTCAATATTTGGCACTTGCGGAAGCAGCAATAGCGAACTACACTGGCTCCCTTAGACATGTAGGAGTGGCGCTTTCTCATCCTCGAATTGCAACCAGGGAGCCATTGGTTCCAAGATGGTTGTTTATTAAGGCTAGCGTTGAGTTTTTGAAAAGGGATGTTGAACAATCATTCAAAACGATTAATTCTAATGGATATTTAATGAAGCAACAGGATGCCTGGAACATTCAATACAGGTTGCTAGAAATGATGCAACTCATTTCAAAGCGTGACGAAGAGTGGCTGGAATTTAAGTTAGATGCAACCAGAAAATTCCTGACTAGACACAAGGACTTAGATTCACCAAGAGTGAGAACTGCAATAGACATTTTTGGAAATCTCTTACGTAAAGACTTGGACTTTAATCTTTTGTCTGATAAAAATTTGCAAGGTTTAAACGCTTGTCTGAACGAGGAAAAAGGGCTTATTTGGAACCCGTCAAGCCCTGAAATTGTCAGGTTTGACTACTGGATTCAGTCTAATCGCTCGGACTAAGGGTTGAATTTCACAAAGGATGAACGTAGTTTGTCAAGCGTATTGGTTGGTAAATCCAAATGAGTCACAAATCGTATGCGTTGTTCACCTACCTCAAAGGCATAAATGTAATCTTCTTGAAGGTGATGTAATAAATCGGACGTAGAAACGGTTGCTTCAAGTTCAAAGACAAGTATGTTGGTTTCTGGTTCAAGCACTTGTTTTACAAAAGAAAATTCTTGAAGTAAGTTTCCAATCTCACTGGCCAATTCGTGGTCTTTGGTGAGCCGCTTTACATTATTATTCAGAGCATAAATTCCGGCAGCAGCCAAATAGCCGGCCTGACGCATTCCTCCTCCAAGTACCTTGCGTATTCTGTAACCACGTTGTATCAAATGATTACTACCAATAAGTAAAGAGCCAACTGGAGCTCCTAATCCTTTGCTTAAACAAATTGAAATTGAATCGAATTCGGCACCATATTCTATCGGTGAGCGATTTTCTTCAACTAGAGCGTTAAATAGCCTAGCCCCATCTAAATGCAGTTTCAACTTATTATTCAAGCAAACCTGTCGTATTCTTTGGATTTCTTGAAAGTCAAAGATTTTCCCGCCCCCCCTGTTGCAAGTGTTTTCAATTGACACAAGGGTTGTTTGTGCAAAATGAATGTTTGTAGGGCGTAATGCGCTTTTAACCTGCTGAGCGGTAAATACACCCCTAGTTCCCGATAGAGTTTTAGTACTGGCTCCAGAATTGAACGCGATTCCACCACCTTCATAATAATGAATGTGAGCTCCTTCATCGCAAATAACCTCATCTCCTGGATGGGTTTGAGCTTTGATGGCTATTTGGTTGGACATTGTACCACTAGGACAAAAAAGAGCAGCCTCCTTTCCAAACATCTCCGCGGCTAGCCGTTGTAATTGGTTGATTGTTGGGTCTTCGTCAAATACGTCATCCCCAACCTGAGCTTGTTGCATAAAGTCAAGCATAGCCTGACTTGGTTTAGTTACCGTGTCGCTTCTAAGATCGATTCTCATATGCAGCTAGCTAAACTCAAAGTGTACCCGGAGCGGGGGTCGAACCCGCACGGCCTCAACGGCCACAGGATTTTAAGATTCACGCAGTCCCCCTCTTATATAGGACTACGTGGGAAAAGTAGGGAATAATTGAGAAAAAGGAGGACAAAAGCGCACTTAAAAAGTGCACCTGACTGTTAATTCTTCTTTTCATACTTATGGTTGTTAGGACGCTTATGACCGAGTTTAATTCCCCAAGGTTTATATTTCTTCGGTTTCGAATCAATAACTGACGCATCTTCCTCTGAGTCCCAGGCAATTGTTAGCCAACGGTCCATCTTTCGGCCCTCCAAATACTCCCTTTCACGCATTTCTTGTTTTGGTTTTTTCAACTCTGCAAGTTTGTCTTTCATTCCCGAATTCTCCAACCAGTTCACAATAGTGTTGTGGCTATGTACCCCGGTATAGTCCGCTATATCTCTTAGCGAATACCCTTCAAGATATAAGATAAGGGCAACACGTTTAAGGTGGTCTGAAAGTTTGGGAGCAGCTTCCACTGTATATCTATAGTTACAGTTCTTGCATCTGTGCCTCTGTTTTCCTTTAGCAAATCCGTCCCTTACGGAATCTTGCCATTTGCATTTGGGGCATTTCATAAAAATAAAAGTATGAAAACTATACCTGTTGTACAAGCTGTAATTCAATGGTAAAGGGTGAATTTAGTTCAATAAACTTCATTCTCGACAACTTTGTTCTTATCCTTATAGTGTTCAAAATCAGGTAGTTGTACCGTTCTCAGTAAGTAAATTTGTCTTTGAATTAAAAGCAAATACTACGATCGAACAGAGTAGTAACTAAATGAGCGCGGACGGTTTAAATAACTTCAATTATACTCGCAATAGCACGTATCGACTTGTGGGGCTGGACCCGCTGATGGAGATGCTTGGGTACACCAGTACCAAGGGTCTATATAGGTGGTTACAGAAATATGAAATACCGGTCGTGAAACTCGGCCGTAACTCATTTGTGTTAGCTGAGCATATAGATAGGGTTATTGAAGACCAGTTGGCCCCATCAGTGGAAACACCATCGAATAAGTCAGCGAGTTTGAGAGATACTAACCGCAGTTCCAGCACCACTCGGGATGCTTCTGGTGTGAATACAGTCCAACACAGCGATGCAGCGCAAACATTTTTAGATAACGTAAAGAAGATATGAAGGTACCCGCAAAATATAATCGCTTAGGTATCAGAGTACGTTGCAATGCCTGTGGCTACCAGGTTTCTACGACCTGTAAGCAATCTGGACGTGGTATCGATTCCTGTAAAAACAAGGATCGGCATAAATATATGCTTCTGGTTGTTGTGCCTGGCGGTAAGGGAAAACGTAGGATAAGAATTTTGGATACCCGCGATTTTAACGAGGTATTGGTTGAACTCGAACGATTCAAGGAGGAGCTAAAAGCGAATGGGTATCATAAGGTACCAAAAGCAGCACTACCTAAACCCAGAACATTGATACATTTCTTTACGAAATTCCTCGATACGCTGGAAGGCAAGAATATTCCTGAACATCTTATTAAACAAGTTTCTGAGGCCTATATCTCTGATACAAGAAGAGGTTTTGAGATGTTCTTGGTTGCCTTATGCAAGAACGGTTATTTGAAGGAAGTGCTCCTGCCTGATGAGATCGGTGATAGTGAGGTTGGAATATTTCACTCACATCTACTAAAAGACCTCGGGCTGGCACCTCGTACCTACAATAAACATATGACGACGCTACGCAAATTTTACGCTTTGCTAATTACATCAGAACGTTTGCCTGTGAGAAATCCATTCCAGAGTGTTGTGCTTCAACGGATAGAAGAGCATGAGAATCTCATCATAAGTAAAGAGGAATATGAGGCACTGTTGGATGTCATAACCCGAGAAAATGGCATAATCCACCGTGCGAACCGGGTCGTAAAAAATGCTTACCGCCCATGGTTGAAAGATGCTATTCGGTTGGCATTGGAAACTGGCGTAAGGAGGGAAGAGCTTTTTCTAATCAAGTGGAGCGACCTGCGTGAGGTTGACCCAGGGAAATATGCTTTTCGGCTATCCAATCTCAAGGTGAATCGCATCATGCGGACCTCATCGTCCTTGAAGTTTGTTCCGCTAACTAAAAGTCTCAGACAACTACTAAATGAACTTGGGATGGAGGAGAAACAAGGATCAGATGACTATATCATAGAGCGCGATAAGGATGCAAATATGAATAATTTAAAGGATGCCCTCTCGCGTGGTTTCTCACAGTATATCAAGCTTGTTTCAGATAGGCCTCTCACTTTCAAATGCCTAAGGAAATGCTATATCACCCACTTGTCAATGTCGGTTGGCGATACCGGCCTGTGGACGGGGCATTCCAATAAGCAAGTGCTTCGTGATCACTATCTATCCAGCGCTTACATTGCCGGGAATCTTGGTGAGTTCACGATTTTCTAACAATACTCTGACATGGTTATAGGTCAAGGTTCACTTCTGTTAAGAATGAAACTTTATAGCAATGCCAATAAAAGAACAGGAGACTATACTCCTTCTATTTTTAAGAAGTAAATAGACTTACGTCCCAACGTTTGAAATAGGTTAAGCTTTAACTGAATAGAATCTCAGATTTCGGCTCTTTAGGCTGCAGGTTCTGTTCCTGCCGGGGTCACACGAAACCACTTCATTTGAAGTGGTTTTTTGTTTTCCAGCCTGTTTTGTGCTCAAATCTCTTCCATTACGAGGTATATGGAAGTATTTGGAGTTAGAAATGTTTCAGTTTTTGTTTCAGTCGAATGAACAGGGTGGGACATTCACTACTGAAGAAGATGGATTCTTCTATCTAATTACTTCGGACAACGTAAACCAAAGTTCAAGCCCAGGTGGGCCCACAAGAAACCGTCTCAAACGAGGCGGTTTCTTCATTTTCAGCCTGTTACACTCCTAACCATGTCCCTTTTCGGGTCGCATGGAGCCACATGGAGACAGGAATGTTTCAGTTTCTGCTTCAGTTGAGAACCTAAGACAACTTTAACATAAGTCTGAACATAATTCTTGCCCAACCGGAGAACAAACGAAGACCAGTAAGGACAATATTAGCTTCATTGATGTAAATCGCACGAGGCAAATCAATACCATCTGATACACTATTACCTCAAGCCTTGCGGTTTTCTAATCAAAACCCTTTACGTTATCCACACAATGGTTCTGTCGCATTAACTCCGTTGGCGTCTTGAAAATTAAGGATTTGCAGTGTCTATGCTGCCAATGATCTGAATGTTGCAAAACAAGAGGAGTTCGGACCATCTATCTGCCCCTTCCGTATGATGTTCACCACCTCAATTCCCGCTAAGGTCCTTTGTGCAGACTCGAACTCTTTGAACCCCGTACTTATGCAGATCCTTCGTTTGATATTCCTGTGGTCTTGCTCCACTATATTGTTCAAATACTTGCAGCTTCTGCGTCTAATCCGGCTAAAACTCCTCGCGTTTACAGTTCTGATTGCCGCTGAGTTGGCTCCACTTTTATCAATATTGATCACTCGTGGTCTTCCGTTATTTCCGATGGCTTTGTTCAGAAACTTCTGGGCAGAACCTTTCATTCTCCGTTTGGTCAGCAGAAAATCAACTGTGTAACCATATTTGTCCACTGCTCGATATAGATACATGTCCTTCCCTCCTACCTTAATGTAGGTCTCGTCCATTCTCCAACTATCGCAGACACTGCGCTTTCTCTTATGCATGTTCGCCTCAATCAGAGGTGAGAACTTGAACACCCAGCGTTGTAGAGTAGAATGATCAACCTTTACTCCTCTGATTCTGAGAAGTTCTTCAACGTCTCTATAGCTCAAAGTGAACCTCAGTTTGAAATACACTGCCTGAAGAATGATGGCTTTTGGAAATCTGTGATGCTTGTACATTCTGGTGGTGTTTGGTCGAAGCCAAAACTAAACCTTTACCCTTTCAACCTAGTTAATGCGACAGAACCCTATTTTCGAATAATGGAGCAATATGGCTACACTCGAATGCCTCAAATAAGATAGGCGCGTCTATCCGCTGCATTAAAGATTGAAAATGAGGTTCTGTCGCGTTAATCAGGTGAAATCATGATAGGTGCAAGAAAGGTAATCAAGCAATAATTCCATATCGCTTTAATAATAGGAGCTGTCTACTTGCAAACTACTTGCAAATGAAAAAGGAGGTACATCAAACTTTGACGTAACTCCTTGATTTTCAAGCGGTCCGGACGGGAATTGAACCTATCCGTGTAACCGTTTGGTTTACAGCTCAGTACAATCGAATGAAATTCTGTGGTTACGGATAGCACATGACTATCATTTCAGCACTTCAAACTTTGTCAAGGAACAGGATTAAATTAGTCATTCTTCCGAATAGATGGGCCCTACCACTACTGCAAGTCAGAGAATTGCTTTCAACCCCGGATTTACTCTTTTGATTGTCCGTTGTCGTCATTTGATTTTTTCTTCTTAAATATCAAGTCTTTCAAGAAGAAAAATGCCGTAAAGACAACTATCCAACCAACTAGACCAAGCCCTGCTTGATGTTGCATAATTAGTGTCGTCATGCTGTTTGATTTCTTATAAATGTCTCACTTTTTCTTTTGAGCGCCATGATAAATTGAATTTAAGAAGCACTAAAACAGCCTGAAACCCTCTATGAACTCATCAAAAATACGTTTAGGTGTTTGGCCAGGGGGGCTCAATATCCGTATTGTATAGTAGCCTTCTGTGTCTACAAAATGCATCATTCGAATTATGAAAGGCATACCCATATCCATCTCATATTCGGTGAAAATTGCCTTAATGTTGTCAACGAAAATGTATTGCGGGCTTGCGCCATCCTTTTCAGCTTTCTGATAATAATCTTCTAAGTATGTTTCTGCATAGAAAGTCGCGTGTTCAAAGTCTTGACTAAATTTCTTTACACTGACGGCAAATCGCATTGTATCCAATAGGGAAACGCTCGTGTATTCAACATTACTGCCCGCATAGGCAATGCTAGGCTCATTTGGGAAGGTCGCACCAAAACGGTCTTTAAGTGACAAGTAACGGGCGCTATTTTGAATTTCATCGTTATCCTTACCTTCCAAAACGTTGGTCACCGATGGTTCAATCTTTATTAATTCATTATTTACGTCAACGGTAAACGTACCCAATCTGCTCAAAGCGCTTTGTCCGAGCAACATTGGTGAGCCATCATTAGACTCAATTATAGCAGCTCGCACATTAGAAATCGTTATTCCGCCAAGTTCAAGTTCACGAATGTTGATTATACTACACTGAATGATTGAACCATTAGCCAACCTGTAGGTTTGTTTTCCCTGAAAATCCTGTTGTGTGACAAGCCCATCGTTGGTAAGCCTTTTAACAACGTCTTGTGTAAGAACCAGATCTTCTGCACCTGTATCTAGCAGGAAATCAAAGGCCAAACCATTCACCCGACACCTGATTTTGAAGACGCTGCTTCCTGTCTCTTTAGATAAGGGAACAAACACTTGAGAATAAGACAAGTCACTTAGTAGTAAACAAGATGTTGCTACAAATACCAACAGAAGGTAGAAATGCTTCTTATTTCCTCGTGACCCCCTCACTTGTCATTAACTTTTTAGTAAGCTTTCCCTTTCGTAAGGAAAGCAAAAGTAGAAACGCTACCAAAGCAGGTGTATGTCTTCAAACCAAAGTGGACTGGGGACAGTCAAAGTTAAGTCATAGTTTCAACACCTGAGACCGGTGATTTTTCCTGCGTTTTTTCATGGTTTTGATTTTGGTTAATTCTCGTTGTTTCA
>FLOH01000923.1_pt1 | contig 51011 bp, 80 predicted proteins | sample 756751 | NCBI WGS metagenome assembly FLOH01 (sample SAMEA4026879, study PRJEB14308) | marine metagenome | biome: coastal water; material: water | depth 74 m | reverse complement strand
TACGCTTGCATCACATAATACCTCGGGCTCACGCAAGGGCGGGGGGGGGCTATCAAAGCGCCTCGCAGTCTGCCCACAGGATGCAGACCTCACCGTCGGTGCCGTAGCTGTTGACCTCCCACACCCAGAGCGTCTCGTAGTCGTGAGCCCAGCCCATGACCTCGTGACAGGTCTCGTCGTCGCACCTCTCGATGTGGACCGGACAGCCTTCCAGCGCGACGCCCTGATAGGCGTCCTGCTCCGGGTAGCACTCGGACCACCACGAAGGGGCGCACGAGGACAGCAGCAGCAGAAGCAGCGTCATTCCTCACCATCCTCTTCCGGCTCGGTTGCCCGCTTGTAGTCGTCCTCTGGTATCCACTCGCCATCATGCAGGATGAACGGCCCATCGATGAACGTGCCGCCGCGTGAGCGACTTCGGATCATCCAGTCGGACACAGGCTCCCTTCCTGCGCGCTTCGCCTTTGCGATCTCGCGTTCCTTCTCGTATGCGAATGACGCAGCGTCGCCCTTGTCGATCCCCTCCTGCACAGCGGCAACCTGATCCTCGGTGATCAGGCTCTCGATCTTCCAGTCGTCGTAGGTGGCCCAGCACACGGCCCACAGCTTGATCGGCATCCCGTCGCTCATCCTCTCACCTCCTCTCGTCCGTGAATGGTAGCACGCACATCCAGTACGGTCGCAATCCCCGACGCAGCACCACGCCCGAGCCCCATCACAAGCCCTCCAGCCGGGCGCGGTTGTTCTCTCCGGCGCTGCTCGCGTTCGCCGTACCCACCGTACCCAGTGCGTACCCACTCGCTGGTTACACCATCCGCTTGATTCGAAGCGCCTTTTCCACTAGCGTACCCACTGTACCCACTACTAGGACTAGACTCTAAGCGCGAGGAATTTATCTCCACTTCAGATCCGAGATAAATTACCCCCATACGTACGACTAGCGATCTGAGTGGGTACACCGGGTACGGCTCCGATATCAGGCTTTCAACCTGGCCGCTTGCGTTACCACCCACTGGGTACGCTGTGGGTACACCGGGTACGCTCCTCATGCCACCACCCCGTCGAGCGCAGACCTCTCGATGACGTAAACCCTTGTAGGTACGCCACCAATGCGCGCCTGTCCCTGCACTCGGCCCTTGCCGCAGCGCAGCCAGCCACGCTCGGCCCACCTCTCGACGATGCCGCCGACCGACGTCTTCGGGTATCCGGCGTCCACCAGGGCGCGGTCGAGGGAGCTGGCCGTGATGGCGATGCTGTCCCACGAGACGATCTGCCCGCCTTCACCATCGTCCTTCCACGCCCCTGCCCAGCCCGCAGACGGAACACGAGTGTTCGCGCCTTCCCCCAGGTGTCTGCCCCAGAAGTCGGACTGATGCGCCGAGCACCACGCATAGACGGAGCGCAGCGCCTCCAGGGGCCTGTCCGCATCCTTGCCGCCGTCGATGGCCGCTTGCTCGGCGTGCTTGATCGGGTCGCATCCTTCAGGCGGATCGGGGACGCCCACGCAATGGCAGACCCAGCCGGCGAGCTCGAGCAGGGTCACGACGTCACCGAGACGCCCAGCGACGGCCCCGGCCTTCGCCAGCTTCTCGGACCTCGCCTTCCTGTTGCACTTCCAGTCAACGCGCAGGCTCGCCCTTCTCCCGGGCTCGAGCAGCCACCGGACCACCCTCGGCAGCAGGTGCCCGTAGTGCTCCGCAGTCACCGCCGCGATCCTGTCCGCCTGCTCCCTGGACCCGAGCGGCTCGCCCACCAGGCACAGCGTTCGCGCCCTCGCGCCCGCGTCCTGGGTGAAGCTGGTAGCCCGCTCCTCTCCTGTGGACACGAGCAGCGACCGCCACGTCTCGGCCCGCCTCATGCCCACGCCCTGGCCTGCCGTTCCAGGCTTACCGCGGATCACGCCCATGCCCCCGCTGTGCATGTAGAGCACGTCGCCGACCATCTCCCGCGGGCTCGCCTTCTTCGTGTCGTCGAGCATCGGTGGCAGGTGGCACAGCGTCGCAAGGTACGCTTCGAGCCCCGCCATGCGGGTCTTCCACGAGCGGATCAGCCTGTCCGGGTTGCCGTAGGTGGACGCGCCCACCCGCATCAGCGTGGTCTTGCCCTTGCTCGTCTCGCCGCTCACGTCCAGGGTCGCCCCGTCTGCCGCATCGACGTACTCGAGCAGCACGGACGCGACCGAGGCCCACATCACGAGCCACGGGATCGGCCGGTCGCCGAACGCGTCGCAGATCCCGAGCCACCCTTCCCACGTCCCGCTCGCCTTGATGCAGTCCGCGAGCTGGTCCTGGCCCTCGTCTCCGCGCCAGTGGACGGGAGCATCATCGGAGCCGATCCAGTCGCGCCCGAGCAGGAACCCTCCCTGCATCCAGCCCATGCGCCGCGCCGAGATCCCGAGTGGCAGCACGTCCGCGTTCCTGGCCCGGCTCGCGTCGATGTACTGAACCAGGCTCCCGGAGTTGGCCGAGGTCACAGGCGCCCCCGAGCCGGACAGCGCCACCAGCGAGCGCGCATCGGCGGCTGTCCCGGCGGGCACGATCTCCCGCTTCCACTTCCCGCACCAGCCAGGCCAGGTGAGCTCGACGGCATGGATCCCGCTGTCGGCGTCCACGAACCGCCCGGTCACGTAGATCGGTGCCGTGGCGACATGGACGACCCGATCCCCGTCGTGATGCCAGATGCCGGACGCAGACACGTCCCACCCCATCGGAACCTCGTACCCGTCAGGCACGACCGCGGGTAGCACCGGCTGCTCGCCCTGGTCCACGACCCGGAGCCCGGACCTGACCTCGACCAGCTTCCGCAGGCGGCCCACCAGCCTCGAACAGCCCTGCACAGCGCCCATGCGAGCACACGCGGCCTCCCACGCCCCAGCATCGTACTCCCACGCCTGGCGCAGCATGGAGACCGTCCGCGCGTCCTCCATCGCGGCAGCGAGCGCGGCGACCGAATCGGCCTTGTGGTCGGCGTCGGTGACGGCGCTGGTGATGTCGGCGATGACGTCGAGTTCGGGCGCCGCTGTCATGACCGGCCTTCGTTCGACCTGCGAACAGCGTCGAGCGCGATCTCGACAACCCGGATCGCGTCAGCGGCCGTGAACTCGGCCTCGACTTCGTGCTTCAATCCGAGCGCGGCGAACCTGACCATCTCGATCACGTCGCAGATGTCGTCCTTCGATGCCGTCTCACTGTGCTCGATCCACGGCGCCGGAAGTGCGTATTGCTCATCGAAAGGCGTAGCTTTTTCGTCGTCCATTTCAAGCTCCCTTGGATTGAATCGCCAGCCCCCTCCCGAACCCTCCGAGAGCCTGGCCGGACTCTCGGAGGGCCCCGACCAGTGGCCGGGCAAGGGAGCTGTCGTTGCCCTCTCGGGCCTGTTGATCATATCACACCCACCCGAGCCGGCGGTACAGTCCGGCCCGCTTCTTCTGGTAGCCCATGGCCGCGCCGTAGTCGTCAACCATGTCCACCACCTCGGGCCGCCCCTTGTCCTCGGCAGGACGCAGAGCCCGCCCGATCCGCTGCTGTACCCTCCCCAGGTTCCGGCTCGGGCACGTAAGGATCACCGTCTCCAGGCTCGGCACGTCCAGGCCCTCGTCGGCGACCGATGTAGCCGTCACGACCCGGAGCCTGCCCGAGCGCGCGTCCTCGAGGATCTGCGCCCGCTTGCCCTTCGCCACAGCCCCCACCAGCGCCGCAGCCGTACCCTCCCCGTGCCGCTCCTCGATGGCCTCGACGAGCTCGTGACAGTGCCCGACCCGATCCGACAGCACGAGCGAGATCCGGCCCCGCTCGATCTGGCTCGCCACCTCCTCGAGGATCAGCCCGTTGCGCCGCTCGCTGCTCACCGTGGCGTTGACGACATCCGTCCACGAGTCCACACCCCGAGGCGGCTCCCACCCGGTACGCAGCCACCGGATCAGGGGCGCGAGCGTGCAGCCGGCATCCTCGAGCAGCGCCTCTTCGATCCTGTAGACCTCGGCGCCGCAAGACCAGTAGACCCACGCCCCGAGCCCGTCCATGCGCTCGGGTGTCGCGGTGAGCCCGAGCCTGTGCCGGCCCGGGAGCGACGACAGCACCTCGGCAAAGCTGGCGGCGGGGGCGATGTGGCAGTTGTGAACAACAAACCCGTTGGCGATGTACGTGTGGGTATTCTCTACTTCGAGATTGTAGACAGCACGCGCTCCAGATCCTCCAGGACCTCTTGATTCTTGAAGCGAAACACTCGCCACCCGGCGCCACTCAAAAACTCGTCCTTCCTCTTGTCCGCGGCCTGCCTTTTCAGCGACGCGTGAGAGTACCCGTCCACCTCTACCGCGATCATGCTCTCCTGGTTCGCACAGTCGATCTTGTAGTGTCTTGGCCACGGGCTCCCATTCCCTGTCCTGACGACATGCTCCGCGCGCCATCCCTCCCCAAGGGCTTCCATGAGGATCCTCTGCGGCTCCGTCATCCCTGTCCCGTTCCCGCCGCGAACAGGCGGACCGTGGCCGATCCTGCGAAGCGTCCTTGCCATCTTCTCCCGGCTCTTCTTGTTGTGCATCGGGTTGTTCGCCTTCATCCGAGCAGACGCGTGCTTCCTGTTTCCGCTCGAAAGGTTCTGGGAGGACCTTCTCGTCTTCGCCATCTTCAGGCACGACTCGTCGCAGTAGGCGTGTCCTGGGTACCCCCGACTCGGGCGCGCGCGCTCCAGCTCTTTCCTCCCGGTGACGACGACTTCCTCCCCGCACCATGAGCACTTCATCACGAGTTTCTTTCTCCGCTCCAGCCGGCGCCTCTCGATGCACTCGGCGCAGTGTAGGCTTTGGTTCCGGTTCCTCGCTGGCCTCCCTGTTTCCTTTCCGCATTCGTCGCATGTTGTTCTGGAGTGCTTTGACATCGACAAGAACCTCCGTTCCTTCCTTGATCGAGCCTGCCCGCAGCCATCCACGGGAGGTCATGAATGGATGGTTCTCGGTCGCGCTGACCTCTGTTCCATCCTCAAGTAGAATAACACAGACGGCATCATGTGTCCTCGTCATTGTTGCTGTTACAGCGCGATTTTCAGTCTCTCCAGTTTCTTCGTTGAACGATACCACCGAGTCCCCTGTGATCACGTCCTCTATGTTCTTCGTCTTCCCGCAGGCCATGAGGACCTGGGTTCCGGCCGGGAAGCACTCATCCTGAATCACCAGCCCGAACCGCTTCCCCCACCTGTTCCGCTCCACCCACGACCACCTGGCCAGGGTCTGCAGCGTCGCCACGACCACCCGCGCCTCGTCCTGCTTCTTGCCCGCGCCCACCAGCCCGACGGTCACCCCCTCGAGCTGTTCGTGCGCCCGCTCCATCCACTGCCGGGCCAGGTCCAGGGTGTGGACCAGGACCAGACAGGGCGTGTCCACAGCCGAGATCGCGCCCATGCCGAGCGACGTCTTGCCACTCCCGCACGGCGCCACGACCGTGCCGACCCCACCTGCTACGCGCCACGCATCGAGTGCAGCCGCCTGGTAGTCCCGCAGCGTGATCGTGAGCCCGGCAGGATCCGCAGCAGGGAGCACCGTCGCGTCCATGCCCGAGCACCCAGGCGTGAACCGAGGCACCCACCAGCCACCGCGCCAGGGCCCATCGGGGATCGCTCCCCCTGGCTCCACCCACTCCGAGGGCTCCGGCCCGCACTTGTACGGCCCCACCTTCGCGCGTCTGGCCTCCCACTGCCCGTGAGCCTTGTTCGGGAGCCGGTGAGCACGCGACACCGCCCGCCCCTCCTCGGCATGGCCCCGATCCCACAACACCGCGCCGGCAATCAGGGGCATGTCTTGTCCGTCCACTTCCCCATCGGCACGGTCCCAGACAGGATCGCGTTCCCGCAGGTGATCCGGCCCTGGTCCTCCTCGATGCTCGGGACGAACACGAGCACGTCGAACCCGGCGGCCTTCAATCCCTCCTCGTGCTCCCGGTACGGGGCATAGGCGCTGTAGCCGCCGGTCGTGGCGATCCCGTTGTCCTCGCAGGCGCGGGTGACGTGCATCGGAGTGAGCTTGCACATGAAGTGCCGCGGGTCGAACCACCGCGCGAGCCGTCGCCCGTCGATGATCGTGTCGTCTGACACGGCGAAGTTCAGCGCCACCTTGCGGCCATTGACGCCGCTGTCGTGCAGGATGTCGGCCATCATCACCCCGATCTCGGCCAGGTGCAGCGCGTTCCCGCAGAACATATCGTCCCTCTGTTCGGCCGCAGTGCTGTTGATCGAAAGCTGCAACCCAGCCTCGCCCCCATAGGTCTCGTTCTTGATCTGCATCCACGTCCGCAGGAACCAGGGCAGATCCTTGTTGGCGCGCGGCATCATGGTCGAGACCACGGGGTGCACCCGGTATCCGAGCCTCGGCAGGCAGTAGCGGAACCACTCGGCCGCCTCGAGCACGGCAGGATTCCACGTCGGCTCACCCATGCGGGCGAAGTGGATGTTGAGCCGGTCCGTCCGCGTCACCTCGGGATGAAGCCGCAGCCCGGCCACGACCTGGCCGATCATGTCGTCCACGGTGGCGTTCTTGCCTGGCCCCACCTTGGGCACGTCGCAGAACCGGCACCCCATCGAGCACCCGTACTGCGTCGAGATCGTGACCACCCACTTCTCGGTGAGCGGAACCAGGGCCCCGTGCGGCACGCCTTCGATGTCGTCGCGCAGCCCGAGGAAGTCGGCCTTGACGTTCTGCGCCTTGCCGTAGTCCCCGAGCGACAGACACTCCAGCGACCCGTGCTCTCCATGGACCACGAGAATGTCACCCGTCGGAACCTGAATATGTCGTTCGATCCTCATCTCATCCTCCTCATTGTTGTTCACAGACACGGCACCACCCGCTCGACCTTCGCCCGCACCTCGCCCCCGCCACGCACATGCCCGCGCCGCTCCCGCCGCACGCAGTACAGCCAGACCGCGGGCTTGCCGTCCTTCGCGGCCCTGTGCAGCTTGTCCTCCACGATCACCTCGCCCGGCTCGGGCTCCAGCACCCACTGCCTGCACAGGTGCGGGCGTACCTCATGAGGCGACACCGGCCCGCGCACGACGCCGGCCGCGCCCTCCCGCTCGTGTTCCATCAGGTGCCGGCGCCGCCACACGTTCAGCGCGTCCTCCGAGAGCACCAACCGGCCCACGTCGAGGCCCGCCTTCTTGTCCTTGCGGCTCTGCGTCCTGTTGCGCTTTGGCCTGGGCTCGATCCAGTGCGTGCGTTCGTCGGCGAGGGCTCGGACGATGGCCCGCAGGAGGTTCGTCAACCGAGCATCCCCAGGGGCCTCGTCGTCGTCCAGCGAGTAGGTCCGCGAGGTCATCAGCGGCTCGCCCTCGACGTGCATGGCGGTGATGGCCACGGTCTGCGTTCCATCCCACATCAGCAGTGCGCCCTGGACGATGCACCGGGCATGGTCCACGACCCCGTAGTCCTGCCCCACCCTGGCCCCGTGCAGGCGCAGCTTCGGCTCGACGATCTCGATCCGCTCCTCGAGCACGACCTCGACCGTGCACCGTGGCCTGAACGTCCGTGGCGGCACGGGCCCGGTGTCATCGAGAGCGGCGACGGTGAGCGGCGAGAGGTACACCACCCGTCGCCCGTCCCGCATCCAGTTCCGCAGCCCGACAGCGATCCAGAACAGTTGCAGGGCGTGTGTCTCGCCCTCGGCCCGCTCGACCGCACGCCTCCTGATCTCGTCGTCGTCCTGGGTGAGCAGCCCCTTCGGCTCGAACCCCTCGAGCAGCTCTTCGTGCAGGTAGCGCATCAGATCTCATCCACCAGGCGCGACACCGCCTCGGGCAGACTCTCCCCGGAACGCCACAGCCTTTCGTCGGCGCCATTCAGGAGCGCGTCCCTGATACCGTCGAGCTGCCCGGACATCCTCAACACTAAGTGCCGCGCATCAAGTAGCGCATGATGCACGGACACGGGCAGGACAAAGTTCCCTTCGTTTGGATCGTGCTCGATGTAGGAACGCTCCAGAATCGCGTCGATATCTCTTACGAGCCATGTGGCGTCGTTTGCCATGTCCTCTCCTACTTGTCCGCGAGGCAGTCGCCGTTGGTGTTGTAGCTGTCGAACAGGTCCGGGCACGTTCCCGCCTGCGTGCACCCGTCGCAGGTCCACGCTTCCGGGGCGTCGTCCGGTGAATGGCTCATCCACTCGCGCAGTTCGGCGATCTGCTCCGGCCCGATCTCCTCCAGCGACCCTGACAGCCGCGCCGCCATGAACCGAGAGTCGAACCACGCGGGCCGGAACCCGAGCCAGTCGCGCCAGCACCACGCGTTCTCCCACGCCTCGTGCGGTTCGATGTCGGGGTGCGCCACGGCGACCTGACGCATCTCTTGGGCCACCTCTTCGTGGAACGGGTCCACGCCCATGGGCGGCCCGCTGATCAGCGCGATGCGCGCGAAGTTGCTGGTGTAATCGGAGCAGATCGTCTCCGCGAACTCGTTTTGGAACTTGTTGTCCATCATCTCTCACCTTCCTTGTCCTTTCGGATCCACGCGCCCGCACACTCCGGCTCATCCGGCGGCGGGCCATCTTCCACACACCCAGCACAGCACGCCATCCCGCGCCCGATGCAGTCCCGGCCGCCGTTCGTCCAGTCGTAGGACGCGCACTCGGTCACGGGCTCGCGTTCGTGCGCCGGCTGCAACCTCCGATCCGCCACGCTGTCGCAGTTGAACGAGCACACCCATCCGAGCCCGCTCGACAACTCGCAGCCGTCCGGGTGCTCGGGGCAGATGTAGTCGTAGCCGTCGAGCTGGCTGTCGTCCTCCACCGGCTCCTCGCGCTCGCAGGTCTTGACGGGCTTGCCGCAGATCACGCACGGGACCCACGGCGCATCGGGCTGCACGCAGTTGCTCATCTCACCTTCCTCCTCGTTCGAGTTCATCCAGCCACACCCGGAACCCACACGATCCCTGGTGCTCGCACATCGCCCCCGGATACCCATGCGGCGACAGGGGCCACCACACGCTCGGGCGCCCGCACCCAGGGCAAACCACACCCTTGACCTTGGAGCCAGTCACGCGCCCGCCCAGAGCCACGCCCAGGGCCGCTCGCTCGCCCGGGTCAACCTTCAGCAGGTCGGCCCGCATCCTGTCCAGGGCCGCAACGTCGCCCGCCTCCCTGCGCCGGAGCATGTCCTCCTTCAACCGCGCCGCCTCCTGTGCCGCCTCACGCAGCGCGATCTCCTCCGGCGTCTCGGGCAGGCTCTCCCACGGGCGCGGGTCGTACCAGTGTCCCCCGCCAGTGTCCACGACCTCGGCCCGGCAGTCACCCGCAGGCCCGACAGCGGGCAGGAAGAAGTACCTCGACGCGTCCTTGGCCTGCTCGTCACCAGCGCCACCCGTCCGTTCCTGCGCGTGTCTCCAGAGCCGGGGGAAGACCTCGACCGGGCACGGCTCCGCGAGCGGGACCACGAGCCGGGCCTTCGGATGCGCCAGCGAGCTCGACCAACTGCTGTGCCAGATGTGCGGCCAGTCCCGCCACCGCTCCGACACCACCAACGGATCGGTTCCGTCGTCGATGTCGAGCACGAGGCAGGACACGGACAGCACCGCATCCCCGCACCGATGCGGGCGCGAGAGCGTGACAGGCATCCAGCCCGGGGCCTTGCTCTTGCACTCGGCCTGCCGGAACCGCGTCAGGCCCTGGCACAGCGCCGCCCACGTCAAGCCCACCTGCGCCACCGGACGCCGACCTGGTATCCAGTGCCCCAGGTCCCTCACGCGCTCGTTCCGCGCCGGGCTCGGCTTCCCATCACGCGCCCGCCTGGCCTTGTAGCCGAAGTCGCGCGCCCGCCTGTCCGTGTGCGGCACGGGCTCGAAGAAGCAGCAGGCGAAGGTGGGCTCGGGGATGGGCATGGGGCTACACGACCAACCAGCCGATCTGAACCCTCACCCGGAACAGCACGATCACAAGGCACGGCCAGCGTGCTGGGGCTACCACGTCGATGGACGCGAACGGATGGCGCCGGTCGTAGTCGAGGGTCGCCCCAAGGCTCGCCATGAGCGGTTGGAGGTCGGAGTCGTCAAGCTGTGGATTCATCTCTCACCTCTCACTGGACAAGAAACCCCGGCCAGCACGGGGAATTGATGTCAGTTCGTCCCGACGCCCCACTCACGCATGATCTCGTGCAGGTCGAACACCCGCCGTCCGTCCCATCCGGTCGTCTCGATCTTCGTCACGCTTCCGTCATCGTGTGTGACCCAGACGATCTTTCCCTTGATGGCGCTGAACGACTCGACGCCGAACACGTCCATCAGACGCTTGATTACGTCTGAGGCAAAGGCGGTTCCGACCCTGCGTTCCTTCTCCTTGTCGTACTCGTCCAGGACCGGGCAGAACCCCTGTCCCCCACACTCGTACTCGAAGTGAATCGTCGCCGTCAAAAACATCCCGCGCTGATGCACGATGTCGGCGCTCTCTACTCTCGCGATCTCGCGCGTCATTTCTCTCCGCTGACTCATCTCTCCTCTCCTTCGCCCTTCTCGGGCTCGTGTTGTTGCTTGTTGTCCCTCACCGCCACCACCCGCTCACCCCACCCGATCCGCCGCCACTCCCGCGCGAACATGGGCAGGCCCCGGGTCCGCTCCGGTGCGGGTTCCCGTTCTGGGAACAGCGCGCGCTGGTTCGGGTCCGCGGGCAGGGTCGCGAGCTTGTCCATGAGCCAGTCGGGGGTCATCACAGCGCCTCCCGAATCAACCGATGCAGGGTCGCCACCGTGATCCAGTGCCGCTCCGCAACCAACTCCACCCGCATCCCGCAGGCGTAGTCGAGCAGCGCAGGGTGAGCGGCGGGCTTGGCCTCGAGCGAGCGCAGGCACGACAGGCAGGTCACGGCCTCGACCCTGACCCCGGCGTCGTGCTCGACCCGATCCGGCGACCGTCCGCAGGCCGTCCAGCCGTTGGGGCGTTGGTGGTGGATCTTCATCACACCCACCCCAACGCCGGCTCACCGCGGTACTCACGATCCCACCAGAAGAACCCATAGGCGCAGGAGTCGGTCTTTCCGCCGGTGAAGCTCGGGCGCTTCGAGAACACCCACACCCGGCGCGGCGGGTGCGCGGTCCAGAACGGAGCGCGGGTGGCGGACTCCAGGAACGCGAGTCGGAGCAGGAACGCGACGTGCCGCCCTGTGATGGACAGCGCGTGCCTGGCGTGCTCCTCGGCCCCGGTGAACGGCGGGTTGCCCACGATCCACATCGGACGTTGCTCGCACTCCAGCAGGTGCATGTCGAAAAAGTCGCCGACCCTGCTGGACGTGCACTCGTTGAGCCCAGGCGCGTCTTCGTTGATGTCCATACCCCACACGTTGTCAGCGACCGGGTGAAGCGCTCTTGCGAACGCGCCCCCGCCGACGCTGGGCTCGAGTACAATGGCACCGCACGCGATGGGCAGCAGCGACACCAGTCGCTGCGCCACGTCGTCGGGGGTGTAGTAGGCATCCAGGTTGCGCCTCTCGGCTCCTCGGCTCGTGCTACTCATCTCTCCTCCAGATACCACCCGCACAGATGCGGGCTCGGTCGGGTTGCTGGCGGCGGGGCGATGTAGTTCACCTGCTCCGTGTACCAGCCCGTGGGCGTCTCTCGTCTCCTCGGCCCGGATGAGCGCAGGCACACGCCGTCGAGCGCACATCGGCGAGCGTTGGCGCAGCGGGCGATGTCGGCGGGGATGGTCATCGTCTGCACGCCCGCACCCCGTCATCGCACACGGCCACCAGCCGGCGCGCGTCCTCCTCGAGCACCCGGGCCTCCCACCCGTGCCGCTGTCGGCATCGAGCGACCTCACGCATGGCTGTCTCACGAGCCCGGAGCGCGTTGTGTAGCCGCTCGCTGTTCCGGCACATGTCCCGCTCGTAGGCCACGCACGCAGCCTCGTAGGCGTCCAGGTCCCCGGACTCGCGCAGGCACCGGAGGGTGCGGAGGATGGGGGTCATCGTCCAGCCTCCTTCGCGCGCCGCTTGGCCTCCTTCTCGCGGCGACGGCGCAGAGCAGCCGCAAGACCGCGCCCGCCACCACGCACGCAGGACAGATCCGCTACCTGCCGACGCTTGCCGGTGTAGTCGCAGTCCTCGCAGCCGGTGACGCGCCGGTCATCGTCGTCCCAGCGCACATCGGCCCCCTCGTCGAACTCGGCGCCGCATGTGCAGCGGCCTGGGTAGCTGGCGATCACCTCGACACCTCCCGCGCCCACAGCGCGATCCCGGCAGCGTCCGCCACCGCTTCACGTTTCGCCTTTGCGTTCGGCATGTCCAGCGACGGCATCAGCGCCATCACCTGGGCCTGGACGCGGGCCTTGACCTGGCTCTTGTCCGCGCACCGCTCCACCCCGATCCCGCGCTGCCAGTCCACAGCGCGCACGATGCGGTAGGGGCAGCCGAGCCCGGCACAGAGCCCGACCCACAGCCCGAAGCCGTAGCCGGTCGTGAGCGCGGACGTGCGGCCCTGCTGAGGAGTTGCGTGCTGCTTCTCGATGGCGACCAGCGACGGCCTGCCCCACCTGACCAGCACGTCGGCCATGAGCGCGGGGTTGTACTCCTTCGCGGTGACGTACTCGGCCCACGACGGGAGCACGAGCGCCTCGCCCGTGTCGGTGTCGAGGTGGACGATCGCGCCCATCTTCCCGCAGTCGATGCCGGTGATGATCACGAGTCACCCCGCAGCGCTGCCTCGGCTACAGAGCAGACCACATCCTCGTCGCAGTCCTGCACATCGCGCAGGGCCCGCTCCAGCCTCTCGATCCGCCTCAGCGCCTTGTCCCGTTCCGCGAACAGCGCCACGATCTGCGCCGCGTTCTCGCGCAGCTTGAGACGCACGGAAATCGCGGCCTCCCTCCACGAGTAAGCCCCCCATGGCGTCAGCGATCGAAGCTCGGCCCTGGCCTCGTCCCGCTCGGTCTCCAGCCTCTCGATCCGCCGGGCCTGCTCTGCGATCTTCTCGTCGGATTTCTGCACGAACAGCATGCCGACAGAGGTTGTCGTCGCGAGCCGTTCGGTGAGTTCCTCGATCCGCCGGGCCTGCTCCTCGTTCTCCTCCAGCAGCGTGGGAACGATGGAGCCAAGCAGTTCGTCGCAGTCGTAGGCGAGGCGCATCGCTGCATCCTCACGGGCACGGTCCTGCATAAACGGGCCCACGGCCATGCTCCGCCTCTCCAGCAGGGTTTCGAGCATACGCCGGATCTCGTCGTTGCGGGTCATGCCCCACCCCACTTCACGGTCTTGTCCTCGCGCCATTGCAGCCTCACGCCGCCCGCCCTGTCCACAAGCCACACAGGCGGTTCCCGGCGCGTGTACCGCATCGGGGTCTGCTTCTCGTCCCAGGCCGTGGCCTTGTCGGCGTAGTAGTCGCGGTACGACTCCACCGTGTCCTCGCTGTGGAGCGCGTCGGGCATGCAGAGCGGGATCGAGCCGTTGCGGATCAGGCTGACCTTCTGCTCGGCCAGGTCCAGTGCCTCACCGGCGATCCGAATGACGCGCATGGCCGCGTGGTACTTGTCGAAGCGGTGCGTGTACTCATCCGCCAGCGCGAGCCCGTGCAGGAACGTCCAGCGCAGATAGCCGCCGTCATGGATGGCGGCACGGACGACGGGGTGGTTCTGGTGCGTGCGCCGGTACAGGCCCTCACAGGCGCCCTCGTTCAGGGTCATGCGCGCGACCGTGGAGAGGATCTGCGCCGTCTCGGTGACCATCTTGACGACGTGCTGGTCGCACATGGCTTGGGCGGCGACGGCGGGATCGTGGTCGAGATAGAAGACGTTCATCGCTCCTCCAGCAGTACGCGCCCGAGGTTCTCGACCCCGAGCACTCTGTTGTTGTTCGTGTTCATTTTGTTGCTCCAGAAAAGTAGGGTTCAAACTCTGCAAACATCCACCGCGGCATTCGCTTTCTCATCAGATTCACATCTCCAGAATCGAACGCATCGACGAACTTTTGCATCCAAGGGTCTCCTTCCGCGAGTGCGCGCCACCTTGCGAATTCGCTCTCGGCAGCCTTCGACCTCGCGGCCCAAGCCCGTGCCATGACGCTGTGGGCGAGCTCGTGGCATCTTGGGCAGAGCCACACAACGTCCAACGGCTTTGCGTAGTCCTCGTGGTGGGCGTGGATTCTTCCGCCTTTCTCACACCTCGAGCACCTCTCTGCTCGCTTGATCTTGCCGGCTGTAACGGCGTTGCTAAACGTCCAGTGCGCCCGCTCTTGCTCGTCGTAGTTTACCGCCCTCCAACGGTTGGCCCTCACAAGCCACCTCCGGCCCTCTCCACGCGCCCGTCCACATAGAGAGCGGACAGGGACTCGAGTTTGAGCACGGCGGCGTACCTGCGGCTGATGCTCGGCTGGAGCGGGCACGACTGCCCGTGCTCGTACTTGCTGACGGTACTGACAGTGCGCCCGATGGCCACGGCTACTTCGTTGAGAGTCAGCCCGAGATCGGTGCGGCGACCGCGCAAGCGCTGGCCTCCGGTGACCATCCAGGGCTCGATCTTCGTTCTTGGCATGACGCCTCCTTGGGTGTGAGACGAGCATAGCAGGGGTGCATGGGGAACGCAATAGGCGACATAGGGCGAAAAAAAAGATTCAGATCCCATTGACGACTACCGATAGGCTCGGTAAGCTCACCCCATGACACCGACTCACCACCAACAGGAGCCGACAGCATGACCCGCCTCGCCCTCGTCTACAGCGACCTCACCCACGGCGGCGCCATGGACCCCGACGGCATCCTGGTCCTGGCCTGCGCCCTGTTCTGCGGCGCCGCCCTGCTCGCCATCGCCGTCAACATCTGGCGCACGATCAACGCCCAAGAGAGAGCCGACGAGCAGATCCGGCGCATGAGGGGGGAGTCATGAGCGAGCACGAAGACCGGGCGCTGTGTGACGAACTGCGCGACATCGAGACGACCGCGCTCCACTGGAACGCCGCCGACCGCCTCGACGACCTACACGCCCAACGCGCGGACCTCATCGACCGCCTGACCGCAGCCGAGGCCGAGCGCGACACCTACCGCTGCATCATCGACCGCGACCGTCGATCCTTCGCGCGCCTCGTCGCCGACCTTCCACCGACCCCCGAGCCCGAGCAGGGCGAGGAGTAGACCATGGACCGCGAAACCTTCGACACCCTGATCACGATGCTGAGCGACACCGTGCGCCAGCTCGGTGACGGGCACGTCAGCGTCATAAGCCCCGGCACGGGCTACGAGTCCATCAGCCTGCACGACGGCTTCGACCTGCTCGTGAGCCTGGGCGCGACCGTCACCCGGCACAAGGGCGCCGACTACCACTGCGATCGCGCGGACCTGCGCGCCGTCGGGATCGCCGTCTACGCCCTGCGCAACGTCGAAGAGTCCGAGCAGGACGGGGGTGCGCGATGAGCTTCCTCGCCGCCGCCATCATCTCGGCCTCGCACGCCGCTGCGGCCTGCTACCTGATCGGCCCCTACGACGGCTCGCCGTGGTGGGCCGTCCCCTTCATCATCGGATCGCTCGCGGTCCAGGTCCGGAGCGTCAAGTCATGACCCTCGACTACGGCCAGATCCCCGGCATCAACTGGAGTTCGCTCAAGAACATCGAGCGCAGCCCCAAGCACTACCGCCACGGCCTCACCACCCCGCGCCCGGACACCGACACGTTCCGGCTCGGCCGCGCGTTCCACACCCTGGCCCTGGAGCCCGATCTGTTCCACGAGCAGTACGCCATCTGGCCCGCCATCAGCCCCACGACGGGCAAGGCGACCCGCCGCGCTGGTGGGGAGTGGGACGCCTTCGAGGCCCTGCACCTGGGCGCGGGCAGGACCATCCTCCGCGAGCAGGACATCCCCGAGATCGAGGCCATGGCCGCCGCCGTGCGCGAGGACCCGACCTGCGCCGCGTGGCTGGACGGCATGACCAACGTCGAGCAGGTGCTGACCTGGACCGACGCCGAGACCGGGCTGGCGTGCAAGGGCCGGTGCGACCTCGTCACCGCCGCCGGCATCCTCACCGACCTCAAGACCGCACGCGACCACCACCCGCGCGCCCTGTCCCGGCAGGCGTCCAGCCTCGGCTACCACGCGCAGCTGGCGTACTACCACGACGGCGCACTGGCATCCGGCATCCCCGTGCTCGGAGCGGCGATCCTGGGCGTCGAGAAGAAGCCGCCCTATGACTGCGGCGTGCTCACCCTCTCGGACGACGACCTGCACGCAGGCCGCGCCCACTACCGAGCCCTGCTCACCCGCCTCGCCGAGTGCCTGGACAGCGACGAGTGGCCGGGCGTGTACGAGAGCAAGCCCCAGCCCCTCGACCTGCAATCGTGGGCGGGCGGCATGACCGAAGACGAAGACCTCGACGAGTTCTAAGGAGAACCACCATGTGCAAAGATTTCCTGTCCTGGGACGAGATGGCCGACGGCTACCTGTCCTGCTCCGACTTCGAGACCGGCCCCCGCGTTCTCACCATCCGAACGCTCGTGATCGAGCAGGTGATGAAGATCAGCGGCAACGGCAACCCGATCCCGGTCAAGGGCCCGGACGGTCGCAACCTGTACGAGGACGGCGAGCCGGTCATGGAGAAGACCGAGAAGCGCGTCATGCACTTCTACGAGACCGGCGCCGGGCTCATCATCAACCAGAGCAACAAGGCCCTGCTCAAGAAGCTGTTCGGGCTCCCCACCACGAACTGGAAGGGCAAGCGGATCGCGCTGTACGCCGCGCCCGATTGCAAGAGCGCCACCAGGAACACGCCCGCACAGCCTGGCCTGCGCGTGTACGGGTCGCCGGACCTGGCCGAAGACATGGAAGTGGTGACGGGCCTGCGCCCGCAGCCGAACCGGGTCTGGAAGCTGGTCGCAATGAAGGACGACACCAAGCCCAAGCCCACCACCCAGCGCCCCACCGACACCCGCACCACCGCCGAGAAGATCGCGGACGGCGAGAAGCACCTGGGCCCCGACGTCGCCGCCGAGGTCCGTACCGCCTACGGGGCCAAGCTCGACGCCGACCCCGCGGACTGGGGCGAGGACACGCAGCAGGGCTACCTCGTGGCCCTGATGAAGCGGGCGAAGGGAGCCTGACCATGCCGCCCCTCTACTACGACGACGACCCGATCCCCGACCGCTTCGACGACTGCGACGAGCCCAGGGGCAGGGGCAGGACCCCGCGCGGCTGCGGTGGCCACGCCAACTACACCGGCCCGTGTGGCGCCACCGACTGCCCGAGCTGCTACCCGGGCTCGTGGGACCGAGACGAAGAGGAGGAGTAGCCAATGCCAACCACAACCCCCTGGCACGAAGCCGCCGCCCGCTACCGCGACGCCCGCCTCATCGAGCGCGGGTATGCGACCCCGGACGCCGTCAGCCACACCACCAGCAACGAGCGCCCGACCAGGCGCGTGGTCCCGTGCCACACCCCGCACAGCGCCACGACCCGCGCCCTGGCCCTGGACGCCTACCGGGCTTGGCTCGACATCGACCCCGACGATCGACGGCGCCTGACGCTGGTGGGGATGGGTTCCTGATGCCACGCAACATGAGCTTCATGCTGACCACCACCCAGTTCGAGGACGGCAGCAAGACCGTCACCCGCCGCAAGGGCTGGCTGCACCTCAAACCCGGCGACTTGTTCCACGGCGTCCGCAAGGCGATGGGCCTCAAGAAGGGCGAGAAGGTGGAGCGGCTCAAGGGCAGTCTGTGCCGCTGCATCAGCAACGACCGCGAGCCACTGGACTCGATCACGCAAGAGGACGTGATCCGCGAGGGGTTCCCAGGCAAGGATCCGTCGTGGTTCGTCTCGATGTACTGCGTCCACAACGGCGGAGTTCCAGAGCAGATGTGCAGCCGGATCGAGTTCGAGCACATCGACGGCGAGCCCCAGCAGTCGCTCATCAGCACCGACAAGAGGCCCGCATGACCATCCGCCCCTTCCACCCACAGCCCCACGAACTCGAGCGCGTGCCAAATCCCACCGAGGCGATCCGGACCCTGCTCGACTACCACCTCGACACCGCGCCACCGGAGCGGGTACGCCTCGCCCTGATGGCCCTGGCCCTGCTCTTGGACGAGAACGAGAGCATGAGGGGGCGGCTGTGACCCGCAAGCCAGACACGTCCGAGCAGGAAGCGCACGACGCTCTCTGCTTCCTGTGCTCCATGATCAGCGGGTCGGCCACACTCACCACGAAGGCGCTCCGCGCGCTGCTGCTACGCACTGGCGGCCGTGTCCTCGCGGCTGGCGGCTCGTGGGACATCGAGAGCAAACACCTCGGGGCGGGCGTCCACCGCGTCAGCCTCGGGCCAAGGAGCCAGCCATGACCACCACAACCCGTGACTACCGCCTCGGCTTCGAGACCGCACGCCAAGACGCCATCTGCGCCCTCATGCGCGAGCGCAGGACAACGACGGACAGAGACACCCGCCAAGCCCTCTCGCGTCTCCTGGTGGCGCTGACGGGCTTGGAGCCACCACAGGATACCGCCGCCGTGCTGGGAGCGGAAGGAGAGACGCCGTGAAGCTCTACACCCACGACGACGACAACCCGAGCTACGGCCTGCACGCCCGTGAGGCCACCGACGCCGAGGTCATGCAGCACCCCGCCGTCACCGCCCTGGTGGCAGAGAGGGACAGGCTACTGCGTGTGGCGTCCGAGGCTTCCGATTTGGTGGCCGAGTGGGACCATTCCGGCGGCCCGCGCCCGTTGGTCTACGCGGACAATATCCGTTTTCTGCGCGGAGCACTCGACGAATACAAGGCCGCCACCCGCGCGGTTAAGGAGACCACCGATGTCTGACCGGGCTCTGCTCGCCGATGCCGCCCTGCTTGCGTCGGCGAACCGTATGCTGATGGAGCGGTTGGAGAATGCCGAACGGGAGCGGGACGACGCCCGCCGCGCCCTCGCCACCGAGCAGCAGGCCCGTGCCGAGGCAGAGGCCACAGCGAAGGAAGACGGCGAGCGGTGGGTGGTCCTGCTCGACGCCCACCAGGAGCGGGCGGAGAAGGCCGCGCGCGAGCGCGCCGCCGCAGAGGCCGAGGTGGTGGTGTTGAGGAAGGCGGTCGGGGACGGCTTTCAGGGGGCGTATCGAGACGGCTGGGCAGACGGTCAGGAGAACATGCCGCACCCGTGCGAAGCGTGCTCGCGTGACGAATGCGACGGCTGCACCGATCCTGCTTTCGTCAGGGGGCGCGCCCACCAAGCCACCACCCCCGAGCCCGTGGAGGGATGACCATGCTGTACCGATTCGAAGACCGCGATCCCGCGATGCTCTACTACTACGAAGCCACCCCCGAAGACCTCGCCGCCGACCCCGCCGTCCAGGTCCTGGTAGCCGACGCGGTGCGGCGGGAGCGTGAGGCGGTGGTGGCGTGGCTGAAGAAACGCCCTGGGAGTACTGACGGCTACGCTATCGACCATGGCGCCCACCACCCCACGGAGACCGACCGATGACCACCACCGACACACTCATCGCCCGCCTGCGCCAGTGCGAGGCTATCCGAGACCTGGCCGAGGCGAGGGCCAAGAAACTACACAGCAGGATGAAGGTCGTCGCTGGATGCGGGTACGTCGAGCCGCAACTCGACCTCATCCTAGACCCCTCCGACCCCTACGCCATGGCCGGGCTCCGGGCTGTGTGTGAGCGGGCGGATGGGAGGTGGGAAGGCTGGCGTTCCACGGAATCACCCGGCCCCGCCGCCTACTGGTCCCGCCTGGAGCACGGCCCCGTCGAGGCGTTCCTGGCCGAGTGCTGCGAGGTGCTCTGTGGATAGCAACCTGACCACCCTCGCCCGCGCCCTCGTGGCTATCGGGAGGGTGCCGTGAGCGGCCCTACCCCAATGCTCGTCCTACGCCCAGGTGCGGCCCCAGACACCAGCAAAGCCAGCGAGGCTGGCGAGACGTGGCGCTACCTGGCGGACATCGACGGAACCGGCGACTCCTTGTTGAGCCGCAGAACCGCGGCCTACTTCTACCGCTACCAGGGCCACCCAGAGATCGACGACGGCTGGTACGCTGACTGCCTGCTGTGCGGGCTGATCCTGGCGCCGACGCTGACGCGATGGGACATCGAGCAGGCCATCGAGCGCCACCTGGCGACTGAGCACAACGCCGGGATCGCCAACGACCCAGGGCGCCCAAGATGACCCACCGCCTCCACATCGCCATGGTCCTGTCCCGCGTAGCCCTCGCCCAGATCCGCGACTGGTGGCGAGAGGTGCGGCACTGGGAGCGCATCCGTGACTGACCAACTCGCCGGCTACCTGCTCCTGCTGTCGTGCCTGGCGCTACTGCTGGGGATCTGGTGGCGGTGGTTGAGACGACCGAGAGACTGAACCCGGCCCGCAGTGGCCACAACACCGCCCGTGGATGGGCGGGATGGAGATGGAGAGATGGAAGAACTGTGGATCGAGAAAGTCGGGCTGTCAGATGAACGGCCAGAAGACCACCTGATCTCGATGCTGCTGGACGACATCACCGACCGCAGGGGATGGCGTCAGGAGTGGGACGGATTCGACAACGACATCCAGCGCGAGATCGTCGAAGAATGGCGAGGCATCATGCAGACGCACTTCGTGATCGTGAAGAACGACTGATCCCCACCCCAGCCACCAGCACCACCCCGCGCGGTGGCTGGGTCAGGGTGTCGGCTCCGGGCACTACCTCACAGCGAAGTGAGACAGGCACTCGCGCCGCTGCAGGTCCTCTGGGTAGTCCGCGCACGCCAGCCGGATCACCTCGCGCCCTGTCATGTGGGAGATCGACGCGCACTGGCTCGCCTCGCTGGACGCGCCCTCGTCGTGGCTGTGGGTCCAGCACGCGAGCTCACGTGCCGATAGCAGGTCCACCAACCGCCCAGTCTCCCATGCATGGGCGTAGGCGGCCGCTACAGCCTCGGTGTCGGTCAGGGCGTGGGCTGTCTCCGCGTCCTCGTGCGCGGCGTCGTCAACGGTGACGGAGACCTCCTGGGGCGCGTCGTCGTGCCCGCGACCCTGGATGCCGAGGATCGCGCCCCCGGTGAGCAGGCCGCCCCCAATCGCGGACAGCAGGATGATGACGCCGATGGACATGGGCTTGCCTCCGATGGTGATGCTGGCGTGTACAGGGTCGGGCTTCGGGGGGATGATCTGGGACACGGCCTACCTCCCAACCCGACGCCGAGCCAGCGCCGGGGCTTTGTTCCAGATCCCGCGCCCGAGCAAGCGGCCAATCTCGCGCTCGCGCCTGGGCTGGATCATCAGCGGCCAACACGACCGGAGCCAGATCCGGGCCGCCTTGCCGCGCAGTCGAACGAGGTGGAACAGGTACTTCATGCAGGCATCGTAGCACGGTCCCGGTCCCCGATCTTTTTCTTAAATATGTACGTGACCTATAGACTCCGATTTAGTACCGTTGTATATTCATGGAGACTGCGGCGATGAAGCAGGCAGCAAGCCAAGGATGAACGATGACACCAGCAGGAAGACCGCCAAAAGACGGGGAGCCGCGGAGCATTCGCAAGGAGTTGCGGATCACCGAGACCGACGCTGACCTGATTGCCTCTTCCAGGCGCGCAGACGAGAGCGAAACCGACACCATGCTGCGGCTGATCCGCGACAGCGCCCGCCGGGAAGCGACGGCGCGATATGCTAAAGCTCGCGACTCGCTCGCGAAGGCTGACGCCTGCGAACGCTGCGGAAAAGCCTGCAAGTTGCACGGACATCACGCGGACTACTCGCGCCCGCTCGACGTCCAGTGGTTATGCCCGGCGTGTCACAAAATCGTCGGGGCTGAAGACGGCAGCCATTCTACCACGCGCGGTCCGTTATTCCCCTCCACCGACCCCTGGGCCGCCCTCGTGTCCCGAGGCCTGATCTCGCGCACCCTCGCCAGCGCGTACCGGACCGGGGCCAAGGTCCCCGGCTACGACCGCCGCGAGCACTGGCACGGGCTCGGGTACGAGATCGCCATCGTCGAGCGTGACGGAAAGCGCCGCGCCCTGATCCTGGACTGGCCCGAGCGGGAGGTGGACGGTGAGTAGCAACCCCCTCCTCGTCCCTCTCTCCAGCCTCCCGTCCCTGCCGCCGGTTGGGGCGCCGGTCAGGTTCGGAGAATCGTCCGGGCTGTGGCTATGGATCGGGGCTGACGCATACCGTCCTGGAGTCGTAGCGGTCCCCGTGAGCGACATGCACGACGGCTGCCATGCGCACGACATCGGGTGCATGTCCCTCGACCTTCGCCCGCCCGACCCGCCCGGGAGCCGCGTTGACGGGCTGGATGTGGCGCGGCAACTTCTCGCGCCGGGATGCTCTGGGTCCTTCGAGATCCGCGGCGCCCGTGCTCCTGATCTGACTGGCACGATCCTCGTGCTCGCGCAGGGGACCGCTCTCGTCAGGTGGTGGCCGATCCCGTCGTCCTGCCGGGTGACGCTCGACACGCCGGACGCGATCCGCCTCGCCGTCGCCGCCGTCCTACGCGCCAGGGGTGGGCGATGAGCCGCAAGTCCGACCCTCACCCCCGCCCTCTCCCTCGTCGCCCGCCACGTCGCGGGGCTGGAGGATGACCATGCCTGACCCGATGATCAGAACGAGCCTGCCCGATGGCTGGGGCCTGCACCGCTGCGACGAAGAGGACAAGCAAGGCCGCCGCGTCCAGATGCCCGAGTGGGTGATGGACGACGCCTGCCGCAACGTCGATGCCTGCACCGCTGCCGGCATCGTCGAGATCGAGCCCGACGTGTGGGTGGCCTGCAACGCCTACGACGCGATCCCGCTGTGGGACTGTGAGCCTGGCCCCGTCGAGGAGGCCAGGCAGGACGCGGACCGGCACAACGAAGAGCGCGACGTGCTGCCGCTCGTCATTCCGGCGTCGTGGGCGGTGCTCCATGCCTGAACTCGACCTCACCGCCTACCGCGCCACCTACGACCCCGAAGCCTGGGCGCGGGTCATCGAGCAGTATCCCACGACCGACGCCCGGGTGCAGCTCTTGGTCCCCGCCTGCCTCGCGATCCGCGCCCTGTGCGACGAGGTGGAGAGGTTGAGGCGCGGCGACTCAACGTGCGTGGACGACGACGGGACACCGTTCGCCTCTGCGCGCTACTGGAGGGCCGCCAACTCGGAGGCGTGCAAGCGACTGCTCAAGGCCAGCAACGCACTAACAGACGCCCTCGCCCGCGCTGAGAAAGCCGAGCGCGAGCTGGACGAGGCCCTCGACAGGCGCAACGCAGAAAGCGAGGAACTGCGCCGGGCTATCGAGCACACGCTGGAGGGCTGGCCTGACAACGAGGAGGAATCGCTCGATGTCGCGATCCGCGCTGCCCTCGACAGCGTAGATGCCGGGCACAGCCTCGCCTACCTGGAGCGGTTGGAGAAGGCCGAGCGCGAGCGGGACGATGCCCGCGCCGAGATCGCCCGTCTTCAGGCCGAGCGGGACGGCGAGAGGGAGGCCGGGAGGATGGAGGAGCGCGCCAAGTGCATCCGGCTTGCGACCGGGTGCGTGGACTACAGCGGTGGGCACGACGGGACGCACCTGCGAGCCTACCACCACGGGATGAAGACTGTGGTCAACGTCCTGTCGGCGCCCGAGGACTACCAGACGCGGGTGGTGGAAGCTGTCGGCGCCGCCCACCTGATCACAGAGGAGGCTGACCATGCCTGACACCATCTACCTGCTCTACGACCCCGATGACTTCTGGCAGCAGTACGACACCCGCGCCGCCGCCGAGGACGCCTTCGACATCACGGTCTCGGGCATGACCCAGGACGCCATCGACGACGGCGAGTGGCACGACGACATCGAGACCGTCGCCCTCTACCGCGCCGACCGTATCCGCGGCGTGCGCATGGTGCAGACCGGGCACGCGGACGAGCGCGGCGAGGCGATGGAGATCGAGGAGATTGACGACCCGCCGCCCGCCGACGCTGCCCTGCTGGCGAGCGCGAACCGGGAGCTGGTGGAGCAACTCCAGGAGGCGAACGGCCACGTTCAGCGCCTCTCCACGTCCCTGGCCATCCTGCGCGAGAAACACGACGCCGACGCCGCGAACCTCCGCGAGGAGCTGGGCGCAGTCAGGGAGCGGTACTGTGTCGAGACGCGGAGACTGCAACGGGCTCGTGACGAGGAGACCACCCGCGCCCACGCTGCCGAACTGCACCGCAACGACGTGGTGGAGCGGCTGCGGCTGATGGAGGAGAGGGCGGAGAAGGCCGAACGGGAGCGGGACAGGCTGCGGACGCTACTCGCGTCGCCCGGTGTTCGTGCCATCGCCGAGAAGCGCGCCAAACATGCCGCGAAGGGCTGGACATCAGAGCACGACGCCGGGCACGGACTCGGAGACCTCGCCGTCGTCGGGGCCGCCTGCGCGATCAAGCATACCGACGCCAGGATAGACGACCCTCACGACAGAGGCGATGACTTCTGGGGGCTGGAGAGGCGCCACGGCTACGGGCTGGACCTGATCGCCATCGGTGGTGCGCTCATTGCCGCCGAGTATGACCGACTGGAAGCCGCCACCCGCGCGGCGAAGGAGACCGCTGATGCCCGATGACCTCACAACCGACCTGCGCGCCCTGCTGGCCAGGGTGCCGGACGACTACGACAGCCCCGCGCTGCCTGCTCTCGCCCCAGACCTGGCCGCAGGCCTCACCCGTGCCGTCGAGGCGCTGGAGGACGAGAGCGGCGCTGCTCGTGATGTCGTGGCGCGCTCCTTCGAGATCGGCGCCAAGCTCGACGAAGCCCAGGCCATGCTCGACGCCGTGCGTGGGCGCGCGGAGCAGGACGGGATGCAGGTCATCCTCGACGTGCTCGACCGCAAGCCCGTGCCCGGTCCTGTGCCGGGGTACTTGGTGACGCCATGACCCTGCTGTCCTGCATCGACTTCGACGCCACCCAACTCCGCGTCAGGCACGCGCGGAGATCCATCGCCGACTTGGGCAACCCCGCGCTGGACGAGGCTGCGCGCGAGGAGATCACCCAGCTCTGCATCGAGGAGTGTCGGGACTTGTGCACCGACATAGACCGGCTGCTGGCCCACATCGTCGCACTACAGCGGCAGTTGGCCAGCGCCGAGGCATGGCGTGACATCGAGGCCACGCGGAGGGCGGACGCACTCGATTCTGTGCCGAGGGGTGAGCCGTGACCCACTCACGCCCCATCGCAGCCCTCTACGTCGAGCCCCGCGGCGTGTACCAGGGCCTGCCCGGCGTCGAGTGCTGGGACGAGGCCAGGGGCGCGAGGCTGTACCCGTGAAGTACCTCTCAGTCTGCTCCGGGATCGAGGCTGCCACCGTCGCCTGGCGCCCGCTCGGATGGGAGCCCGTGGCGTTCTGCGAGATCGATCCGTTCCCTGCCGCCGTCCTGGCCCACCACTTCCCCGAGGTGCCGAATCATGGCGACTTCACGCAACTGCTCGACCCAGACCACCCTGTTCGACGCCAGCACGTTGACCTGCTCGTCGGCGGAACACCCTGCCAGTCGTTCAGCGTCGCAGGACTCCGGGGCGGGCTCGAGGACCCTCGCGGAAACCTCGCGCTGGCCTTCGTCTCGCTGGCTGCTGCTCTTCGGCCTCGGTGGGTCGTGTGGGAGAACGTCCCCGGAGCCTTGTCAGCGGACGGAGGACGGGCGTTTGGCTCCATCCTCGGGGCGCTGGAAGACCTCGGGTATGGGTGGGCCTACCGGGTCCTGGACGCTCAATACGTGCGAGTGGACGGTCACCCTCGTGCCGTCCCACAGCGACGGCGCCGTGTGTTCCTTGTCGGACATTCTGGAGGACAGTTCCAGCGTGCCGCAGCGGTACTATTTGAGCCCGAAGGCGTGTTCGGGGATTCTCCGCCGCGCCGAGAAGCGGGGCAGGGCGCTGCCCGAGGCGCTGCGCGAGGCGCTGGAGAGGGTGGCGCAGAACCATACACCGTAGACTGGATGGCAGGAGCGAGCGGAGACACGTCGTTCCGAGGAAAGAGCCGCGCTTGGATTTGCGACAAGCCGGGCAAGACAAGAAGCCTCACGGCAAACAGGACGCTGGCCGTCGCCTTCCACGCCACCCAGGACCCGATCTCTTCCTCGACCCGCAGCCCGTGCATCTCGGGCGGGAACAAGGCCGGGTGCGCGTCGGTGGCGGTGGCCGTTTCGGGCGACGTGGCGCACACGCTGCGGGGCGAGGGCTTCGACGCGAGCGAGGACGGGACGGGGCGCGGTACTCCGGTGGTGGCGTTCTCTAGCAAGGACTACGGGGCAGACGCGACCGAAGAGTGCTCGCCAACGATGAGAGCGGCTGGACACCACGGAAGCCACATGAACAGCGGGGCTCCACCGGCAGTGGCCCACGCGATGAAGGTCAGACGCCTAACTGAGCGCGAGTGCGAGCGCCTGATGGGCTACCCCGACGACTACACCGCCATCCCCTGGAACGGCAAGCCCGCGGCCGAGTGCCCGAGCGGTCACCGCTACAAGGCCCTGGGAAACTCCATGGCCGTCAACGTGATGCGCTGGATCGGGATGCGGATCGCGTTGGTGGACTCGCTATGACCCCGGCTGCTTGCTGCCGATGTGCCTCAAGCCCACCGCGAGCGAGCCCATGCCGAAGAACGTGCTACGATGCAGAGGCCCCCGCAAGCTGGCAGGCTCCGGGGGCAGACACCACGAGCAAGGGAGAAGTGATGCGAGGACATGATAACATCGAGTGTTGCCGCTGCTACAACAAGCGCAGGGGAGCCGCTTACGGTTTCCTTATCGAGTACACGGTCAGCAAGAACAAAAACCTGAACGTATGGAATGTGAGGAGGGCGATCGACGCGGTCGGGGTCGGGCCGGCGATCGATCCATGGTGGGGGCCGTTCCCCGCCGGCTGGACCGAGGCAAAAGCAAGGGACATCGCCGAGCGGTGCATGTCATTCGAAAAAACCACAAGACGCCTGCCTTCATGTGGCGACATGCTCGAGATATTGGCTGGCTGGAAGTGATCTGGCGCCTATCACATCGCTTCGACCGGGCGGCCCTCCCGCTGGCGGATCGTCACTACAACCGGCAGTCACCAGGGAGCCCGCAGTTCGTGCCGCCCGGCCGCTGCCTGGTTCTACTCTTGGGCGAACCTGCATCAGCCCTCTGGGTCACGTCATGGCCGCTCGGTGAGTACGTGCGCCACAGATGGCCCGGGGCTTGGGTGTGCAGCTGCTACCGCCGCGAGGGCGGCGACGTTCCGGCCTCGGAGATGATCCGGCAGGCTGTGGCTGCGACCCGGTGGCGCTACGGAGATCCGCCCGAGCTCGGGATGGTGACCTTCCTCGACCGGAGACACGTCACGCCGATCAAGGTGCGCGGAGTCGAGACGTGGGGGCGTACATGGCTGCTCGCCGGGTTCCGGCCCGACGGCGAGACGCAGGGCGGGCTGTTGGCGTTTAGGCTCGTCCCCGAGGACATGCCTCGGGCAGAACGGCCGATCGGCGCCCAGGTGAGGCTGCTATGACCCCGGCTGCTTGCTGCCGATGTGCCTCAAGCCCACCGCGAGCGAGCCCACGCCTCCGCTCCCACCGATGGACAGGGCCACGGTGCCGAGGGCTGAGTAGGCCGCGTCCGGGGCTTTGTACATGGCGCAGAACCCGACCGCGATCAGGACCAGGGCGAGGAGGGCGAACGAGCCCCAGATGATGGCGGCGGTTCGGGATGTGGTCATGGGCTGGGCTCCTTTCGTCCATCCTATCATGCTATAATACAAACGTCCCCGCCGCCGGGCATGGCAGCAGGGACGAACACCGAAGCCTGAAAGGAGGCCACGATGTGTACCGAGTCTACCACGATTGAACAGTCCTGCGCTCGTTGCGGGAAGCGTGAAAGCGAGATCGTTCGCTCGCCGAACTCAACCACCCGAAGGATGGTGAGGGGTCTATGTTACGGCTGCTACAGGAAAGCCAGAAGGGACGGCTCCCTCGAAAAGACGTTCTCTAACGACGATGGCGAGCGGTTCTTTGCAAAGGTCGCCAAGAACGAAAACGGGTGCTGGGAATGGACAGCGTATCAAGAGCCGCTTGGGTACGGGAAGTTTGGGCTCAACGGATCGGTGGTGTTCGCCCATAGATACTCGTACGAACTACACAAAGGCAGTATTCCAGACGGAATGGAGATCGATCACCTTTGCAGGAATCCGGCATGCGTCAACCCAGCGCACCTCGAGGCCGTTACCCACGCGGTCAACGTCCGAAGAGGGGATGCGGGGAAGAGAATGCGAGATCGCACGCATTGCCCAAGCGGCCACCCGTACGACGATGAGAATACGCGGTGGTATCGCGGGATGCGCTACTGCCGATCTTGCGGGAACGCCCGCTCTCGCGCAAGCAAGGCTAGGAAGCGGGCGGCTAAAGCCTCGGCAGTGTGAGCAGCCCCAGCAGCCTACCAGGCGCCCGAGGCCACGAGGTGAGCCCGTCGTCGTCGCGGTAGCCCAGCGCCTTGCCCGACTGGACGCAGCGCCACGAGCCGTTCGCGTTGGCGAAGGCGAGGTATACGTGCCCCGTCTTGTAGATGACCTTCCCGCCCGCGGTGTCGGCTCTGATGTCGTGGGCGATGTGGCATGCGCCCGAGGTCAGCGTTGGGGGTTCGTGCCCGGACAGATCGAGCTCCAGCCGCCCGCCCAGCAACGACTGATGGGCCATGAGCGGCGTCCACCAGCCGTCATGGTGGTGAGCCATGAGCGCCGGGTACAGGTTCCCCGCCTCCCTCGCCCAGTCGCCCCAGGACACGATCCCGCGTTCGGCTGTCGGCGGGACCCTGCCCAAGACGGCGAGGGTCCACATGGTCATGAACGCGGTGCAGCCCAGCGCGCTCGGGGGCAGGTAGCTCAGCGCCTGCTCACGAACGAGGCCGCCGGGGTCGAGGGGTTGCGCGTAGTCGAGCATCAGTCCACCTTCCGCCGGCTCGACCCTACCGCGAGCTCGATCCGCTCCAGCGACTTGGCCTGCTGCTCGAGCTGGACCTCGACGCGGGCCAGGCGCTCGGGCAAGCACTCCAGCTTCTCGATAGCCCCGGAGTTGCGCGCTATCTCGGTGCTGTTCGTGGCCACCGACGACGCCACCAGCGCCTCAGATGCGCCGCTCGCCCTGCTTGTGCTCACGGTCCATGTCACGGCGCCAACTCCCATAGACACCAGCCCGGCGAGCATGGCCACCATCTGCCATGACATGCGGGTGACGGGCGCGGAGGGCTCGACGGTGCCGGTGCGGGCCTCTGGATCGCCGTCTGAGGGCATTGGCTACTCCTACGGTTGGCTGATGGGGCGGTGCCGGAGCACGCGCTGGCGCGCCAGGCTAACGTCCATCACACCGGAGTGGCAGACCGCGGCGGCGTGGAGGGATGTCCATGGGAAGTACAGCCCGCTTGCGATGTCCCTCGTGGCTGTTGCGCCCGAGTAGCGGTATGCCGCTCGGGAGACGGTATCATCCGGGTCGTCCGGCATGGCGGCGTCGTCGTCACCGCGCCCGTTCCACCCGTGATCCATGCCGCACATGACCAGCTGGACGTCAGCGGGCAGGGCAGAGGCGAGGTCGGCGGTCTTGCTGCCAGCGCCGAAACCTGCGATCTTGTACAGGTCGTAGTCGGCAGCGCCGATGCGCATCATATCGATCTTGAGGGACGCGGCCGCCCCGCTCGCGGCTCCGCCCTGTGCCTCCTGCACGCTGCATCGGATGGAGCCGCTTGACATACTTGTCGGCTCCCAGTGCTGCTGCACCACCACATAGTCCCCAGCGACGATATCATAGTCGTCGTGTAGGCCGAGAGTCACTGCGGCGAAGTCGCCCGTGCCGGCGGTGTTGTACATGCGGATCCCGCTCGCGCCCAGTGCCAGCGCGTCGTATCCGACTTGGTCGCAGTAGTGGGTGATGCCGTCGATGGTGTAGTCGGCGTCCCCGCTGGCGGTGAGGTCTTGGGGGCTCACGGCGCCGATGGCCTTGTAGTCTATGTCCGCGATGACCTCGGCCAACACCTGGCCCTTGTTGGACAGGCTCGCTTGCCCGATCCGGAAGGGATGCACGAATTCCACCGTCTGACCATCCAGGGTCACGGCGCACAGCGCCACCCACTCACCCTCAGCGTCGGCGGTGACCGTAGGCTGCGCGATAGCGGTGTCGCTGAACGTGGCCGTTCCAGGCTGACGGAGCCAGGACCACAGGTAGGTAGCGGTCCCGCTCGGTCCCGCTGGCGTTGGGTCTGGCATGGTGACGAGGGTTCGGCCAGCCTGCGCCACAGCCGAGAAGGCCGCGACGGTGAGGGGGGTGGTGCCTGCCGAGACAATCGGCCATGCTTGGGGGTTTTCCATTAGACTTCCTCAATCCAGCCGAGGCCGGTGATCTGTGCGTCAGCCAAGCCTGCCCCCGACACCCTGCGGCATCGGGCCTTGACGATTGCACCAGCGCAGAACTTGTGCGGCACGGCCAGCGGTTGCCCCATAGCCAAGCCGCCTTGACCCCCCTGGATGGTCATCTTCGGAACCCACAGACCAACGCTTGTGAGCGCCCCATCCGAGAGCCCGGTGTTGCTGACGAGCTGGAGCTGGGCGGTGTTGTTGTTGCTCAACGCCGTAACGCTGCCGATGATGTCGGAGAGGAAGCCGCACATTCCAACAGGGACCCGGAACACGAACCGAGGATCGTAGGTGCGCCCCAACGGGATGTAGCTGTAGACCGTGGCAGCGCCGCCCACGAGCCGGATGCTGATGTTCCCGGCGGCTACCGCGTCGGTTGTGCCGGCGGTCCCGCGAGTGAAACAATAGGCGGCGTTGACGTGCAGCACCAGCCCCAGCGCTACCGGGGTCGTCCCGGTGAGGGTCGGGTTGAGTACTTGGTAGGCCCCCGTGCTTGTCAGGCAGAGGATCTTGAGGCTGGCGATCCCGCTTCCCCCTACGGCGTCCTGGGCCGAAGAAGACACCACCTCCATCTGCACGGCGGTCGAGAGCACTGGACAGACCGGGATGGTAGGAGCCCCGCCCCAAAGGTCGGTCCACACACCCGTAGCAGCATTGACCTCTGCGGTGATGTCCTGCGCCGTGTGCCCGGCGAGGTTCCCGTCGGCGACGTCGTAGCCGTAGGGGGTTGAGGCCACACGAGGTTTCCCGTCCACGTTCTTGTAGCCGTGGGGCCTGCCCTGGTTGTCGGTCCATCCGGTGTAGTCGGACACGGGGGCTCCTTACAGGGTCTTGCGGACGAACACGGAGCCAGAGCCGTCAGAGGTGCCACCCGTGGTGGTGACATAGAGCCACACATGCCCAGCTGGGTCAGAGAGAAACGGGCGTGGAGCCGGGTAGACGCTCGTGATGCCAATGACTCCACCAACAAACGTCAGGTCAGCGGATGCGTACAGCTCGTCCTTGCTGGCGTTGGCCACGAAGCCGGTCACCCGACCGATGGAGAGCTGAACCGAGGTAGCACCCGATGCGCCGTCGTCGTCGGCGTCGAAGGCCACGCAGACAACCTCGTACTTGGTAGCGGCATCCAGCAGCGCCCCGCAGTCAACCTGCGCTGTGCCTACGCCGGCCCAGGTGATCGGGATCTCGTAGATTGCCTGCATCCGATTCAGGGCGATCGTGATGTCCTGGATCGCTACGATGGTCTGCCCGCCGGTGGTGAGGCGGCTCAGGATTGTGGCGAGGTTGCCAGCCTCCAGTGCGAGAGATGCTGTAGCTGCGGCAGCCTCTCCAGCCTGAGCGGGAGAGCCGAGGGTGGCATCCAGAGCCAGGCCCGCTGTAGCGGCGGCAGCCTCACCTGCTTGAGCGGGACTCCCGAGAGTCGCGTCCAGGGCCAGCCCTGCGGCTGCGGCTGCTGCCTCACCAGCCTGAGCCGGTGAGCCGAGGGCGGTGATCGTGTCGTCCTGCTTGGCTTCGGTGGCGGCGCCGGTGGGGAGTGCGCTGGAGAGCACGTCGATCTGCAGATCGCCAGCAACGTCCGTGTGCAGGACCTGTCGCGTCGTGCCGCCATCAGACGAGCCGTAGACGGTGACCTCGTCATCGTCGGCGTCCAGGTTGACCTCGAGGGTCACGCCGCTCTTGATGTTCACGTCGAGGGCGTTTCCAGTGGCGGCGCCGACGACGTTGCCGGCCCCATCGACGATCTGCGTCTTCTGCGTGCCGTTGGTCTGGTTGGCGGAGGTGGCGGCGCCGGTGGGGATCGGAAGCGCGGCCAGGTTCCCGGACGCATCCAGGTTCAGGGCTTGGTAGTCGGTCCCGTCCCATCCGAAGGTGTACTGACCCATGCTTGGGCCGCCGGTGGGCTTGGTGGGCTTGTTGGCCATGGTTTCGGCCTCCTATGGGTTCGAGATCATCACGAGGTCAGCATAGCACATGCCGCCGAGCCATCCAGCCCGGCGGACGTGCGCTACACGACGAGAGAGAGAGTAGCGGGAGGAGGTGATGCTGGCGACCATGCCGGGCTCGGCATGGGCGAGCGGCGATCGGTGGTTGCCGACGACGCGGATCACGGTCCACGGCGCGGAGTACAGCCGGATCAGCCATGCGAGCCAGCGATCGGCGGTCTCGTCGCGGTAGATCAGATCGGAGGACAGGGCCTGCTCCAGGGCCTGGATCGTGCCCCCGCGACGTGAGCCCCACCGCTGCTGAGCCAGCCGGGCGTGAATGGTCGGAACGCTGCGGATTGTCTCGCGCTGTTGGTCGCCGTGGTAGACGAGCCGGCGGCGCCACTTGCCGTCAATGACCGCGTTTCCGTACTCGAGCGTAGCCCTGCTCAGTATGTCGCCCTGGTGCTCCTGCTTCGGCTCGCCCTCGATGGTGCAGTTGAGCCCGTCGGTCAGCTGGATGTCGGCCGTCTCGACGTCTGCGTCGAGCCTCCACACAACGGGATAGAGCCCGTCCAGGCCTGGTATCCACGTCGCCGGCAGGATCTGGAGGATGTTGCTGGCCGCCCACTCCCATGGGTCCGCTCCCTGATCCCAGAACCCGCCGAGCCGGAAGCGGTCCAGGGTCGCCAGCGCAGGCACGGTGCGGCGCCAGTCAACGCGCTTTCCCGCGGACTCGAGTGCCCACTGGATGATCTCGCCAGCGCCCTCGATGCCGTCGAGCCAGTCACGTCTGGCGATCCCGCTGCATGGCTGGGGGATGTGCGCATAGTATCTGCTACCGTCGGAGACGATATTGCCCCAGGCGCTCACGCCGTTCTGCAGCCTGGCGAGTGTGACTGTCCGCCCGAGCCCGTCGGTAGCGTAGTACATCCACGCGGTTTTCCACGTCAGGGGCCTGGCGCCGGTGTCCTTCGTGATCTGGATCTGGCCCTTGCTCGCACCTGGTGGGCCTGGGTACATCCAGCCCTGGGAGACGAGCCCGAAGTTGCCCTGTGGCGGCGCTCCTGCCGTCCATGTCGTGATGTCCCCCCATGGGGTGAACTGATGCAGACCGTCCCAGCCCCCGAGGTCGTCGAGCACCACTGGGTAGACGGGAGTAGCCGCCACGCCTGCCCATGTCCCGCCGATCCTGATCAGGCCAGCGCGGCCGACGACCTGCGGGTACGTCGCCCCCTCCTCGGTGTCCGAATGAGATCGGAGAGGGTTCGCGGCCGTGGTCCATGTGTCGTCGCTGATCTGCGCGTCGGGAGGGGGCCATGTGGCGGCGTTGCCGACCGGATCGTCAGCGGTGACCTGCACTCGGAGCGGGCGACCGTCGTAGCCCCCGCTCTCGACCGTGCATGGCCCCTCGATGACGCGCTTCCGCTTGCCCCAGGCGTCTCCTTCGCGGTACAACGCGACCTCGGCCCGCATCTCGTCCAGCAGGTGACCCTGGGAGGCAAGCAGCGCCAGATCGCCTCCGACGATGCAGTCCAGGGGCAGGGTTGCAGGCTGGGCGGGTTCGCAGATCGGGGCCTCGACGTAGATGTCCGAGCCGGCCAGTCCGCCGCGGTAGTGGTAGGACGTCGATCCGTCCACGATGTCGCAGGGCCTGGACGACAGCCGCCACGTCCGGCCGGCGTGCTCGATGGTGAGCAGCGCGACAGGGGCGGCGGAGAGCTTGCCGTCCGGGGCTGGCATTAGACCTCCTCCTCGAAGGTGAGATCCTGCAAACGCTCGGCCGGGTTGCGCTCCTCGTCACCGACGAACAGATCGCGCTCCACCGCGCCCATGAGGCGGGCGAGCGATGCGCCGTCAGCCCACCTGGTGTTCGCGCCGGTGTAGCCGCTGTCCAGGGCCTCGCACCACAGCACGACGGTCCCAGCTCCGGCCAGTGTGCGGAGCGTGTCGGCCAAGTCCTGCGGGGTGAAGCGACGGAATGCGGCCGGCGTGCCACCAACCGAGAACGCCACGTAGTCGGGAGCGTTGACCAGCAGCTCGCGCATGACGACAGGATCGGCCCACGTCTGCGACCACCTGCGCCGTGCTGGGCCACGCTCGTAGCTGGCGCGGGTCCCATCCTCGGCGGTGATGACCTCGGTATCGCTCTCGATGGCGAGCCGGCGTCCCCATCCGTGGCGTGTCCCGAGCAGCCAAGCCCCGCCGGCCGCGAGCGTGGCGAGCTCGATGTAGTCCTCTGGTGGCCACGCTGGCGGGGCGGGAAGGCCGACGGCCGGGGCGTTCATCGGGGCGCGGATCTGGATACCGCGGATCGCGTCGGCGTGGTTGTCGAGGTCCACCACCACCAGGGCGCGGCGCGGGTAGATGCGGACCAGCGGATTCGCGGGCTCGGCTGGGGCGTGGCCGTCCACCTCGAACCGGAGCGGGACGGATGCCGCGGTGGTGTCGATGATGCCTGGCTCGTTGCTCACGATCCGGTGCTGGTAGTCGACCTGCGCCGCTGGGGGGCCGCCGCTCACGTACTCGGCCAGGCAGCAGACCAACTCGTCTCGCCTGATCTGCACCGGGGTGTTCGGAGTGGCGCTGGTGACCACCAGGGTCGAGCCCTCGCGGTGGCAGGTGGCCTCCCAGTAGCCGATGGTCTTGGCCAGCGTCCACGCCCCGCCGTAGTACAGCCACACCTCGGCGCCGCCAAAGCTGATCCCGTCCACCAGCATCACGAGCAGCGGGCTCGCGAGGTACTCGGGCACGTCACCGATCTGGTAGGACAGGCGGAAGTTGTCGGCGTTCAGCGGCTCTACATCGAACGTGCCGGATCTGTAGCCATGCTGGGGGCTGCTCTCGATGTGGGGCAGGGGCGCATCATACGGATAGTCTGCGGTAGCGGGGATCAGCCACCGATCCCCGATCTCTCCTGGCCCTGACACCGAGGACAACTGACCGCCGCGCCCGAACCACTGCGGGGTTTCGATCACGCTGCGAGGCATCCGGTCGGACACCGCCTGGGTGTAGATGTGCTGGCCGCAGTACGAGCCTGCCACGAACGGCCACCAATAGAAATCCACGTCGCTGGAGACGTCAGCGCGGAACTCGATCCGGTTGGCCACCGCGCCGCCGCCGGGTGCGAGCGCTGCTGTCTTGGCGACCTCGACCCATGTCCGCTCCTCGCTACACAAATTGTTGATGGTCGGCAGGGCCTGTGTCGGGTCATGCGCGAGGACGCGGACCGAGGCGCCCTGATGGTCCACCCGGATCACGACAGGCCCGTTGCTGTAGGCGAGCGGGGCGCCAACCACGCCGCCCGCCACCACGTCGCGAAGGGTGATCTGCGCGGTGCTGACCTGGACCTCGATCTCGTAGTGCTTCGGGGTAGCGTCTTGCAGCACACCGCGGAACGTGCCTGTACCTGATTTGGCGTCCACGGCGAGCTCTGCGATGTAGCCCTGTGGGAGCGTGGTGGTCGGCGCGATGTGCCAGATCGCGTTCTCGCCTCCAGCGCAGACCGCATTGAGCAGCCCTCCGCCGATGGTGACCACTGGGGCGCCTGCGACCGGGGTATAGGTCCATCCGCACTCTTCGGGGAGCTGCTGCGCGGTGCCGCTGTGCTCCCAAGACACGCGCCTGGTTGGGAACAGTGTCCCGTCGGAGCTTGGCATGGTGGTGTTCTGCCAACCGCCGAGCCAAGTCACACCCATGAGCAGCTGATCAACGCCGCTCCTGCTCCAAGTGTGGGCGATTACCGACCGGGCGCGGGTCGCACACGCGGACAGGGACAGTGCCTCCTCGGCGCTGCTGCCGGTCCAGTACCATGCCTGACCGCGCCCGGCGTACAGGGCGCTGCTGCCGGTCGCGAGCCACGTCTCGCCGCCGTCTGTGGAGCGCATGATCGGACATGCGCCGTCGTAGGCTCCGGCGCAGTGCCGAGCCGTGATGTAGAGCGATCCGTCTGATTCTGCCCACAGCGCCAGATCGCCCTCGCTGATGTAGCCATCGGAGGTAGCGGGCACCGGAGCCACCGCGACACCTAGGTTGTCACCCCAGGCGTCGGGGCCGGTCTGCGCAAGCTCCTCGCCTGACGTCCACGGATACCAGCCCGAGGCCAGCCGGCGAACCCTCACCTCGACCGTGCCGGCGGTTCGGTATGACAGGCGCGCGAGCACGATTTCGCCGCGCCACAAACACACGTCCATCCGGTCGCCTGCGTGCTCCTCGTCGCTGCCGTCGCTGATCGTGATCTGCGTGAAGCGGTGGCCACCGTTGGAGCTGGCGAACTGCGCGATCCTGTCGCGGAAGATTCCTGCACCGGTGTCTGGCGCCCGTAGGCTGGCAAAGATGGTGATCACGCCGTCGAGAGGGGTGCGGATCACACGCAGGCGACGGGCGGCGTAGGTGGTCGCGGATACCGTGTCCTCGAGGACGTGCCCGCCGTAGGTCCATGTGGCCCCGTTGTCGTCGCTGTAGCTGTAGCCGATCTGGTAGTCCGTCCCGCTCTGCTCCCAGTAGTAGCAATGGACGCGTCCGCTGGGCATCACCAGGAGGCAGGACTGCGACGAGATGCCTACCACGGTGCGGACAGCGACCTCGGCGCCCCACGAGGTGTTGGCGGCGTCGAAGGTCTGGGTGTAGATGTATGCGGGAGGCGGGATGGCCCCGGCGTTGTGGTGGCTGACGATCAGCGTGCCGTCGCCGGTGTCGATGATGTCATCAGGGCCGCGCTGGGCCGGGTCGGTGAGCGTCTGCCAGCCAGCGATCGGGACGGGAAGATCGCATCCGTACCATCCGATACCGGACGCGCCCTCTAGGCCCCATAGCAGCCCCACCTCGTCTAGCACCGCAAGGCCGGCGCGGTTGCAGTACGCCTCGATCGAATCGACCAGCGACCCGGAAGCGCGCAGGGCGAGATCGGAGGACGCGACCGGGGCTGGGATTCCGGCCCGTGGCGACGCCTGGCCGAGCGGCATGAGCCGCGTCCCGCCGGCGTCGAAGATCCCAGACTCCGACGGCCAGAACTCCAGCCGAGGATCTGGCCTGACGATGGCGCTGAGTCGGGTAGGTACGTGCTCCGTGCCCATGTCAGAGGCTCCTGATGCTGCGGCCGATGCGGCCATACCGGCGGTCGAGTGATGCCTGGAGCGGGCCGCCGCGCCTGGTCTGCTCCTCTACCGTCGTCGCCACCTCGCGCCCACCGATGTACGTGCGGACGATGGGGGCGACTGGGCGGGAGTCGCCCTCGCCCTGGCGCTCGATCTTGACCTTCTCGCGCGGGTGGGCGTCGAACGAGATCCGCTCGCCGCGCGTGCTGGCGTAGGGGAGGGACATCTCGCCGCCGCCGTAGAACGACGGGGCTGGGGCAGCAGCAACGGCCGCGAAGTGGGCCGCGCCCTGGATGCCGGCCTGGATCGCCGCGAAGATGTTGGCCGGGTAGGGCACGTCCGCGAAGGCGTTTGAGACCGCGACTGCGGTGTTGAGGGCGGCTCCGGCGATCCCTGATGCCTTGTCCACCGCCCATGCCCTGCGCTGAGCGGCCTCGTTGTCGCCCGCGAGAGTCTGCGCGATGGATCCGATTGAGTCGGCCGTGGCGATGGCGAGCGAGACCTTCGAGTCGCTGACGGCGCGGGCGAGGGCGATCTCACGATCCGCGTCTTCCTCGAGGCGCTTCCTGCGCTCTTGGCTCGCTTTCTCGTCGGCCTCGGCCTGCTTGCGCTCGCTTTCCTCTTTCGCCTCACGCTCCTTCTCGGCCAGTTCGTCGATCTGGCGGAGTCGCTGGTTGTTCGCGGCTATCAAGGCGGCGGCCGCGGCCTTTCCTGCCTCGCTCTCGTCGCCGTGCTCGTCAATAATGTCGAGCAGTTTGTTCTTGGTGTCCTCGTAGGCCAGGTTCAGCTTGGCGCGCTCGCTCAGGAGGTCGGAGATCGCGGCACGTCCGATTTGCTGGGCCTGCTCGAAGCCCTTGGCGATCTTACCGCCAGGTGTGTCGCTGCCGTCGCCGCCACCGCGGAGCGGGCCGCTCGCGCCGCCCATGATTCCGTCCCACTCCTCCCCGAACTCGACGATCGCCTTTGACGCCTCCCAGAAGCCGTCGGCGATGGAGCCGGTCGGGCTCTCCACCTCTTCCAGCCCTCGGATCACACCATCGAGGTCTCCCTCCTTGAGCTTCTGCCACGAGAACGCCAACCCGCGGATCGAGTCGCCAACCGAGTCGAAAGACGCCTCCACCAGGGTTGCCCAGAACACGACCACAGACGCCGTCGCCTTGAGCGAATCCGACTCGATGATCATCCCGCCGATCTTGTCCTTCACACCCTCGAGCACGAGATCCAGAGACGCGTAGCCGATCTGCATTTCTGCCGCCGTCTGGATAGCTTGCGGGCCGACGTCGGCCCCCCAGCGGTCGGTGAAATGGACCATGCGCTCGAACTGCTCAGCGCCGCCGCCGACCGCGACGATGAGATCCCCGCCCTTGCGCCCGAGCAGGTCGGTTGCTCTGGCGGCCTTCTCGGTCTTGCTCTCGATCCCCTCCAGCGACCGGATGATATCCTTGAATACGGCGTCGGCCTCGCGGAACTTTCCATCCGTCGTCTTCGTCTCGATCCCGAGGTTGGCGAATGCGGTGACGACCTTTTTCGATCCTGCGTCGGCATCAGCAAGCCGCTTCGGGATCTGCTGCATGACACGGACGAGCCCGGCGAACTCCTGCCCGCTGGCCTCACTGGCGAACTTGAGGGTACGCAGAGTCTCGGCGGCGACGCCCGTGCGGGTGCTCATGTCGCCCATTTCGTTACGGAGGTCGATCACGCTGTGAATCAGCCTGTCCACAGCGAGCGCCGCGCCTACGATTGCGCCGACAGCGAGCGCTGCGGTACGGAACGAACTCACCCACGCGGCGCCAGAGTTCTCGGCTGCTTTCTTCTGCGCGTCCTCGGCCTTCTTCGCCGCTGCCTGGTGCGCCTTCGCGGCCTCCTCGGCGCGCTTCTTGTCCTCGCGCGCCATCTTGAGGCCCTGGGCGGCGGCCTGCTTCTCGGTCATGCCGAGCGTCTGCGTGAGCTGGCGCTGGTACGCCTGGGCGTTGAGGATCAGATCGAGGGATGCGACGGCCATTGTCTACCTCCCGACCTTGGCGACCTTGATCGCGCTGCCGATGCGTTCCGGGGTCTGGTTCCAGCGCTTGCGAGCGGCGGCCCAAGCCCTCGAGGTGCTCTGGGCTCCGAACGTGTAGCCTGCCCCGGTCATCAGACGGACTTCGACCCCTGCTGCGGCCACGCCCCAGGCCAGGGCCAGTGACGAGCGCCAGCGCCCGGAGTAGACCGGAGCATCGCGCCAGATGTCGAAGGCGGCAGATGCGACCTGCTTGTCTGCCTCGACCTGAGCTGCGCGCATGAACTCGTCGGTCATGGCGTCAAGAGCAGGCCCGAGCCCTTCGACGGACAAGGCGCTGTCCCTGATCTCGACCTGCTTGCCGTGCTTGGTCGTACGGTATGACACCAGATCCGGGACACCCCCGGTCTCGTAGGTGGCTGGTGACGTGATCTCGCGGCCGCGCTCCCAGGCGAGCATCTTCGCGCGGGCCTTGCGGGCGTTGGCCTTGTTGCCCTCGTCGGCGCCGAACCCGCCTGCAGCCTGCCACGCGGATTCCAGGCGGCCACCCTGTCCGTCAGCCCATGCGTCGCGGGCGGCCCGGAACTTCTCCGTCTCTGGGATCCTGCTGGTCATGGCCTGTCTCCGCGAGTGAGGAGCGGGCAACGCATGGTATCCCGCTCCGAGAGAGCCCATAGCGCAGCCCGCTCCTCAGAACTGTACCCGCCCGCGTTCTCGGGGAGCAGCCAGCGCAGGGCACTACCCTCGTAGCGGGCGGAGATCATCATCCCGTGCCCGAGTCCACGGGCGTCGAGGCTTCCCCCAAGTCAGCCACCTCCTCCCGCGTGGGCGGGCGCGGGATCTTGCCGAGGCCCTCAGCGAGCGCGTCGTCACCCATCCCGAGGATCTCGTAGTGGGTCGCGCCGAGCCCGGTGAGGTGGTCGTAGACACGCTGACCGTAGGAGGCGAACGGCTCGCGCTCCATCCGATGCGGCGGCTTGGCCTCGCCCCGGAGGCAGAACCCCAGGTAGGAGCAGAGCGCGAACAGGCGATCCTCGCGGTCGGTGAAGGCGTCGAGCACGGCGGCGATCCGCAATGGATGCGGATGCTCGACCGTGAGGGTGTGGTTGCCGATGCGGAGCGGTTCCATCGGTGGATTCCTCGTGGGTCAGGGTCAGGTGATGATGACGGGGAGCCCGCCGCCGGAGGGGCGGTAGCAGGTGAAGCTCAGGGCCAGGGTGTTCCCGTCGCTGGCCGCGGCGTAGTCGGCCATCGGGCGTGCGTTGCCGATCGTGTAGGTGTCCACGCCGCCGCCGGGGTGGGTGACGGTGACGACCAGCTTGAGCGTCCAGCAGACGAGCCCTGGATCGATCGTGGTGTCGGCAGATGCGGCGCCTTGCTTGAGGATCATGTCCGCGATCTTGGCGGTCACGGCGTCGGTCAGGCGCCCGTCATGGTGGACGGTGATCGATGCGGTCGGGAAGGTGTCGTCGCTCTCGACCAGTTCGGCGAAGGTGCCGCGGTCCAGCACCGGAACAGCGTCTGCCTGCCCTGCCTGGAGCCCGGATACATTGATGTCGCCGGGGTAGGTGTCGAGGGTGAGCGAGCGAGCGGAACCCGTGGTCAGGGTCACGGCGATCATCTTGCGAGTACGGACGGCCATGTCATGCCTCCAGAGAGTCGGTGAAGAGCAGGGGGATCTGAACGTGCCCCATCGCCCACTCTGTCGAGACGGGCATCAGGCGGTAGAGGGTAAGCCCAGCCTCGGACAGCGCGGTCACGTTGCCCAGGTGGCGCTCGATACTGGCCAGGGTGTACCAGACGTGACGTGCTGCCATGAGCGCTTGGTCCCAGGACGCGGACCGGGCGCCGCGCCCGTCGTCTGTGGTGCCGCGGGTGCGGATGGCGCAGAGGATCCAGACCTCGACCATGGCGCGGGAGAGGAGCCCGCCCCGGCCCATGCGCTGCGGCGATACCGATGTGATCTCGGTGTGGTACAGCAGATGACGGGCGCCGGCCAGGTCGTCTGGCGGGAGGTCGGCGGCGAACGGCTCTGCGGACACGGACCAAGTGTCGGTCGCAACCTGGACATAGCTCGACTTCGCGGGGAGCGTGCCGATCAGGTCGCTCACCGCGAGTCGAAGCTTGTCCGGGCTGTAGGTGGTCATCAGGCAGAATCGCCGAGGGCGGTGACTTGGACGGTGACGGTCGCGGCCCCGCCCACTTCGTCGATCTGGAGCAGGTCGGCGGTGGCGGCGGTGACGGTGACTCCGGCGCGGGAGATGAACATGTAGCAGTCGCCTTCGCTGGCGAAAGTCTGGGTCTTGTACCCGGCCACCGCGAGGTGCAGGATGCCGTTCGCCGGGACCTCGACCTCGAAGGTTCCGGTTCCGCCGGTCTTGCGGATCATCAGGGACTTGAGCTTGACCATGGCGACCGCCGAACCGTCGGGCTGCAGGAGCCCGCCGCCGGTGGCGAGGTCGAGCGACAGGGTTCCGCCCGCGCCGATGGTGTGGCTCGCGTCGTACACCTGATCGCACTGATCGGAGCCGGTGCCGTGGTCGAAGTGACGATCCGACACGTTGTCGGTCTGCGCCCCTCCGATGAGCGGGGTCGAGAAGGTCGGCGCGTTCTGGATGCGGCAGGTCGCCTGGGAACGGTGGGTGATGGCCATGGCTCAGAATCTCCTGTAGAGAGCGCCCGGGGCGCCGAGGACGATGATCGGGGATGCGGATCGACGTGGTGCGGACGCCTGGGCGCCGGTGTCGGATTCGTCGTAGGTGAATGACAGGCGCTTCCAGCCAGCCTCGTAGGCGGCCCGGTGGTCGGCCGCCATCTGGCGCCAGTCCCGCTCGGTGCTGCGCTGCGTGCTTCCGATGTCGGCGAAGATCAGGGCCAGCGTGAGATCGCGGTGTACGTCCAGCAGCGCGCTCGGCTCCATGATCAGCCACGGGCGCTTGGCGTCGAGGAACAGGCGGCGGGCGATCTCCTGCCATGCTGTGGTGATCTGCCCCTGCCACGAGGTCTCGGACGGAGACAGGTAGCGGTCCAGGTCGGCGTAGCGATCCGTCAGGTCGAGGTCGGACAGGACCGGGTGCAGGGCGCGGCGTACCAGCGCGGCGGGGTTGCTCGCCGTGTAGGTGCGCCCGTCCGGCATCACGAGCACCCACTCGACGCGCCAGCCCATGCCGAGCGAGAGTGCCGAGGTGTCACCAGCGAGCAGGGCGAACGTAGCGTAGCCGTCAGCGATCACTATCGCCCCGGTCTTCACCACGTCGCCGTTGCCGTCGTAGACCGTGCAGGTGCTGCCCGCGACGGTCGGCGTCGCAATCGCGCCCCCTGTCCTGGCCTCCACGTACAGCGTCAGGCCCTTGCCCTGCTCGATTGAGTCAGGGCCAGGGAACCGGAAGCTGTACGGGGTAGACCGGATGGGCATTACGAGATCACGTGGGCGTCGGGGGTTCCGGTGTGGGCGTGCGCCACCTCGGTCACGGTGATGGCGCCCGCGGCGTGGTCGTGGCCGCCATCGGTGACGGTGATGGCGCCCGCGGCGTGGTCGTGGGACGGGCCGGTGTGGGTGTGGTTCCCCGGGCCGTGCTGGTGGGCGGACTGGGTCGGGGTGACCGAATAGGTGTAGTAGAAATCGTAGTCGTGGACGGCGTTGGGGGCGGTCGTCGGGGTGACGCTGCCGTTTGCGGCATCCACGCCGGCCACGGTCTCGTCCACCCCATCCACCACCGTCTTGTAGACGGCCCAGGTGGAGGGCACGGGAACGGCACAGGCCGGGAGACCGAGGGCAGCAGACACACCCATCCCGATGTTGTCACCCGCCCCGCCACCACCTGTGAGGCCCGCGATGGTGGCCGAGGTCACGGTCGCGAAGACATCAGGCAGGTACCTGTCGGTGCTGACCGCGGTGATGAGGGAGACGACGCGGGAGACGGGCTGGCCGTTCTGACCCACGCCAACCACGGTCATGTCGCCTGCGGTGATGGGGTTCACAGCGATGGTGATGCGGGCAACGAGGGTCCTGGGGCAGTCGGGCTGACCCGCGATGATCTGGGCACCATCGGCCGCGAGCACGTCGGCGATGATGGAGATGTACTCCTCGGCGATGGGGTTCACATAGTGGGCGCTACCTACGCGAGTCTCTGCCGTCGAAGCCGCAGTAGCCCCGGCGGTGTCGTCTGCAGAGGGAGCGCCGGTTGCGCCAGTTCCGCCCGCGGCGGTGTTGGCACCCGCTGCGGTGACTCCAGTGACCCTGGTCCCGGTGTCGGCCCCGGCGGCGGTGACACCCGTGACTCGCGTGCCAGTGTCCGCGCCTGCCGCCGTGATGCCGGTGGAAACGCTGGAGGTGGTGATCTGGGCGTGGGCCCCGATGGTCCCGCGCTTCATGTCGGTGCCGTCGGAGTAGATGATCCCCTGGTTGGCGCCGCCGTCGAGGGACTCGGCGATCCCGGAGGAGTTGCCGACGATGACGAAGCCGCGGGCGAGGGCGAGCGACCCGGCGGGGAGCCCAGCCTGGACCACGAGCGGAGCCACGCGGATCACGGTGCCGGAGCGAACCGCCATCACCAGGTCGCCAGTCGCGAGGACAAGGCTGGTGTCGCCGTCGGTCGAGATGTTGCCGCCGCCGACCGCGGCGTCGCGCACGGTGATCGCCTCGGCGCCGCAGATCAGGAACGCGACCTCGGCGTCCGCCATCCCGCTGATGGTGTCGAGATTGTCAGCCGCGGCGCCCTCGCCCCGGATGGTGTGGACAGCGCCGGTCAGGGTCGCGGCGCCGGTGGCGATGGTGATGTCGCTGGTGGCAACCAGTTCGATGTCGGAGAGGGTCTGCCATCCGGTCCAGGTGGTGCCGCCGTCCTTGGTGACCTCGACGGCCTCCTGGATGCTGGTCCAGTCCTTACGGAACCGGAACGCGGTCTGGGTGGCGGCCAGCGCCTCGCCGTTGGGCAGGCGTCCGCCAGAAGCGGCGCCGGTGCCGGAGTAGACGGCGACCTCGCTGTCGCGCGCAGAGGTGAGCGCGGTACGGATCAGGAGGGACAGGACACGCTTGGAGGGATGGATGCTCATGTGATCCTCGTGGTGAGCCGCCCTCGCGGGCGCATCTCATGGCGGGGCGACGATGTAGGGCGCTACTTCGTGGCCCCCTTGGTGGGCTTGTGGGTGGACATGGCGTGATCGGCTGGGAGCAGGGCCTGCAGTTGGGCCTTGCGCGCCTGGGCGACCTGGTTGTAGGGCGGGAGTGTGGAGAGGTAGCGGAGCTCGGCGAGGATGCCGCCGATCGCCTGCTCATGCACGGAGGGATCGACATCGCCCCCGAGCAGGGCCTTGCAGATCTCGAGGAAGGCGTGCTTGCCCTCGTGATCGACTTCCCACACGGCGCGCTGGCCGACGCGCTTCCAGCGCTCCCAGGCGGTGGTGTAGTGGGTGCGACCACCGACCATCTTGTGAGGCCGGACGTAGCCCTCGACCTGATGGCCGAACGCGGTCACGATGGTACGGGTAGGGACCATCATGCGACCCAGGGATTCCTGGTAGTTCAGCATGTTGCCCAGTTCGCCGTTCTTCCCGACGTACCCGAGCCCGGGGGTGACGAACACGCGCTTTGGGCGGGGGTAGTAGTCGCCGCGCGAGAGCATGGGCTCGGACGCTGAGATGAAGTACAGGAAGGGCTGGAGCGGGTTCGGGACGTCCTTCGACGTCAAAAGCGGGTTCGCCTTCGCGCCTGCGGTGGTGACGTCCACGGCGTAGGTCGGGGGCGCGTCGCTGGTGGCGGTGGCTGGGGTGGTGTCGGCATCGGAGCGGGTCTTGATACCCATGCTGACCTCGGCTGGCTGTTGTGAGGAGGGGTGGCCCGCCGCGGAAAGGAGAGAGGATCCGCGGCGGGCCGGGCGGGGACTAGATGGCGGACAGGATCTCTGTCGCGGCGGTGTTCTGGGCGACGGCCGCGGCGGTGTAGCCGGTGACGACGACCTCGGTGTCATCGACGCTGGCGTTGCGCTCGAGTTCGGCCATCATCCAGCCCATGCGCGCCACTTCCTGCGCGGCCATGTCGGGGCGCGGGGCGGCGGTGCGGATGCCGAACGCCTCTGGGCCGAACACACAGCCGGAGTGGTCGGTGCCGTCGTTGGTGACGATGTTGCCGTCGGCGGTGAACACGTCCAGATCGCCGTTGAGATAGCGGCCCTTGTAGCTGTAGCCCATGGAGCCGCCGAGGAAGCCGCTCATCTCGGGCTGGTGCTCGATGGCGCCGCCGAGGGTGAGGGCGTCCTGGCTGACCTCGTTCCACTGCTTGATGTGCAGCAGGGCGACCTGACGGCCACGGGACCCGGCGAGGTGGTTCTGGTACACGGCGTTCTGGAGCACGGACCAGGACAGCGCGACGCCCGTGGTGCCGGCGATCTGGGTGATGCTCGGGAACAGCGCGCCCAGGTCGGCCATGAGACGGCGCTGACCGCCGAGGAACATGGCGAACGCGAGCTCGTTGTAGTCCATCAGGACCAGGCCGTCCTCGATCCGGTACAGACCGGAGACGGTCATCTTGCCGGCCTTGCGGGCGGGAGTGAGCGTGTAGCTGGTGCCGCTCGGGGTCAGCTCGTTGGCTTCGGCGCTCTCGACCTCGGCCGCGAGCATGTTGAGGCCGAGCCCGACCACGGGGACCTCTTCGGCCACGGCCTGCAGGAAGCCGGAGTCGTCCTGCCAGCCCGCCATGATGGTGGGGTGCAAGAGGAACGAGGTGTCGCGGTCGCCGATGGCGAGCTGCCACCGCTTGACGGCGGTCGCGGCGAGGATGTCAGAACCGGGGGAAGAACCAGTGGCCCAAGCCATGATGATCTCCAGATGTGCAGAGGGAGAGTTGGAGGAACTGCCCTATGCACGCTCTGGAGCCGTCGCCGGTTCCCTGGGCCGTGAAACACCCGTGGGCTACATGGACAGGCTTACACGGAGAGCGGGAGCCTGTCAAGCGTCGGGCGCTACCTGAACCGCGCCATCAACTCGGCCAACTCCTTCGGGGTCTTGGCGGCGAGGATGTCGGCGGTGGTCGGACGGCCAGGAGGGGTCGCGCCTGCTCGGTTGCGCTCGGTGTTCGGGGCGGTGGCCGTCTTGACCTGGGCGGCACCGGGCTGGGCCAGGTAGCCGAGCATGGTACGCGGCACGGAAGGAGCGGCCACTTTCTCGGGATCGGCCAGGTGCGCGGCGTGCTGCTCACGGACGCCGGCCCACCACTTCGACGGGGACTCGCCGCGCTTGTCCTCGGGGGTTGACTCCCACGCCTGACGGGTGGCGGACCGCCCGAGGTCGTCCTTGATGTCGAGGTCGGCCATGGCCAGGTCCTCGAGGTGCTGGGAGTGGACCGCGGCGATGCGCTCGGCCAGGGCGGTCTCGTGCTGCTGGGCGAGGGCGGCGATCCGTTGCTCGGCCGTGGTGGCGACCTCGACGTGCTGCTGCTTGATGGCGGCGAACTCCTGCGTCACACGCCCCAAGTCGGCGGCCAGGTCACGGCGACGGGCGGCTTCCTTGCTCAGCCGCTGGCGCAGGGCCTTGACGTCGCTGGTCGGGTCGTCGTCTTCGTCATCGCTCGGCTTGTGGCGCTCGGCCAAGGTTGCGAGCGAGGTCTCCAGCGCGGCGATCTTGGCGGCGAGGTCCGGGGTGTCGGCGGTCGTGGTGGTGTCAGACATTCGGAGCGTCCTTGGTGGTGATTGTGGGGATTGTCGCACGCTTTTCGAGCATGGCGCGAAGGTCGTCGATCTCGGTGCGGTAGAGCAGGCCGTACCCGCTCTCTTCGTAGTCGGTGCCGGTGAAGCCGTTGAGCGTCGCGGCGATCATCTCGAGCAGCCCCGAGTCGTACTGGCGACAGATCGGGTAGTAGCCCTCGACCACGCGGCGCATGGCCTCGACCCGGTACTTGAGCGGATCGCCGCCAACGCTGCTGATATCCACAGGGATCGCCTGCTCGTCGAGGAGTTGGCGGTAGGATCGGTTCATGTCCATCAGCAGCTTCGGATCGGCGCCTGGCTCCCATTGCCAGTGCTCGCCGGGCCGTTCGGCGTTCTCGTCGTCCCACTGCTTGATCGCTGCCGGGTCGTTCGGGACGCTACGGGGCTCGCCGTCCTCTGCGACCACGGTCCCGACCAGGGACATGCCGCGGACGTTGCGGTCAGGCCAGGACACGTCACGGCAGACGTGCAGCCAGAACGACCCGAGCACGCCGGTGGTGAGCGTGCCCTGGGTGAGCGCCGATCCGGTGGTGCGGTCGAACAGCGCCTCTGGGTAGTTGGCGTGGTACATCTGCATCGGGATTCGCGCCTGGCCCTCGCGGTCGCCCTTGGTCCAGCGCCAGGGATAGGACTCGCCAAGCTTGGCCTCTTCGTCGGTGACATCGCGGGTGATGTCAGCGCCGCCGGTGACCTCGCCGTCGTCTTCCCACGTCGGGCCGCGGATGATGCGATACGACGGGGCCGACGGGTCGCGGATGTCCCACACGTCCCAGGTGTCGCTCATCACGTCGGAGCCGATCCGAACCGGACGGTTCCAGCCGAGCAGCAGAGGAACGCCGGGGGATTCGGGATCGCCCTGGCCACGGAGAGACGAGGCCCGCGCCCGCTTGAGGATCAACTGCCCGTCAGCGTGGGTGCAGAAGATCCCGACCTCGTTGCACGTCAGCCAGTACCTCATCGCGTGCCCGAGCAGCCACGCAAGCCTCGACGGCATCGGCGCCCCGTCTCCCTCGATGCCGAGCGCGGCGATGGACGACGGCAGCATCCGGCGCGCATCCTCGAGCAGCGATGCGTAGTCGAGTCGGAGCGCGAAGCCGGACGAGTCGCCGATCGCGGCCGCCATCCTCGGATCGAGCCCGGTCACGAGCGGCGCCGGGGAGTAGACCACGGACCTGGCACGGGCGTAGTCGGCCAGCGGGTTCTGTGACGAATCCGCGATCCCGTTGATGCTCATGCGCGTCTTGCCGAGTTGGCGCTCGAGCTCGCGCCATAGCGAGTCGTTCCAGCGGTCCTCGAGCATCTGCTCGCGCAGCTCGATGTCCTTGAGATCCGAACGGAAGTATGAGGATGCGTTGTTCATCGGCGGCTCTCTTTGCTAGTCATGTCTACCACGATGTAACGACAAGCGTCTATTCCGTCCTTGTGCGGATCGGTCGTTGCGCCGCGCCACTCGGTGAGATCCTCTTGCAGCGCGGCGGTCGTCGCCTTCTGGAACAGGATGCCTGGCGGATCGGCGACCATCAGGCGGTGCATGATCTCCACCCCGTCCCAGACGCTGCGCTCGTACTTGCGCGGAGTGTCCATCGTCGCCAGCGCCCGTGGGAGCTTGCGCTTCCAGGACCTGTCGGTCGTTGGGTCCACGCCGGAGAGCATGGAAAACTGCATCTGGAGGCGGCGGTTGCTTTTCTTGCCGCCGTACCTGTCGCCGCCGTGGGCTCGGTCGCCGACCCAGTGGTCGATGTCGCGCAAGGTCAGGCCTATGCTCTCGATCATGGCCATGATCCCCTTCGCGTCGTCCTCGCTGCTGGTGCGCTCGTCGGCCTTGTACTCGGCAAGCACCCACACCCGAGGCTGGCCGTGGACGAGGGCGACGGCGATCAGGACTGCGCGCTGCGCTCCTGGCTTGCTGCCGTGGTCGATGCCGATCCCGACCTTGCAGCCGAGCGCTGCCAAGTCGTTGAGATCGATGTCTTGGGCGAGGTGAGAGCCGAACGCCTCGAAGACGCGCAAGGTCGTCTCAGCGACACGGGACCGGCCCATGCGGCACTCACGGGACTGGGCTGGGCATCCGCGCTCGAAGTCGTCGATGTCCTGCTGTGTCATGGGCCGGAATCCTCCTGCCTTGTCGGGGATCATGAACGGCTGCTCGACCAAACCCCCGCGCGGGGTCACGGCGTCGAGCGTGAACGGGACCTGGATCTCGCCTGCGAACGTGGCGAGCGGGTCGTCGATGAGCTCCCACAGATAGTCTAGCTTGTGCGCGGTCCCGAGCGTCGGGGTGAATCCGATCCGCATCTGCCCGCCGCGCCCGAGTAGGCGGGGCCACAGCTCGGCGAAGATGGCCTGCGGGAACGGCTCGTCAGCGATGACGTAGTGGTAGCGAGGCCCGGCGAGGCGCTGGGCCCCGGCGCTGAACGTGCCCAGGCGCAAGGTGCCGCCCTTTCCAGGGCCGTCCACAATGTCGTAGATCGGCATCCGCTGCCCGGCCAGCCCTCCGCTCTGGAAGTGGACCTTCTCGCGGAACCAGCGCTTGTCCATGCTCGTCCACAGATACTCGGTCGTCTGCGCCAGCTGCTGCCACGTCTCGCCGAACAGCCCTACGCTGACCGGGCCTGATGTGACCTGGTGTTCGAGCGTGCCCTCGATGGCGCGACGGGTGTACTCCGCGAGCGCGACCGACTTGCCGATCCCGTTCGCGCCCCAGAACGTGAGCAGGGTGAGCGGTGAGGCGAGAAACCTGAGCTGTGGCGTGGTGAACCGGCGGAACGATCCCGTGCGCAGGAGGTGCCTGCGTTCGATGGCGGCCGAGTGCTCGTTCGGGCTGGCGATCACCTGTCGCGCCCCCTGGTGATGGACGCGATCAGGGCCTCTACGGCGCGCGGGAGGCTGACGAGCTGGACCAGGACGCGACCGCGGTGCAGCGCCGTCCAGCCCGTGCGCTTGTCGGTGCCGTAGTCGCGATCCCACTGAAGGCCGGTGGCGTTGACCGTGAACTCGGCCGAGCGCGGGCGTAGGGACGCGGTGGCCATCACGGGCGCCATCCTCGGCGCGTCTTCGCCCTCTCTGCGTTCGCCATCGCATCAGAAAAGTCATCAACCCATGTTCTCGGCGGGCCGCGAAGATCGCCCATCACGATTCCAGAAACGACTACGCCACACGATCTGCAACGGAATCGATCCATCGAAGCGTCGTAGATCATGTGTTCTTGGCAGTTAGGGCACGGCTTGTTGCTCATGAGCGCGACTCCTGCACGTATACGACCTCGATGGCTTCGTGGAGGCGGACACGGACGCGCGGGCCCCTGACCTCGTACGACGTCACCCACCAGTTCCGGCCCTTGTGCCGGATCACTGGCGGCTGCATTCCCGCTGCTACCGCTGTCGTCGTCTCGGCCCATAGCTGCTGGGCCTGGGCGAGACTGCGGAGATCGACGTAGCATGAGCGACGGGGCTGAGTCTTGGAGCGGTGCCAGTCTGTCGAGTAGTTCGTCTGATCAGTCATGGTTCATCCTGCGTTCCGGTATCGTAGCTGCGCGTAGCCGTCCTCGACCACCACCATCGCTCCCACCTTCTGGGCCCACTCCTGCACGTAGACCTCGAGTTCTGGGATCTGGAGCCGGTGAGCCTGCTCGGCGTGGTACTGGAGCCACTCCTCCGGGGTCATGTCGGCGGGGTCGAGGCCGGACGCGCCCTTCGTCTCGATCTCGTGCAGCTCGGTCTTGAGCTGATGGATCGTCGCGCGGACCTGCTCACGGTGCGATCTGAGCTGCCTGACGTGCCCGCCGTTCACGTCTCCTCGGAAATTTGGCCTCTGGGCCGTCTTGATGTCCTTCCCGGTCTCGCGAGACTCTTTTTCGAGTTCGGAGATTCGACGCTTGAGCAGCCCGATTCGTGCGTCGATTGCGGTGGCTTCTGACTCCATGCTTACGACCTTGTTTTTTTGTTAGAGGCGTCTAACAGGGGGTTGCGCGCGGACCACATAATACAAGCAAGCGTACTGTCTCTTATACACATCTGACGCT
>FLOH01000922.1_pt1 | contig 51109 bp, 43 predicted proteins | sample 756751 | NCBI WGS metagenome assembly FLOH01 (sample SAMEA4026879, study PRJEB14308) | marine metagenome | biome: coastal water; material: water | depth 74 m | reverse complement strand
CATCCCCAGCATAATATGCATTTTGAAAATCCAGTGTACGCTGGAAATATTTTCCACAGCGTCAACCAGATCCAGTGTCATAATATTTTGTGCCCACATCATCAGCTTCATCATTTCATGACCGTCGAGATGACCCGCAGAAACACCGATCGAAATCAGCCCAAGAATCAGCTGTGCATACAGTAAGAACAGAATAACAATATCCATTTTTTTACTGGTCGCACGAATACGGGGATTAAACAACCGGCGTTGAATCAGAATGGTAAGACCGATAAAGCAGATCAGACCAAAAAGGCCGCCAGCCCCCATTGCCACAAGCTGCTTCATTGGCGCAGTGACACCAATAGCATGCCAGATTTCAACCGGTGTCAGCAGACCAAATAAATGGCCAAAGAAAATGCCTAATACACCTACGTGAAACAGAATACTGCCCATGCGCAGCTTTTCTTTTTCCAGCAATTGACTGGAGCTGGCTTTCCAGGAGTATTGCTCCCGGTCATAGCGGATCCAGCTGCCGATAAACAGAATTGCCATTGCGACATATGGATAAACACCGAATGCCAATGTATTGAAATAGCTCATAGTTGACTCCTTTACACCTGGCCCGCTGAAGATGTTTTTAGCAGTTCGGTATTCAGCGGAATATACTGATCCCGCCGCTGCCCCTCTGCCGGACGATTGTTACTGCTGCAGGAGGATTCTGCGTTATCCATAAAGTTGACCATTTCCTCTTCCCAGACTTTATCCAGCGCCTTAGGCGTATTGTCCGGAACTTCCCCGGCAATCTGGCCACGCAAATCATTGAGATCCAGTGCCACTTCACTGAGACCAACCAGAGCATGGAATAAAGAAGCGTAATCAGATTCCCGCTGCTCCAGACGACAGGCCAGCAATGCCAGAATATGAGAAACCTCCTGTAAGCCCAGGCGGGCATTGTCATTGCCCTGAGTGCTGAGAAAATCAAGGTACAAAGGGATGTAATCCGGAAGCTCTTTTGTACTGATTTCCAGACCGGCTTCTTTGTATTGATTCATCAGGTCAACCATCGCCTGACCACGATCACGGGATTCACCATGCACGTGTTCAAACAACAATAAGGACAGTGAACGACCACGCTCAAACAGGCCGTCATACTCTTCCTGCCAGTCAACAATGTCACCGCGGCAACGGTTTTCAATAAAAGCCGATAATGACTCAGCATGTTCCGCCGGCAGTCCGGAGCTGGCCACCACGGCCAGCAACGCATCCTTTTCCGCAATCAGTTCTGCGGTCGGATAATCAATCAGTAATGAAATCAGGCGAAGTATTTTCATGTTTATTCCTCTACCACAACCGGGATAACCTGACGCACACCGGCAGATTGAGATCCGAACAGGTTCACACTGTTGTTACCATCACCACAGCCATTACCGAAGCTGAAACCGCAACTGCTTTTCAGGTCATAAGCGTTTTCGGCATAGGTGGTATGGCTGCTCGGGATAACGAAGCGATCTTCGTAATTAGCCAGCGCCATATAGCGGTACATTTCTTCCACCTGAACGGCGGTCAGCCCTACCTGTTGCAGCACATCCAGATCTTCCACACCGTCCACCTGCTGTGAACGCTTGAAAGCACGCATAGCGATCATGCGCTCCAGTGCCCGCTCAACCGGTTTTTCATCACCGGCAGTCAGTAAATTAGCCAGATAGCGCAGTGGAATACGCAGTGATTTCAGATCCGGAATCACACCATTCATACCGACATGACCTGCCTGGGCAGCGGTCTGAATCGGAGACAGTGGCGGTACATACCAAACCATTGGCAGAGTGCGGTATTCCGGATGCAGTGGCAGAGCCACTTTCCAGTCCATTGCCATTTTATAAACCGGAGAACGCTGGGCCGCCTTAATCCAGTTGTCACTGATGCCTTCTTTACGGGCGGCTTCAATAACTTGCGGATCTTCCGGATCAAGAAACAGATCAATCTGTGACTGATACAGATCTTTTTCATTCGGTGTCATGGCTGCCGCTTCGATTTTGTCAGCGTCATACAGCAATACACCAAGATAACGGATACGGCCTACACAGGTTTCCGAGCAGACGGTAGGCTGACCGGCTTCAATGCGCGGGAAGCAGAAAATACACTTCTCGGACTTACCGGATTTCCAGTTGTAATAAATCTTTTTATACGGGCAGGCCGATACACACATGCGCCAGCCGCGGCATTTTTCCTGGTCGATCAGAACGATACCGTCTTCTTCACGCTTGTAGATGGCACCCGATGGACAGGCCGCAACACAGGCCGGATTCAGACAGTGTTCACACAGACGTGGCAGATACATCATGAACGTTTTTTCAAACTGTCCGTAAATATCTTTCTGCACGACATCATCAAAGTTTTTATCCGCTTTACGCTTTTCGAATTCGGTACCGAGAATTTCTTCCCAGTTCGGACCCCATTCGATTTTCTCCATACGCTGGCCGGTAATCAGCGAGCGTGGACGGGCCACAGGCTGATGCTTTTTATCCGGCGCGTTATGCAGATACTGGTAATCAAAATCGAACGGCTCGTAGTAGTCGTCAATTTCCGGCAGATCCGGGTTAGCGAAGATATTCGCCAGAACCCGCAATTTGCCGCCAATTTTCAACTGCAGCTTGCCGTTAGCGTCACGCTTCCAGCCGCCATTCCATTTTTCCTGATTTTCCCATTCTTTCGGAAAACCAATACCAGGCTTGGTTTCTACGTTATTAAACCAGGCGTATTCGACCCCTTCGCGGGAGGTCCAGACGTTTTTGCAGGTGATGGAGCAAGTGTGACAACCGATACACTTATCCAGATTCAGCACCATGCCGATTTGAGCTCTGACTTTCATATAATTACCTCACTCCACCCTTATTTGGTGTCCAGCCAATCGACTTTATTCATCTTGCGCACGATGACGAATTCGTCACGATTGCAGCCGACCGTACCGTAATAGTTGAAGCCATAGGCCTGCTGAGCATAACCACCGATCATATGGGTTGGTTTCATCACCGCACGGGTAACCGAATTGTGAATACCACCGCGGGTGCCTGTTGTTTCTGCTCCCGGTACGTTTACGATCCGTTCCTGTGCGTGGTACATCATGCTCATGCCTTCAGGCACTCGCTGAGAAACAACCGCACGACAGGCAATGGCACCGTTAACGTTGAAGACTTCGATCCAGTCGTTATCTTCAATACCGGCTTCTTTGGCATCGACTTCACTCATCCATACAATCGGACCGCCGCGTGAAAGTGTCAGCATCAGCAGGTTGTCAGAGTAGGTGCTGTGAATACCCCATTTCTGGTGTGGCGTAATCCAGTTCAGAACGATTTCTTTATTACCGTTTGGCTTTTTGTTCAGAACAGGCTCAACGGTTTTCAGATTAATCGGTGGCTTGTAAGCACACAGCTGCTCACCAAAATCGCGCATCCATTCATGATCCTGATAGTACTGCTGACGGCCGGTAACGGTACGCCATGGAATCAGTTCGTGAACGTTGGTATAGCCAGCGTTATAGGACACATGTTCGTCTTCCAGACCAGACCAGGTTGGTGACGAAATAATTTTACGTGGCTGGGCAACAATATCGCGCCAGCGGATTTTCTCTTCTTCTTTCGGCATCGCCAGGTGGGTGTGATCGAGGCCGGTAAATTCACCCAGAGCTTCCCAGGCTTTAACAGCCACATGGCCGTTGGTTTCCGGAGCCAGGGTAAGAATCATTTCACAGGCATCAATCGCGGTATCCAGTTTGGCCATACCTTTATTAATACCTTCATCGGTATGGGTGTAGTTCAGCTGCCGCAGTAGTTTCACTTCATCTTTGGTATCCCAGCTGATGCCTTTACCGCCATTACCGATATTTTCCAGCAGCGGACCGATCGAGGTGAAACGGGCATAAGTATTCGGATAATCACGCTCAACCACATTCAGGTGTGGCATTGTTTTACCCGGTACCGGTTCGCACTCGCCTTTCCACCAGGCTTTTACACCATAAGGCTGCGCCAGTTCTGCCGGTGTATCGTGATGCATCGGAATAGTGACCAGATCTTTTTCCACACCCAGATGGCCAATACAGACGCGGGAGAATTCTTTGGCGATGCCTTTAAAAATTTCCCAGTCAGAACGTGCTTCCCAAACCGGATCAATGGCGGCACTGAGCGGATGAATAAACGGATGCATATCCGAGGTATTCATATCGTCTTTTTCGTACCAGGTGGCAGTCGGCAGAACGATATCGGAATACAGACAGGTGGTGGACATACGGAAATCCAGTGTCACCCACAGATCAACCTTGCCTTCTGCACCCTGATCAACCCATTCAACATCTTCCGGTTTCTGACCGCCAAACTCGCCCAGATCCTTACCCAGCAGACCATGCTTGGTACCTAGGAAATGTTTGAGCATATATTCATGGCCCTTACCGGAAGAACCCAGCAGGTTAGAACGCCAGATAAACATATTGCGCGGGAAATTCTGCGGATTATCCGGCTGCTCACAAGCGAATTTAAGATCGCCTTTCTTCAGCTGATCAACCACATAATCCTGCACTTCCTGGCCAGCCGCTTTGGCTTTATCCGCCAGGTGCAGAGGGTTGGTTCCCAGCTGTGGCGCAGAAGGCAACCAGCCCATACGTTCGGCGCGGGAGTTGAAATCGATAATGCTGCCGGTCCAGCGCTCTTTTGGCGCCAGCGGTGAAATTACTTCGCTCATGTTGAGCTTTTCATAGCGCCACTGACTGGAGTGGTTATAGAAGAACGATGTACCGTTCATATGGCGTGGCGGACGCTGCCAGTCCAGTGCAAAGGCCAGCGGAGTCCAGCCGGTTTGCGGACGCAGTTTTTCCTGCCCCACATAGTGGGCCCAGCCACCACCGGTCTGACCAACACAGCCACACATCATCAGCATATTAATGAGACCGCGATAGCTCATATCCATGTGATACCAGTGGTTCAGTGCAGCACCAACGATAACCATGGAACGGCCACGGGTTTTATCGGCGTTATCGGCAAACTCACGGGCAACGCGGATCACATCGGCACGGTTAACACCGGTAATAGCTTCCTGCCAGGCAGGTGTATAAGGCACGTCATCATCATAACTGCTGGCACGGTTGCTATCGCCGATGCCGTTATCCACACCGTAATGCGCCAGCATCAGGTCAAATACAGTTGCTACCTTAGCGGTTGTACCGTCGGCCAGTTCAACCGATTTAACCGGTACTTTACGCAGCTGAATTTCATTGTGCTCAGTGTGCTGGAAATACTGATATTCGTGCGGTGCGCCACCAAAATATGGGAAAGCAACATCAGCAATACCGTCGTTCTGATCTTTCAGTGATAAAACCAGATCAACATCACCACTGCGGTCTTTCTGCTCCAGGTTCCACTTACCTTTTTCGCCCCAGCGATAGCCAATAGAACCGTTCGGACTGGTCATACTGCCGTTGCTGTTAAGGGCAATGGTTTTCCAGTCAGGGTTATTATCTTCGCCCAGATTGTTTACCAGATCGGCTGCACGCAGGAAGCGTCCACCAGTCAGATGGCCATTGCTTTCTTCCAGCATGACCAGCATCGGCATATCGGTGTAGCGTTTGCTGTAGTCGGTAAAATAAGTGCTTGGCTTATCAACGTGGAATTCTTTCAGGATGACATGACCGAAAGCCATAGCCAGTGCCGAGTCGGTACCCTGACGCGGAGCCAGCCAGGTATCGCCGAATTTAGAAGCTTCAGAATAATCCGAAGTAATAATGCAGGTTTTGGTACCTTTATAACGGACCTCAGTCAGGAAGTGCGCATCAGGCGTACGGGTCTGAGGAACATTCGAACCCCAGGCAATAATATAATTGGAGTTATACCAGTCGGCCGATTCCGGCACGTCGGTCTGCTCACCCCATATTTGCGGAGAGGCTGGCGGTAAGTCGCAGTACCAGTCATAGAAACTCAGGCAGTTACCACCGATCAGCGACAGATAACGGGCACCGGCAGCATAGGAAACCATCGACATTGCCGGAATCGGCGAGAAACCGGAAACACGATCAGGGCCGTAAGTTTTGGTGGTATAAACGTTGGATGCCGCAATCAGCTCATTGACTTCATCCCAGCTGGCACGGACAAATCCACCCAGACCGCGACGCTCTTTGTAGCTTTTTGCTTTTACCGGATCAGAAACAATAGATTCCCAGGCTTTTACCGGATCACTGTGCTGCGCTTTGGCTTCACGCCAAAGTTTCATCAGCTGACCACGGACTTTCGGATACTTCAGGCGGTTAGCACTGTAGATATACCAGGAATAACTGGCGCCACGCGGACAACCACGGGGCTCGTGGTTAGGTAAATCCGGACGGGTGCGCGGGTAGTCGGTTTGCTGGGTTTCCCAGGTTACCAGACCATCTTTAACGTAGATTTTCCAGCTGCATGAACCTGTGCAGTTCACACCATGGGTAGAACGCACGACTTTGTCATGCTGCCAACGCTGACGATAACCTTTTTCCCAACTGCGATCCTGATCCGTTGTGGCACCATGGCCATTGGCGAAAGACTCTTTACGAGTTCTGAAAAACCGAAGTTTCTCCAGTAGGTGACTCATAGCTAACTCCTGATGTGTCCCGAAAGACCGGCTATAAACATACGGAGATATACTACTCAGATTGCACCAATTAACGATGGGGCCGGGCCGGCGTCACGGGCCGGAAAACGTCGTCCTGCACACAAAAATACTCACAAAGTGGTAAATGAATTATTTTTCAAACTATTGATTTTAAAGGGTTTTATTTTTTACCCCTAAAAAATACTGCGCTGAATCAATCCTGCGAAAGCAAGGGGAGTAGCTAAAAGTAATCCTATCTAATAATAAGCATTCGCATATAGTTCGGTAATAACAGCCATATCCCTGAGTACATACTGCAGGTAAGATAACCTTTCAGTCGTATTTACCGTTTTCAAACTATGAAACAGACATCGGTTATTACCCGGATAAATCTCGCAATGAGCGCCATTATTCTGATGGCGATATCAACAATTCTGGTTTCTTACTGGCTCTCAGATCAGACCGATAATGATGCTTATGCTATTAACAGTGCAGGCTCTTTACGGATGCACAGCTATCGGCTGCTGATAGATCCCGAAGCGGTTAATGACAATAAAGAAATCATCCGCAGTATTTTCAATAACCCAATAATGAAAAATGTCGTCAGAAATGCCGAATCAACAGAGTTCTTTAACGAGCTGGGTGAGCGGGGAATATTACTGGCCGATAAAGTCAGTGATTCAGAAACAGAAACCGAAGAAAAATTAAATCTTGTTCATGCCTTTGTTGATGACCTGAACCGCCTGGTATTGATTATTCAGCATAACGCCGAAGGAAAAATACGGACGTTAAGAACTTTCCAGATTATTGCGTTTTTTATTACCGTGATTCTGTCAGCCATTGTTATCTACTGGATACATCTGCGCTTTACCGTACCGCTGAGTGAGCTGACCAATACCGCCCGCCAGATCAGCCGTGGTGATTTTTCCTGCAATATATCACCACCGGAAGGTACCGATGAATTAAGTGTGCTTTCCCGTTCTTTTGAACATATGTGCAAAGCCATTTCTTATATGTATGAATCGCTGGAGAAACAGGTTGAAGAGAAAACAGCCGAGCTGCAGAACAGCAATAAAACGCTCAGCTTTCTCTACAATCTGGCCAGACGAACCAGTACCCATGAAATCAGGAAAGAAGATTTTAATAACATCCTGAAAGAGCTTTCCGTAGTAACAGGTATCGACAATATTGAACTCTGCCTGCTGACGGAAAGCGGGGATATTCCATATCTGCAGATTAATGGCAGTAAAGAGCTGGATGATGACTGCCGCTCACGCAATTGCCGAGACTGCCTGACGCAAACTACCGACAATGCATCCCAGATTAACTTCCCGATCTCAAGAGAAAGCAGAGACTATGGTGTTTTGGTACTGAACAGTCATCCGGAGTCACTGCTGCGCTGGCAGCGTGATCTGTTTACCTCCGTTGCCAATCTGTTTGCTATTGCAATGAGCCTGCAGAGTGAAGAGGAAAACATCCGCAGGATTACGTTGATGAAAGAACGTAACGTTATCGCCCGTGAACTGCACGACTCTCTGGCTCAGGCTCTGTCTTATCTGAAAATTCAGGTAACCCGCCTTAACCGTGCCATCGGTAGTTCTGACTTTGAAATAATGATGGACGTCTCTGCTGAACTTAAACAGGGTCTGGATTCTGCCTACCGGCAACTGCGCGAACTGCTGACAACTTTCCGCCTTAAAGTCGACGGTAAAGGATTACTTGATGCGCTGCAGAAAACCGTAGATCAGTTCCACGAGCAATCCAATATGGAAATATCCCTGAACTACGATATTTTTAATATCCCCTTATCACCTCAGGAAGAAATTCATTTATTACAGATAATCCGCGAAGCCAGCCAGAATGCCATCCACCACTCTCATGGCAAAAACATACACATCAGCCTTTGCAGTAATGACCAGCAAGAAGTAACACTGGAAATCGAAGACGATGGCATCGGTATCAATACTGATCCGGAAAAGCGTAACCATTATGGTATGGCGATTATTCAGGAGCGGGCTTATCAGCTTTCCGGCAATGCGGAAATTAAACGACGTAACGAAGGGGGAACCGGCGTCTATTTCAGCTTTACCCCCGAGTCTGTGCGAAAGTCTGAACCTGAAACCGGAGCCTGAAACCCTAGGGCCTGTCGACACTAATTAGACAGGCCCTAGTCAGGGGTAAATGGGGCTCCACTGCCACGCCCGGTTCAGAAAATGGCAGCGTGCATTTACAAAATCCAGTACAGGGCCTCCAGCGCCACCGCCACCTGAATACGGTTTTCGGCCAGTGGCCGTGGCAGCATGTCTTCGGCTTTCGCCAGCCGTCTTAATAAGGTGTTGCGGTGGGTGTGCAGTCGTTTTGCCGCTTCAGTAGCATTACAGCCGCACTCCAGAAAAGCGTGCAATGACTGGCGCACCGCCGCCGGTGCCTGCGCCAGCTCGCCCAGTACGTGCCCGGAATAATGCTGGATGGATTTTGCATCCTTGGATAAAAAAGCCATTAAACGCACACGGTCGTAACTCACCAGCTGCACGTTGGATTTTAACCGTCCCAGAACCCGCTGCGCCGCCTGTGCATCCAGATGCGAGCGGCGAAAACCATCCACGCCGTTGCCGCCTTCGCCATAACTGATGCGGATGTTTTCTTTTTTCTTTAACACCATTTCCAGCACTTTTTCGTTCACCGGAAATTCTGCTGCCGCCCACACCCAGATCAGTGACGGGCTGACGATGATTTTTAATGAGGTTTTTTGCTGGCAGGCTTTCTGGAATGCGGTGGCCAGATGCTCCAGATCAGAAATTTCGGTATCAATTTCCTCACTCCAGATAATGGCGCTGTGATGAGTCTGCGCAAAGGGATAATTCAGCAGCCGCTCGGCGGCGGCCAGGTCCATCGCCTCGCCGGCCACAATCTGTGAAATAAGCTCGCGCTGTTCTTCCAGCTGGCCGCTTTTACGCGCCTCTGCATCCTGTTTCATACGCTGGATACCAAGCTGCAGACTGTCATCAATAAAGGTGTTGATTGATACCGAAGAAATCTCCAGCAGTTGCTGCAATTCCAGCGGGTCCTGAGTCAGCTGGAAAACAATTTTCATCCAGTATTGCCAGGCAATATCCTGCACCGAGCGCGCATTACTGAGCAGCACCTGAGCAGCCTGAGTCGAAAAAATTTCACTCAGCCCCAGCACCGCCTCTTCCACCAGAAAAGCACTGACCGGTTGATCGGGCCGTTCGATGATGGCGTTCAGCCAGTGAATGGTACCGGCACGGATGGCACGCCGCTGACGGGCCGATAACAGCGGGTCAACGTACTGGGTCTCTGCCCCCACCGTCTTGAAGTTGCCGCCTTCGAGCTCGTCCAGAACCTCAGGACTGGTCGCCAGCTGCAGCGCCAGCTCTGCGCCTGTGCGCATCAGCTCAAGAATCCGTGGCGATACGCTGGGCCAGCGCTGCCGGCTACTGACGGCCAGTTTCATAAGGTCTCCATTGTTACCGCCTGTGCAAAGTGCACCAAATATACCCACATCAGTGTTGTTTTGTACATTGATGAGCCGGAGTTCCGTTCATAAGATGACCAGACTCAGCGAATAGCCGGATCAGACTGGCAGCCATCTGCCCGGCGTTCTGATGCCTGCAGGTGCTGCAGTACAGACCAGCAGACGCGCGCAGACGTGTAATGGCAAACAATAATAAGAGGCCAATCCGTGAAAAATTTTACCGACAAAGTGGTTGTGATTACCGGCGCCGCATCCGGCATGGGACGGGAATACGCACTGGAATTTGCCCGCCTCGGCGCACTGGTTGCCATCACCGATGTCAACGCAGAACAGCTGGCTGAAACCCATAACATGGTAAAAGCCATCACCCGTAAAAACAGCCTGAGTGGAGTGCTGGATATTGCTGCCGAAGAGAGCGTGACGGACTTTGCGGGTAAGGTAAAACGCGAGCTGGGTAATGCCCACATCATTATTAACAACGCCGGTATCGGCGGTGGCGGCGCACCGGTCTGGGTGCAGGATAATGGCCAGTATCACACCACCATGCAGGTGAACTTCTTTGCCGTGGTGTATATCACCAAAGCTTTTTTGCCACAGTTGCTGACCAATCAGGAAGGTGCTGTGGTGAATGTTTCCAGCGTGTTTGGCCTGTTAGGAACGCCCGGCACCAGCGATTATTGCGCCTCTAAATTTGCCGTACGCGGTTTTACCGAGTCACTCATGGTTGAGCTCGCCGACACACCCATTTCAGTACATCTGGTGCATCCTGGTGGTATTAAAACCAATATCGCCAAACATTCGAAAAACGGCGCCGAATTCGAAGAAAAATATCTGAAAACCGATCCGCTGTTTGCCGTACGCGAAGTAATTAAAGGCATCAAAAGCGGTAAGCAACGCATGATCTTTGGTTATCAGTCATCATTGCTGCGTTTCCTTACTTTGCTGCCACTGAAACTGCGTAACCGCATATTGCACCGCGAAATGGGTGATATGCGCGACCCGGAGCACTACGCGGTGCTCGAACAATACTCCACATCCTCATCACGAAGCTGACAGAAAAATAACCAATGGCATCTGTTAAACAGGGAGACATTATGAATACAAAATTTCAGCCAAGCATTGAAGCGCGCAAAGATATCGACTTCGGTCTGGACGCCGACTTCCCGAAATACTGGAATGGCAACGACCCGTTCAGAACCCGCGTAATGGATGCACTGCAGCTCAGTTTTCCCGATGGTGAGCGCTATTTTATTTCCAGCGTACGCGCCTTCCGCGACCGCATTACCGACCCGAAACTGCAGCACGATGTAAAAGAATTCACCATGCAGGAAGCGCAGCACGGTATTGCCCATACCAAATTCAATGATCTGCTGGCGGCACAGGGCATGCCGATGGAAACTATTCTGAATGAGCTTAAGGAATACATTAAAAGAGATCAGAACAAGTATTCCGACGAATTTAACCTAGCCTTAACCGCAGCCTACGAACACTTTACCGCACTGCTGGCAGAAACCTTTTTCTCACGCAAAGAAGTAACCGCCGACATTCATCCGAAAATGCGCGCCCTGCTGGCCTGGCATGCGATTGAAGAAATGGAGCATCGCTCGGTGGCCTTCAACGTAATGAAAACCGTCGCTAAAGTTGGTTATATCAAACGCTGTGCGGCAATGGTAATCGCCACCCGCCACACCACCAAAGTGATGTTTGACTACGCCGATGTACTGCTGAAAACCGACGGCTATAACTGGTTTCAGCGCCGCATGATGTTTATTAAAAACCTGAACTGGATGTATGGCCGCAAAGGTATCCTGTCATCCATGCTGCCAAAGCTTCTGATGTACTTTAAGCCGAGCTTCCACCCGGAAGATATTCCGGTAATTCACAACTACGGTGAGTGGGTTCGGGTATACGACTCAACCGGCAACCCGCATCAGGCCTGTGATGCGTTGCTGGCGGCGGCGTATTGAGGAGAACTCAGGAATGGAGTCTGAAGCCCCGGAGATTTGCTCCGGGGCTGGCAGCTATATTCTGACACCTTGAATTTAAGAGAAATTTGATTTTTACACTGGCTGTAATCGAACTGATACAACAATTTGTATATATTTTCTTCACCCATTTTTCTTTCTATACTGCCAACAGATTCATTATCGAATTCACTTATAGGTATCAAATTGATGCCACTGCATGTTTCACATGTGCATTCAATATCTCCACAAAATTTTCACATCAACTCGAAGATCCGAGTTGAAGTTAGCACTCAGAGCACAGGTAGATACGTATTCTGTGATTTTAATTATGACATTAGTCATTATAAGTCCGCACGATATATGCAGAATCACCAAAGTTTGTGGTATTGCAATCGTAGCTATCACTGAGATAGGCAACCATGACTTTCTTTCCTGACATTTGAGCAGCTAGCAGAGCTGAGTATCTTTCCTTAGTTCCTTCTCCACTTAGTGGCCCCAGACTTCTCCAGCCATACCCTGTTTGCTGATAGAGAACCACGTTGGCTTCAATTTGTATGTGATCTATCTTTGCTACAGGACAATCAGTTCTTGCAAATACCGATGATGAAAACATCAACGAGATAATTAGTAATTTTGTTTTCATTTTATTCCTTTGGGTTTAATAACCTATTAGTATGTTTGTGCGTTTACCCCGAGAGATTCTTCCGGAGAATCAGGAGCAGCTTATTGATTCAATTGAAAATCATCTATAGATCAAGTTTCCATTTCGGAAACGGCGAACGCCTTTTAATTATGCGTTGTCAGCATATAAACCTGCAAATAGAACCTGCATGTTATCGACTGTCATATAACTAGGGTACTTATCAGTGGTAAAACGTGCAGGTGCGAATATTAAGCATGATGAGGCTTATGAAAGGTGCGAAATATCAATCATTGTGAATCCATGAAATCTGGCAACCGCTGATACTTATAGCATTCTTAGTGGTTGCCAATCACAGTAGCCGTTTAGTCAGTAGGTTGAGCCACTGTTCGCCACGAAGAGAGCCCAGATCACGGACAAAACTTGCCTTATTGGATTGATTGTCCACCAGATGTTTGATGATGTACTGGCGTGTAGGCTCCGTTGCTGTGGCTGCTATCTCAGCGCCAAGGAGTTCAGCGGAAGCCATCTCCTCATCCCAATCACAGTTTTCCATATGACCCTCGTCGTAAAGGCGGCTGTATACCTCGGAGATTTTGGCGTAGTTCTGCAGAATGTAGCTGATATCTGAGGCATCTTTCTTTCTCAGGACCGGGTCTCTCTCCGTCCATGCGACCATCTTAAGAATGACCACCGATACAGGGTTGGCGACTTTGACGAAACATTCTGGCTGTGCGGAAATTTTAGCCTGCCATGCATGTTCCAGTGCTTCCGTAAAGCCCAGTGTCGACATTTTAAAGTCGCCATCCGGTAGCCAGCTGATGTCGTTATGCTCATCAACTAACTGACCAAAAGGCAGAATATCTAACTCCCACATCATGTTGGCTGAGTCGGCAAAGCCCAACCGATATGTCAGAGTTCTATCCGCAGTAAGACCTTGAGCAGACAGCATCTCTTTTAAGGTGTGAAATTTCTGCCATGAGGCAACCTGAATTGCGAAGGCCACATCCCGGGTTCCCCGTTCAATATGGGCGCCAAAGCCATGATGTATCACCAGATCTCGCGCCATGGCTCCGACAATCAGATAATCAATACCAAGTTCTCTGGCACAGAGATCGATCTTCTGATACATCTCAACCAGACCAAATGGCAGCTTGCCGGTAACATCAATCGAGGTATTCATTTATTAACCTTCTGGCTGCATCGATGTTTCTTGGGTCGTTAGTCGACAGCAAATCGCTGAATACAATCAGTTCGGGCGCAATATGTGTCTCGCTATCCACTTTCCAGAAGGGCTGATAAATATCAATGGTAAATTCCGGCTTTTCACCGGCTTTCAATTGCCGCAGTCGACCAGCTTTCATAATGACGGGTAATTGAGCTTCGTCAGCATACAGTATGCCGTCTTTGGGATTAAGGTATCCGGTGAGTTTGAGAGCAGCAATTTCACCACTCATCTGATAGCTTGTATTCACGGGCAACGCTTCCCACCAATCCGGATTCTGAGCCGTGAAGCAGCCGATATGGGCTTTATCCCGAATGCTGTAGGGGTAAAGCTCTGCCCAGCGGTTAGCCAATTCACTGATGTTAATAAGTTCTGACTTACTGGCACTGGCCGTCAGATACTCATGGGCAACCAGATCTTTGATAATGGTGCTGACTGAGCCCAAAGACACTCCGGCTTTATCCGCAATTGTGCGCAAAGATGCGTGCGCCAGATCCCTGTTTTTTAATAAAGCATAAATAACCTTCAGGCCAGCTGGCTGAAAGGCTTTTCCGGTTTTGACTTCACCGGAAGGACGCTTCGTATTAAGTGTTGGCCTAGCGCTTTTTTTTCCTATCACGACAATGTGCAGGCCATGCTGATGGATAAACGCATTGCCTGCACCATCCAGGTATTGAATGCCGCATTCTCTAAGCCTGCTCGCCAGCGCAGGCGGTAGCTGATCCATGAAGGCAATCCTTTGATGACCATCCTTGCGGAGTAAATCCAGCACCTCAACAGGATCAGTTTCTTTGCAATCCAGCCGGAATAGTGGGATTGCAGGTGCCGAGCCTACCACAATCCCCAGACCGGTGTTTGCCAGTGGTGAATTCAGCCCAACAAACTCGACCGGAAGCTGAATCGTCGCAGCCAGTGAACGTCCGATATCTCTGGGTTTATTTGTGTGGGTCGCCATACACCTTCCGTCTTGTTCAATAACAATGAACGTTCAATAGTAGTGAACATACAAGCGAAATGAATAGATAGCAAGTGGCGATAAGACTGAGGCTTGGAAAGGTCCGGAGCTGGCTTTCAGGTCGTGATCATTACTTAAATAGCCCGGAGGATGACCGTCGTCGCAGGCTCCTCCGTTCTCTCCGTTCACAGGCTCACACGATTGTCACACAGGCATCCTGCCTTCGTCCCTGCGGGCGCCTGCGGCGGACCAAATTGCTCCCGGCAATTTGTCGAACCTGAGAGTCCGAACCAGTTCTCTCCGTCTGGCCTTTTTTATTTAATGGCCCGCCCGAGAGGATTCGAACCTCTGACCTTTGCCTCCGGAGGGCACAGCCTTAAGTGTCATCAATTATATCCAATTGATTTTAAAAGGTTTTACTCTCAATACTTTCCAACATTCTTTTCAATTTTATGCATCTTTACAAAATTTCTGGCCACGTAAGTTGGCGCCATAAAATGAGTTTTTTGACCGTTTTCCTCCTTTTCGCCCACTGCACTCGCTATCAGTTTTCATCAATTTTATGCTCCCGATTATGAAATCCCCCTAGGGGGATAAGCTTGCCTTTATCCTCTATGGAGGATATTGTAATTTTTATCCCTTATAGAGGATATCCCTAATGAAGATCACATCGCCACGTGGATTGGCAGATGCGCTCCAGCAAGCTCGTAAACAGCAGAACCAAACACAGCAGGCCATAGGCGAGTTGGCGGGCACCAAGCAGAGCACAGTGTCTGCTTTTGAAACCTCGCCGGAACATGCACGGGTCGAGACCCTGTTTAAGTTGCTGTCGGCACTCAATCTGGAATTGATTCTGGAACCCAGAAGGCAATCGCCTGCCAACGGATCCGCTAATGGTCAGGCCTCGGATCAGGCTTGGGATCAGGAGTGGTAATGGCGGATTTAACGGTTGCTATGAATGGAATAGAGGTGGGCAGGCTCTCTATGGATACCTCCGGGGCCATGTCTTTCCGCTATCTGGATAGCTGGTCTGAGCGGCCAGGTGCCCGGGCGATATCCCTATCGCTGCCATTAAAACGAGAGATTTTTGCGGGTGAGCGGGTATTTAATTTCTTCGACAACCTACTGCCGGATTCTGATGCCATCCGTGCCAGAATGCAGGCACGATTCTCAGTATCATCCAGTCATCCATTTAACCTGTTAGCAGCCGTCGGTCGAGACTGTATCGGTGCAATTCAACTGTACCCTGAGTACGAAACTATGCCGGATGTGCAGCAACTAACGTCAGCTCCACTTTCCGAAGAGCACATTGCTGCGATGCTGCGCAGTTATCAGCGCGCACCACTCGGCATGGAAATAGATACAGACTTTCGCATCTCGCTAGCTGGTGCTCAGGAAAAAACCGCACTGCTATGGCATAACCAGAAATGGCAATTGCCCATTGGCAGCACACCGACCAGCCATATCCTGAAATTGCCCATTGGTTTTCTGGAGCCACGTAATATCGATCTGCGGCAGAGCAATCATAATGAGTGGCTGTGCCTGGAAATATTAAAAGCTTATGGCATTGATGTGGCGAAGGCTCAGCTCGCCAGTTTTGAAGATCAGAACGTGTTGATTACTGAGCGCTTTGATCGCCGTTGGTCAAAGGATGGCAGTTGGCTGATGAGATTGCCGCAGGAGGATTTTTGCCAGGCGCTTGGCGTATCGCCCGCTCTGAAATACGAGAATCATGGCGGCCCAGGAATAAAAGAAGGTATGGAGTTGTTACGCGGCTCCCAACAGGCAATTCATGACCGTGAAACCTTCTTTAAATTGCAGATATTGTTCTGGATGCTGGCGGCTATTGATGGCCACGCCAAAAACTTCAGCCTCTTCATTGAACCGGAATCCGCTTTCCGCATGACGCCGATTTACGATGTGCTCTCTGCCTATCCGCTGATGCGGGCAAATTCGCTGCCTGCTGCCAAGGCCAAAATGGCCATGTCGGTGAAAGGAAAAAGCCGGCATTACCATTGGCAACGTATCGAACCGCGCCATTTTATGAGCACCGCCAAAGCGGTGGGTTTTTCGGTACAGAGAGCACAGCAACTATTAATGGAGTTGGCGGAGAGTACTACAGCTGTTATCAGCAGGGTTGAGGCGCTTTTACCACATGATTTTCCGGCAGTCATCGCGGACTCCATTTTTAAAGGACTGCAGGAGCGTGCTGATTTTATTCGTGAGGTGTAAGGTCGCGTCCTTCACAGGCGCGCGGATCGAAAGCCAGTACAGCTTAGGAGTAGCCCGGAGGATGACCGTCGTCGCAAGCTCCTCCGTTCTCTCCGCTCGCAGGCTCGCTACGAGCCGAACCTATCAGAGGTTGTTCGTATCGTCCTGATACTCACCCTGCGGGCTTAGCTCAAATCTGCTCCCGGCAGATTTGTCTCGTCCGTCTCGTGCGGGCATAAAAAAACCGACATGACGTCGGTTTCTTTAAATGGCCCGCCCGAGAGGATTCGAACCTCTGACCTCTGCCTCCGGAGGGCAGCGCTCTATCCAGCTGAGCTACGGGCGGTTTACGTATGAGCAACTTGAGGCTCAGGTCGTAAGTGCCCGCATTGTATACGTTTTTTTCGGGCGGCTCCATAGGTGGAGCTGGCGCGGCAAAACAAGCGGCAGAGCGGCGGTTGTCAGCGCTCTGCCGCGGTCATTACAGCACCGGGTTACCGCAGCCGGCCGGGATGGTGAGGGTCTTGCCATCCAGCTGAATACGGCAGTCACTGCTTACGTTGTCTGCAGCCCGCATGGCTGGCAGGTTGGCTGTGGTCAGCAGGTCGGCAGCATCGGCCCGTGGTGTGGTGGCAACCACCTGATTACCGGGCAGCGGGCTGCCATTACGCAGGTGGGCATACATCTGGTCGAGTGCCTGGCCAAAGTAATAATGCAGGCCGACGTAGCGGGTTTTGTAACCCGGAAACAGGCCATTCAGCAGGTCGAGGTGGTGGGCATTGAGCACTTCCACATAGCGCAGATCAGCATTGGCTTTGCTGCCCTGACTCTGGTTAATGGCGAAGTACGGCCGCGATGAATGATTCAGCGGAATAATGGCATCGGCACGCCCATGCACAATGACCGTCGGTACGTTCAGCTTACGCGGGTCAGCGCTTACTTCGGCGATACCGGCCGCTACACGCTGGGCTTTGGTTTGATCAGCAGCGTTAGCTCCTGAAGCCAGATCGCGCAGGCACAGGTGTCCGGCGAGGTTCTGGTCGGCACTTGCGGCGCGGTCTTCGCTGCCGGTTTTATTGTCGATCAGCACGATACCGCCGGTTGGTGGAATACCGTTGCCTGAGGCAAACAGGTCGGCCAGCTGGGTGGTGGTGGCGGAAGTCGGCGCCAGGGGTCCAAATGCCATTGAGAAGTCACACAGATTATCGCTTACACCAAAGCGGCCATAAGCATTGGCGTAGGTAACAGCAATGGATTGCGGCACTTTAATGGTGCTGTTGGCGTGCTGGGTAAAATCCTGTTCCGGCACCAGACCGTAATCACGCAATTGCTGCTGTGCATCGGCTGCCAGTTCGGCATCGTCGGCACCGCTGATCAGACCGGCGCTCTGCAGCGCATGGCAACGGGCAGCGCTGCCACTGCCCACGGCGGCAGCATCGGCACCCACACTGGCGCAGGGCTGCAGTACACTGAGCAGGCTGGTGTAGTCGTACAGGCTGCGGCCAAGCTGATTCCACTGATAACTGCCCTGCTGCACACTGTAACCGGCGGCCAGCGACTGAGCTGGCTGTACATTAGGTTCCGATACCACCACAGCGTCAATCAGGCCGCTGCTGTCGAGTTCAGCGGCACGCAGCGAGGCGCCACCACCGTTGGATACACTGGCGGCAATCACCAGCGTGTTGTTACGGCGCAACACCTGCAGGTTTTTACCGGCGTCATTTTCACGGCCGAAATTCTCCGGCAGATTCAGCACATACATCGCGGCCTGAGCTGCCTGCAGCACAAACAATCCCCAGTCTTTTTCCGGGTTGGCACCAGAGTGCGCGTGTTTATAAGCCACACGGGCAGGATAAGTGGCACTGAAATCATCCAGACCGGCATCGCTGGCGGTAAAGTGCGAGGCCGTACCAGCTGCCGTTGCGCTGGCCAGAGTACCGTCGGCCAGTATCACGGTATCGGAGTCCAGATCGTGCGCGCCGTTACCGGTGCCTTTATCGGTCAGCGCTACCGCGCAGCCGTTATTCAGCCCCCATTCGGCCGAGGTACCGATGGCTCCGTATACCCCGCGCGAACCGGATGAAGCGCCCACCACCAGACAGGCATTATGCGGATCAAAGCTGGCAGGAATCTGCACGGCAACGGTCACGTTACGCTGCACACCGTCGCCACTGTCGGTGAGGAAAACGTATTCTTTACCGGCGATTTTTCCGCCGTGAGCCTGCACTTCTCCCCGGTAAATATTAGGGCCGTACAATCGCCCGAAGCCGCCTTCGGTGGTGGTATCAAGCAGCGCGCGGTAATTGCTGTAAATGGCTTTACGGCGCAGCTCTGCGGCCGTCGGATGTTGCGCGTCGGCATAGGCCGGTGCAGCACCCTGTAAACCACTGACGCCAAGGCCGGCGGTCAGCAGATCATCACTGACGCCATCGTATTCCACCGCCGTCAGTGTGCCCTGAATAAAATCCGGGCGGATATTAAATGGGGTGTTATTGTCATCGCCGCCACAGGAGGCCAGCAGAACAGCACCGGTGAGGGTCAGCAGGTGAATGGGGTATCGGGCAAACATAGGCAATCTCCGTTGTGTTTATTGTTTTCCGGATACCCGCCGGGACAGCACCTCCGCCGGGTATAAACGGTACGGCGAAATCAGAGGCGCAAACCGCCATCAACCTCGACAATGCGGCCACTGATATATTCATTTTCCAGCAGGTATTGCAGCGTGTGGGCAATATCATCAGCCTCGCCCATACGCTGCAGCGGAATCTGACGGGTCATTTTTTCCAGCGCTTCCGGTTTCATATGCGCGGTCATATCCGTAGCAATAAAACCCGGTGCAATAGCGCAGACACGCACGTTGTAACGGGCCAGTTCTTTCGCCCATACCACCGTCATCGACGCCAGTCCGGCCTTGGCCGCCGAGTAATTCGATTGCCCCATATTGCCGGCCATGGAAATACTGCAGATATTAACGATGCAGCCGCCCCGCTTCTGGCCAACCATCTGTGTGGCGGCCGCACGGGTGCAGAGAAAAGGCGCGGTCAGATTAACGTCAATAACCGTCTGCCACTGGCTGAGACTAAGGCGTTCCGTTACTTCGCCATCACGTACTTTCAGCAGCAGACCATCGCGCAATACGCCGGCGTTGTTCACCAGTGCATCCAGCTGACCAAAGTCGCGCACGATAGCGGCAAAGGTATTTTCCACCTGTTGTTCGTCCGCCACATTGCACGGATACGCCGCACAACAATCCGTGCTGTAACCATGTTCCTGCGCGGCTGCCGCACAATGGGTAAGCGCTTCGTTAAGCTTGTCGGCATTTACGTCCAGCAATGCGACACGGGCACCGCGGGCAACAAGACGGCAGGCCATCGCCAGACCGAGTCCCTGGGCGCCGCCGGTAATAGCAACCACTGCATTGGCAATATTCATGAGCACTCCTTTATCAGGTAATAATTAACTGCGTACTGCTGGCCGCAGCTGCAGACGCATAGGCTGCGAACGGAAAATCGCTGCGGGCATCGGTCGCAGGTCATCAGCAATTAATGGGGTAAATGGCAGAAAGCGCAGTACATCGCGTTCAAGATCAACGCCCGGTGCCAGCTCACATAATTCCAGCCGCGCTGTACCATCGGTTGCACGCTGCAGGCGGAATACACAACGCTCGGTGATATACAGCACGCGCTGATTACGGCTCAGTGCATAAGCACCGTTAAAGGTCAGGTGTTGTACCTGGCTGACAAACTTGCCCAGCCCTTCACTGCGCTGGCAATCAACCTCACCATGATGAATCTGCGGTTGCACACCGCCGGCAAAAAAACTGCCGAGGAAAAACACTTCGCGGGTGTTCTGGCTGATATTAATAAAGCCGCCGGCACCCGCCAGGCGTGAACCAAAACGACTGACATTCACGTTGCCGCAGGCATCGGCTTCGGCCAGACCAAGAAACGCCTGATCCAGACCTCCGCCATCGTAAAAATCAAACTGCGCCGGCTGATCAACCACCGCCTCAGCATTGGCGACTGCGCCAAAACTTAAACCGCCGGCGGGCAGGCCACCGATACCACCGGGCTCAATGGTGAGCGTCAGCTGGTTTAAAACCTTTTCTTCGCTGGCTACCCGCACCACACTTTCCGGCATACCAATGCCCAGATTCACCACTGCCTGATCACGTAATTCCAGTGCCGCGCGACGGGCAATAATTTTGCGGATACTGAGTTCATCGCTGGGCAGATGATCCGACACACGCACGTCACCGCTGTAGGCCGGATTATAAAATTCAGCAAAGGTCTGAAAATGCTGATCGCCACTGGCGAGCACTATGTGATCGACCAGAATACCGGGAATAACCACCTGCGACGGATGCAGCCGGTGCTGCGATGTCAGACGCTCAACCTGCACAATCACTTTGCCACCGCTGTTACGTACGGCCTGTGCCAGCGCCAGACTTTCCAATGGCAGCGCTTCTTTTTCCATGGTGATATTGCCGCGCGCATCGGCAGTGGTGCCGCGTAAAAATGCAACGGTGATAGGAAAGCTTTTATAAAACAGAAATTCTTCTTCACCGATGCAGTGCAGCTGCACCAGAGATTCCGGACTATTGGCATTAATACGTCCGCCATCATGACGCGGATCGACAAAGGTATGCAGACCAACCCGGCTCAGCAGGCCAGGTTTTCCGGCAGCGATATCACGGTATAAATGCGAAATAATGCCCTGCGGTAAATTGTAAGCCTCTATTTTTCCTTCCACCGCCAGTTTTCCCAACGCCGGAACCAGCCCCCAGTGACCACCAATAACCCGCCGGACCAATCCTTCGTGGGCAAAATGGTTCAGCCCTTTTTCTTTACCATCCCCCTGTCCTGCGGCATAGACCAGCGTCAGCCACTGAGGGGAGTGCTCCTGCAGAAAACGCTTTTCCAGAGCGATGGCAAGTTTCTCCGGAAAACCGATACCCACAAAACCGGAGGTCGCCAGCGTATCGCCATCCTGTACAAGAGCAGCCGCTTCAGTGGCACTGATAAGTTTCGGAAAATCCTGATAGGACACAATAAAGACTCCGGAAAACTGAAAAATGGCAGAAAAATAACGCTCTGCAACATCACTGAATTCTAGTTTCCGGCAATACTGATAAATACCGTACTTTGGTACGACCAGCGAAAATAAATGAAAAATAAAATAATAAAAAAGCCGGACATATTACTGCCCGGCTTTTTTATTATGAAAAATTAATTACAACGGCCAGCCTGATACACACCAGCGCTGCCTGATTTAACCCAGGTGTACACACCGGATACCGCTCCCAGAGAATCATTTCCGCCAGTGCTGTAATACCCCATGCTGTAATACGCACGCCCGGCCTGCTGGTGTGCAAGGTTAGTGCTGTACCAGTCATCGCAGGTATCGGGTTGCGGATCGGGGTCAGACGTACCATTACAGGCTGCCGGTTTTTGTGCATACCAAAGCCCCGCTTCACCTTCGGTCAGGGTAACACTGCTCCAGCTGTCGTAAGCGTAACCAATATCCTGCTGGTCACCATTACTGACAGCCCGCAAGCTGAAACTTCCGCCTGCAACCGCACGTCCGGCACTGATATGCGCAGCCGGACTGGTGCTTATTTCGCTGCAGGTTTCCAGAGGTGCATCAGGGTCAATCACTGTAATAATGCGGCGTACCGATTTACTGCCCGCGTTGTTTTCTGCACTGTAATCGCAGTGGTATTCGCCAACAGCGGCGGTATTTACATTACAGGTGGCAGTAACCGTTAATGTACCACTGGCATCACTGCAGCCGGCACCGGCATCACTGAATACGGCTCCCAGATTCAGTTGTTGTGGATTATCGCCATAAATAACACACACCGGCTTACCTGTAGTGCCACCGCCATTACCTGTCTGGCGGTTAAAAAAATCCCAGATAATATCCGGATAGCTGGGGCCGACCCGTACCGACCACTTACCGTTATTGCCGTCTTCACCACCAACCCAGTAATGACCATGATCGGTATCCTGAGTGTTGGGCGTAGCCGCCGGGCCATTCAGAAAAACCGTTTCAACTACCGATGTACTGCCGCTGCTGCCATCCAGTGTGTAGGTATTGTGTATGCAACCATAATTATTCTGGTAGTACGGCGAACAGTCCTGGCTATCTGCCAAGGCTGCCGTCGGATTAGTAAAACCGCTGGCACCAAATACCTGCAGGTGGGCATCGCGGATATTACGTCCGGCCTGTGCCAGTACGGTGCAGTCATTTTCATTTTGCAGCACCATCAGAGGAATAACCCGGTTACTGTCTATTTCGTTGCGCATATCCTCAGCAACCCGTGCAACCGAGTGAAAAGTGGCATAACCCGGACACTGGCCGCTGAGCGATACCGAAGCAGAATCTTCACCATAAGGCAGACCGGCAACCGTTGCTGCGGCAGTCCAGTATTCATTATGTGCCGTTGCTGCAACAACGGTCATGGCACCACCGGAAGAAAGACCGGTAATAAAACGGCGCTGCGGATCAATGCTGTAATCAGCTTCAACACTTTCTGCAATACGTTTTAAATCTTCTACTTCACCACCACCCTGATGGCGTTCGTTATCGAACCAGAAACCCCAGCAGTTTTCATTACGCAGGCCGTCGTAACGGGTAATAAAAGGAGTAACCAGAATAAAACCATAACGGTCGGCAGCTGCCGTCAGCCCCCAGTCGTTCAGTACATCGTTCTGATTCTGTTTGCAGCCATGCAATGCCATTACCATCGGCGCAGCACTGCTCAGGCCATCCGGCTGATACACACTGTACTGACGATTTTTGGAACCACTGTAGCTTTCAGCGGAAAAGGTATAATCGGTTCTGGTTCCGGCTTCAGCCAGCATACTGCCTCCCAGTAACAGGGCGGCGGTATAAAACCAGGTTATTTTTTTAATCATGATTCTGCTCCATCGTTATATTTATTGGTGCGCACACAAAGAAAGCTTTGGTGTAACTTCATACTAGGAAGCGATGGCAGCAGGCACATCTTACTTTGGTAGGTTCTCCTCCGGTCATATCCGGCGAACAACACAGTAAAAAAAGTCCCTGGCGAATAAGGAAGGAGAGCTGACACAAACAATGCCAGGGGATGCGACGGGCGCGAAAAATCTGAGCCGGGGGAGACAAATCCCCGGCTCAGTAAAGAACATCAGAATGCCAGTTTGGCGAACAGATGCAGACGACTGAGTTTGCGGTCTTCAGTCTGGGCATTACCTTCAGCCTTGGCCTTGGTCGCAGAAATAATTTCGGCACCATAGCTTAATGGCTTGTATGGGTTGTAAATCAGGTTGGCATGTACCGAGCTGAAATCACCCATGTCTTTACCGTCAATTTCGCTGCTGGTCTGGGCATAGCGCAGGGTAGAACGCAGGGTATCGGTAAATACATGCTGGTAGGCGACTTTAAAGCCGGTCTGTTCCGACAGTTCAATGCTGTCGCCAGAGAAATCATAGGCTGCTACATCACCAAAGTTCATATAGCCACCAAGCCCCTGACCGGAGATGACTGCAAATTTAACGTTATCTCCTCCCAGATTAACCCGTCCGGAAAAACGTGCCGCAAGGGCCATTGCAGAATCGTCTTTAACGCCGGTATCGTCATTCAGTTGCTGCGCTAATACACCGGCAGACAGATGACCAAAAGAAGTTTTCATGGTGTATTTAGCCACCAGATCCGGCATTACCGGGTCTGCGGAGTTTTTCGGTTTTTCTGCTGCCAGATCCAGAGTCGCATCACCCATCTGGACGCTGTAACGGATCAGAGGCTGACGGGTAAAAATACGTGCTGCCGGGCCACCAAAATCAGCTGTTTCGGCCAGCGCGCCCAGATCCATAAAGGTGGACCAGGTCTGACCGATGGTCAGGTTATTATGCTGCATATAGGCATGACGCAGGTTAAACACATTCTGGCTCGGGCCCGAATACATATCGCCTTCGATCACTGCTTTCAGATCACCCACCGGAGTACCGGTGCTTTTTGAGGTGAAATTCAGGCGTGATTCCCAGGCTGACATATACAGATCGCCCTCTTCATCATCGGCTTCATCGGCATTCAGTGTCAGCAGTGCCTGCTCCCGCAAGCCACCCGTGGCGTCATTTTCAGAATTAAACAGCATGTCTGCTTTTACATAGCCGCTGAAGGTATTTTCAGTTTTAACTTCCGCCTGTGCGGCAACCGCACCAAACAGAGCTGCAGTACATACCGCCAGCGCCAGACGGTTGGCCTTATTGTTATTTTGCATCATGTCTTCCTACCCTTTAGATGATGTGAAATTACGGATCACAAACAACCAGTCTGTATCCGCACAGTGCAGGTAATTCCTGCGGAGCACGATTAATATAGGGCGGGGAAAGTAACGGGTATCCCGTAAAATAGTAGGGACTGTTGTGGTTTATGAGCAGAAAATGCCAATCTGCGCCAGACCGTACTTATCATTGAAAATTCGTTACCAAAACAACCTACTTTAGTAGGTAGAGGGGGTGTTAGTGTATTGCCTGCAGGTCAGGACGACGGTTAGAGTCATAGCCGGATAACGATAAAAACAAGGCGGGCCCATGTATCAGATACTTATTGCGGACGATCATCCGCTGTTCCGTACAGCGTTGCGTGGTGCGCTTGCCGAGCTGAAAGAACCCTGCGACATCAGCGAATGTGAGACTTTCGATCAGGTTCAGGAAAATCTGCGCTCAGGCGATACCGATCTGTTGCTACTCGATTTAAAAATGCCCGGCAACAATGGCCTTATGGGGTTAATGCGTATTCGCAGTGAGCACCCGCAACTGGCGGTTGCTGTTGTCAGCGCCAGCGAAGACCAGTCTGTTATCGGCAGTATCCGCAGCATGGGGGCGCTGGGCTTTATTCCCAAGGCATCATCACCTGCGGAGATCCGCGCTGCCGTTGAGCATATTTTTTCAGGTGGTATCAGCTTTCCCGAATTCAGCCATACAAAATCTGATCTGGCCGAAAAACTGCGCCAGCTCACACCGCAGCAATTACGCGTATTACAGTTTATTGCCGAGGGTGCACTGAACAAACAGATTGCCTATGCCCTGAATATCAAAGAAACCACGGTTAAATCCCATATCAGCGATATTTTCCGCAAACTGAATATTAATAACCGCACTCAGGCCGCGCTGATTGTGCAGGAGCTGGCGATTCCGGATTAATAATCCATCAAGCCATTCTGCCAGAGGGTCAGGGAAAGACCCGGATTTTTCTTCTGGTATTTATTCCCTATACCCCATTATCTGATTTAACACCGCGCGTAACGCCATCGCCTTAACCGGTTTTTTCAGCAGCTGATAATCCAGCGCCTGAATGCGTTCTTTTACTTCGTCGGTATAGTCGGCGGTAATGACCAGACAAGGTACCGGCTGCTGCCAGTGTGGTTGCAGTGCGGCCATAGCGTCCAGTCCGGTTTTACCGAAGTCCAGATGATAATCAACAATCGCCAATGCCGCAGTACGCCCCTGCAGCTTCTGTAACGCTTCTTCGTCGTTAATTGCGGCCACAACCTGATAACCCCAGTCAGAGAGCAGCTCGCTCATACCTTCGGTAATCTGCCGCTCGTTATCAATACACAGAATCAGCTGATCCGTCGATAAACTGACCTGTGCGGCGGCAGGAGTTTCCGGCTCAGGCAGCTGCTCAGTAATAGGAATAGCCATTGTGAAGACACTGCCACGGCCAAGTTCAGACTGCGCCTGAACCGGGTGCTGTAACAGTTTGCACATACGCTGCACAATCGACAGCCCCAGACCCAGCCCCTTACTGCCATTATCTCCCTGACTTTCGACCCGGTGAAATTCTTCAAAAATCATATGCAGGTCATCCGGCGGAATACCACGACCACTGTCCAGTACCTGCAGGCGCACATGGTCACGGCTGCGGCGGACGCCGATCAGTACACGGCCACGATCGGTGTAGCGTAATGCGTTGGCCAGCAGGTTCTGCAGAATACGGCGTAACAGTACAGGATCTGACTCGACCATCAGCTGGCAATCAATAAAACGTAACTCAATACCTTTGCGCTGAAATAACGGCCGGAATTCTTCAACCAACGAGCGTAATACGGAAGACAGGCGGAATATCTGCACATTGGCACGCACAATATCGGCATCCAGTTTGGATATTTCCAGCAGCTCATTCAGCAGCGATTCCGCAGAGCTGAGTGAGTGTTCCATATTCTGTGCTACCGGCAGAATATCGGTGCTGAGTTCCGGACAGCGGCTTGCGGCTTTCTGTAACTTATTGATGATGGATGCAGAAAATAACGACGCCGAATTCAGCGGCTGTACCAGATCGTGACCGGCTGCGGCCAGAAAGCGGGTTTTATTACGGTTGGCACGCTGCAGGTCAGCATTAAGAGCCGTCAGCTCCTGCGTCCGTTCCTCAACCCTGTCTTCCAGAATTTCGTTGGCCTTACGCAACTCATCTTCAATATTGCGGTATTCGGTAATATCGCTGTATACCGTGATATACAGGTTGGTTGAGATCGGATTACCGATTAATTCAATATAACGGCGATCGGCGGCGCGGCGTACATAATGCAGCGACATTCGGTTTTCAATCTCGCTCATGCGCATCTGCACCTGAGCTTCCACATCACCTTCACCATAACCACCGGAGCGGGCAATAAAGCGCACCACCATTTCTGCAGAAAGCCCTACGTATAAATAACCCGGGGGAAAATCATAAAGATTGGCAAAGCGCTGATTCCAGGCCACCAGGTTATGATTTTCATCGACGACAGTAATGCCCTGCACCAGACTGTGCAGCACGGAGTTAAGCAGGTCGCGGTTAAACAGTACAACTTCGCTCACCTCTTCCATAAGGCTGTTCAGGTGGGCGAATTGCGGCGATTTATCATCCACCAGATTGTGCAACAGCAAATCGGAGCCACGCCGACCAAGCACAGAACTGAGTAAGCGGTCGGCCGCTTTCAGCATCGATTCGCTGACCACGCCACGGGTAATCAGCCGCCCGGTTACCGGATTGGAAAAGTCTTTAAACAGGGCATCGATTTTTGCCGGATTAATAAAACGCTGCAGCAGTGCTTTAAGATCATCGGTACGGATTGCATAACGCCGTGGAGCGACATTGCGCTGCCCGGAAAAAGGTTCAACAAAGCGTTGCGCCTGCTCGATATCAGAGAAACCCGGCTTGTAATACAGTGAGAAAATAACCAGAGCCAGGGTATTGGCCATCAGACTCCAGAAGGTGCCATGCACCACCGGGTTCATATTATCAAAGCCAAGCAATGCCTGGGGACGTAAAAAATCAAGCCCGAAAGGGCCATCCATAAAACCGCTGTGAACCCAGCCTGCATTAGCTAATACAGGTAAGAACAAACAGTAAAACCACAACAGAAATCCACTCAGCAAACCGGCATAAGCGCCCATGCGGTTCGCTCCCTGCCATATCAGACCAATCAGAATCGGAGGGGCAAACTGAGCAATAGCGGTAAACGACAGAAGACCAATTTCCGACAGGCTATGAAACTGCGACAGCATACGGTAATAAACAAAAGCAAAAGCCATAACAATAACAATGGCAATGCGGCGGATATTCAGTACACGTTCTTTAATATCCCGCGAGTCGCCCTGCAGACGCAGCTTGATCAGCAATGGAATAATGATTTCGTTACAGATCATGGTGGCAAGGGTGATAGAAGCAATAATCACCATCGAGGTGCCGGCCGACAAGCCACCAACATAGGCAAAGGTGGCCAGCTCAGTCTGACCAAATGCCAGTGGCAGCTGCAAAGTAATAAAATTAGAGGATTCCAGCACATCGCCGTGCATAAATGCAGCCAGTGCCAGCGGCAGCAGAAACAGGTTAATCAGCAACAAATACAGCGGAAACATCCAGCGTGCTGTTTTTAAATCCTGCTCACTGCGGTACTCCACCACAGCGACGTGAAACTGGCGCGGCAAAGCAATAATCGCAATACCACCGATAAGGGCGTGGGTAAGATAAACGCTTGGGTTCTCGTAGGTAGTCAGTACTTTGTGCAGGTGTTCATTGGCTAATGCTTTGCTGAACAGATCGCCGAAGCCATCATACAAACCATAAACCGCAAAAATGCCCACGGCACTCAGGGCAAATAATTTCACCAGCGATTCAAAGGCAATAGCCAGCATCATGCCCTGATGGCTTTCACTCGAGTCCACTGTGCGGGTACCAAAAAGAATACTGAAAATGGCCATAACGGCAGCAATAAACAGTGTCGGATCGCTGTACCAGCTGAGCTGAACAGAGGTGGTGTCAGTAATAATCTGAAAGCTTCCCGATACCGCCTTAAGCTGCAGGGCAATATAAGGCACTATACCAAGAATACTGAGTACCGAAATCAGTACAGCCAGTCCACGGCTATGACCAAAGCGTGCCGAAATAAAATCCGATATGGTGGTACTGTTTTCCTGCCGGGCAATCTGAATAATACGATCAAGGATTTTCCAGCCGACGGTAATTAAAACAATAGCGCCCAGGTAGGTTGGCGCCAGCAGCCAGCCATGCCGAACGGTCTGCTCAACCGTTCCATAGAAGGCCCAGGTGGTACAGAATATTGCCAGAGTCAGGCTGTATACATAGGGCTGCCATGAAGATTTCCGGATACGGTCACCCAGAATAGCCAGAACAAACAGAAAACCCACATAAGCAAAAGAAATAAGACCAACCAGCCATATACTGCTCAGATAATCGATCAAGTGGCACCTCATCTTATTCTTTCAGTCCGCCCCTGCACCATATAACAGGCCCGGCGTTTCGTCACAGATATAGTGACAATTATGGCTGACTATTTCCGTATTTTTTTGTGCATGGCGATATCTGACTGCCTGCCACCTACTTTAGTAGGTATTGCACTTATTTTAATTGTCCCTACCAAAGAAGGATGGAGTGAAAGCCAACCGGTTCATATAGTTTTTTTAATCCTGATCTGTCAGATAACTGACTTTTCAGATTAAAGGAAAATAATAAATCCGGAGTCTGATATGAAAACCATGATCAAGCCATTACTGACGGCTTCCGCTCTTGTACTCTGTGCCGCTGCGGTTCATGCAAAACCTGTATTACTGAAAACACCCATTGCTTTCGGCTCCAACCTGCCGGCCCTTGGAACCCCGATCACCTGGGTATCTGAGCAGCTGCCTCTGGTATCCGGCGGTCAGATTAAAATGAAAATTTACGAGCCGGGAAAACTGGTTGCGCCACTGGAGATTCTGGATGCAGTGTCCAGCGGTAAAGTGAACTCCGGTTATTCTATTGCCGGTTACTGGGCAGGAAAAATGCCGGCTGCTGCAATCTTTTCTACCATTCCGTTCGGCCCTGAGGCTCCGGAGTTTGCCGCGTGGATGTATTACGGCAATGGCCTGAAGCTGTACCAGAAAATGTACGATGACGGCGGCTACAACGTACACGTTGAACCCTGCGCCCTGATCAGTCCGGAAACATCCGGCTGGTTTAAAAAACCGGTAAACAGCGTTGAAGATCTTAAAGGCCTGAATATGCGTTTCTACGGCCTTGGCGGCGAAGTTATGCAGAAACTGGGAGTCTCTACCTCTCTGATTCCGGGTGGTGAAATTTTTGGTGCTCTGGAAAAAGGCGCAATTGATGCCACCGAATTCTCACAGCCAGCCATCGACGAAAAGCTGGGCTTCTATAAAGTGGCCAAATATAACTACTTCCCTGGCTGGCATCAGCAGGCCACGGTATTCGAACTGCTGATCAACAAAGATACCTGGAACGGCATGAGCGACAGCCAGCGTGCACAGATTTCCACAACCTGTAAGGCATCCGTAACCAACTCCGTAGCGGAATCTGAGTACATTCAGTTTGAAGCCATGAAGAAAAATGCCGAAGTCCGTGGTGTAGAAATCCGTACCTGGCCAAAGGAAATGATGGATCAGTTCCGTTCAGCATGGGAAGAGGTGGTTCAGGAACAGCGTAAAGACCCGACCTTTGCCGTGGTTTATGACGACCTGAAAAACTTCCGCGACAACTACAAACTCTGGTCAAGCCGCGCCTTTATCAACCGCGACTGAATCCTGCCTTAAACCGGCACAGAACCCTGTGCCGGTATTTCTGTTTTTAAACGGGTAATGTTATGAATAATGATCTCCGGCCACCTTCGACCGTGCTGCTGGCGGATGCGGTCGATCGTGTATTACGTAAAAGCTGCGAATACCTGTCCTGGGTATACGCCATTCTTATTGCCGTTATTCTGTTGCAGATAACCCTGCGCCGTGGTTTCAGCGCCGGCCTGATTGCACTGGAAGAACTGCAATGGCACCTGTATGCCATTGGCGTACTTTTTGGTGTTATTTACGCACAGGCGACCAACAGTCATGTACGGGTAGATGTCCTGCAGGCACGCTTTTCTGCCAGAGCGAAAAGCATGACTGAAATAGCCGGAATTCTGTTACTGGCGATGCCTTTTCTGTTCGTCGTGTTTATTCACAGTCTGGATTTTGTTGCCGAATCCTGGCGCATCAATGAGCGCTCTCTCGCCCCTGCCGGTCTGCCCTGGCGCTGGCTGATCAAGTCGATGATCCCTGTTTCAGTCGGCCTGATGATGCTTACCTTTATCAACCATCTGTATCGCGAGTCTGTATTACTGATACGGGGTAATAACCATGGAAATTAATGAAATTCTGATAGTGGCGATGTTCGCCAGCTTTATCCTTCTGCTTTTTTCCGGATTTCCTATTGCTTGGGTTCTGGGTGGTGTCGGCACATTGTTTGCCGCTCTGGCGTATATGAGCGACATGTATCTCGATACCATGATAGGTATCGACTTTAATTCCATCGGCCTGGTCGTCAGCCGTATTTATAAGATCATGGACAACTGGATTCTGGTTGCGCTACCCATGTTTATTTTTATGGGAAATATGCTGGATAAATCCGGCGCGGCAGAAAACCTGATGCAGTCCTTTCAGGAATTATTTGGCCGGGTACGTGGCGGTCTGGCTATTACGGTTATTCTGATCGGGATTATTCTGGCCGCCTCTACCGGTATTGTCGGTGCTTCTGTTGTGCTGCTTGGGGTAATGTCACTACCCGCCATGCTCAAACAGGGCTACTGTAAAACCGTTGCCGTTGGTACCGTTGCCAGCGCTGGCACACTGGGCATTCTGATTCCGCCCAGCATTATGCTGGTTATTATGGCGGATCAGCTGGCACTGTCTGTCGGCGATCTGTTTATGGGAGCCGTCGTCCCCGGTCTTCTGCTGGGCGTACTGTATATTGTCTATGTGCTGGGCTGGGGCATCATCCGCCCGCATTCCATGCCACTGGCAGAAGATGTACAGCCGGTAACATGGAGAGTCTGGGTTAACGTTATGCGTTCCGTGCTCCCCACACTGCTGATGATTATTGCGGTGCTGGGCAGTATTTTTACCGGTATAGCAACGCCAACCGAAGCGTCTGCTGTTGGCGCCGCGGCCGCGATTCTTCTGGCCTGGCATAACGGCCGTCTGAGTATCAATGTGGTGCGTGAATGCCTGCACAATACTTTCAGCGTCAGTGGTTATATTTTTGCGATCTTTATCGGTGCAACCATGTTTGCGCTGGTACTGCGCGAGCTGGGTGGTGATGAGTATATTGAATCTTTCCTGACCTCTTTGCCCTTTGGCCCTTATGGCATCATTCTGTTTGTGCTGGGCATTGTTTTTCTGCTGGGTTTTGTACTCGACTGGATTGAAATTACACTGATTGTATTACCGCTGGTCGCTCCGGTAATTAATGCTCTGGAAATTTCTATTAATGGCTATGGAGTAATTGATCAGCCGATTATGGTGTGGTTTGTTATGCTGGTTGCTGTGACGTTGCAGACATCCTTCCTGACACCACCGGTTGGCTTTGCACTGTTTTATCTGAAGGGGGTATGCCCGCCAGAAATCAAACTCGGTACAATTTACCGTGGTGTTATTCCGTTTATCGTACTGCAGTTACTGGGCCTGACACTGCTGATTATGTTCCCGTCACTGGTGAACTGGTTCCCGGCCATGGTTTACGGTCAGTAAGCCGATGCTGCTATCCCCGGAAGCCTTTGGCTTCCGGGGATATACCAATCTTTTAAATCTTTTCTTCCAGAAAAATACAAGCAATCAGCAACAGACGCTGCTGCCCATTCCATGATATTTACTTTCCTGCAGGCGCACATTACCGTCATGTGTTTACTGTCCCAACAGTGAATATTACATACGCAGGAGTCTGTTATGCCGGAAATCGTCCAAACACCCGAGCTACCCTACTACGCTGTTATTTTCAGCAGTCACCGCACCGAAGGAGATAACGGTTACGCTGAGATGGCTGCACGCATGATTGAAGCAGCAGCAAGGCAGCCGGGGTTTCTTGGTATTGAATACGCAAGGGAAGGTCTGGGTATTACGGTATCGTACTGGGACAGTCTTGAGGCTATCCATCGCTGGAAGAACGACGCCGATTATAAAGAAGCACAACGCCTTGGCCGCGGGCAATGGTATTGCGGATTTCGGGTGCGGATAGCAAGAGTGGAACGGGAATACGGAATGTAATGCGGCATCAGATAACAGTAAAAATGTTTACTCTGAGCCGCTTAGCGGGAATATGCCCGGATTTATTCAATAAAGGTGGTCTGCGAAGCCGTCAGCGACGACAGGTGAATGTTCCAGTGCTGCATACCTTTACGGCTGTAAACATAATGACCACTGAGTGAATTCAGAGGCTTAATACTGGATATCGGGGTGCCGTTAAGAATCATCATTGCCAGACGTGAAGCAGTAACGCCTTCCTGATAAGCCGAGACGGTAAAGCCACCGGCGGCTTTATGCTCACCAACAAAAATATCCCACAGTGAAAAAATCGGCACCTCCGCCTGTCCCCAGGCTTCATTCATCAGTGCATCCGGGCTGACATGCTGCCCGTTATGGTCGTGAATGGTGTGATGGGTGCCGACAATAACAGCATCAATACCGCGCTCAGAAGCAGAGCTTATTGCATGTAGCCATTGCTCGCGGTTATTGGTCATCAGCACATCGACCTGCGTACCATGAATAACCATCGTACGGGCATCACCAAAAAACTCACCGATGGCATTATTCATGGTCGGTGAGTCGTCGGTAAGAATCAGAAAGTGTTTATCGCGTTTCAGAACCTTACGCATATGGCGGACGTTCTGCACAAAGAATGGCCGCTCCAGTACACCGGTAATTAACGGGTTATCGATAAACGGATACTGGGCGCGGCCGCCATTAACACCAAGAAAGACCACAGGTATACCCATTCCGGCAATGCTTTCGGCCATCAGCGAGAATGCATTATCGTCACCAATGATCACCAGCTCCGGAGCCAGGCGACGTATGCTTTGCTGTATTTCGGCAGCTTTTTCCGGCCAGTCACTTTTAGCCAGCTGCTTGGTGTCCATTGAATATGCCGTCAGCTGACATTTCTCGCCCATATTATCCTGCAGTGCCTGCAGATACTGCGCATCCCAATTATATTGCGGATGATAACTCTGAATAACGGCCACCTGTTTCAGCGGCCCGGCATTGCTGGTTGCACAGCCAATACAGAGTGCCAGCAACATATAACGGCTTACTGTTCTTATTGCCATAGTATTCTCTCCGGCAGAAATTAACTCCGGAGTTAACCATGTGACTGCTGGCCTCAGTATCCTGATTTAGTAGGTGAAGGAGGGGTTAATTGAAGGTAAAGAAAGCGGCCCGGGAATCTGAATTACTCCAGACTTTTATCCAACGCCAGCCGACAGATCTGCACCGGCCCGGCGGCGGATTCGGCGCGACAGACTGTCGATCAGAATATTCAGTGCCGCGGCGACCACAATCAGGAAGAAGGCCTTATCGTAACGGATTTCTTCAAATGCAGAGTCAATATAAAAACCCAGGGTGGCAATACCGAGAATTCCCATCATCGCGCTTTCGCGCAGGATGACTTCCCAGCGATAAAATAAAAAGGCAAGAAACCCAGGATATAAGCGTGGCGTATGCAGATACAGGTAACGGTTAATCCCCTGCGGATCATCGGCACGCTGTGGCTGCTGTTCGCTGTGGTTGGCGAGCAGGAACGCAATTAAACCACCGTTATGTAATGCCAGCGCCAGCACCGCCGGTAAGCCGGAAGGCCCGAGCAGTAACAGCAGAATAAAGGCGATCATCATTTCCGGCGTAGAGCGCATAATCAGCAGTAATAACCGCCCCGGCCAGCGCATGGCCCTGCCACTGATCGCCTGACTGGCCAGCGGGTAACACAGCAGCGCAATTACACCGGTCAGCACCAGTGCAATCTGGGTAAGGTACAGCGTCTGCAATAATGCCGGCCAGGCCACCTGACTGAATTCGCGCCAGTACCAGGCCGCAGCCGCGCTCAGATCACCCTGCTGTAATGCCCGTGGCCAGATATCCTGACTGATAAACTGCCACGCATAGCTGCTGCCCAGTGGCGGCGACTGGGGTAACAACCAGAGCGCCAATGCCGCATAGACAGGTAACAACCAGCCACGTAACCAGAAGCGGATACTGGCAATTAATATAAAAAACACCCAGAGCAAAGCTGCGGCTTCGCTGTACTGCCCCTGTTTAAAAGCGGTTTCCAGATGAAAGCCAAGTGTTGGCAAACCAATAAAACCAAGAATGGCGCTGGAGCGTAACGCACACTCAAAACGATAGCGGCAGTAGCTGCGCATCTCGCCCAGACTCTGTGGAATTAAGGTGTAGGCATAGCGGCTGATGCGGCTGCTGAAAGGTGAAACAGCCAGCGCAGGCTCTGGCGCCTGGCGGTCAAACATTTCGGCAAATACTTTGGCAAACACACCGGTATAAGGAATTAAAATCGCCAGCAAGCCGGTGGTGGCACTGAGGCCATAGAGCTGCATAAATAACAGCCCCCAGAATATTTCGTGTACCGAACGTACCGCCGCCGCCAGCATACGCACCGGCCGCCAGTGATAAAACACCGCCAGAATTAAGCCCAGCGGTACTGAAATGATCAGTGCCAGTAAGGCAAAGGCAACGGTCTGGCCCAGCGCACTGAACAGCGTACTGCTGTCAGCCCAGTACGGGGTAATAAAGCCCCAGCCAATACGTCCGAGTTCACGCCATGGGTCGGTCGGATAAAGCGCCAGATCGGCCAGAAATATACAAGCCAGGGCAATCGCAATAAATAACAGGGAAATACGGCGCAAACGACGACCGCTGCTGTGCGCCGGGCGCACGCCGGGCAAACGGTTCAGCAGCATTAAAGCGTCGTTATCAGGCCGCATAAAAAGCGTCCAGATCGTTGCTGCTTAACGCTGCGGCCGGGCCATCGTAAACCAGTTCACCCGCGCGCAACGCCAGCACACGATCAAAATGGGCAAGTGCCAGACGGCGGTTATGCAGGCTGACCAGCAGGGTATTATGACGTTTGATTAATAACTGCAGAATATTTTCGGCCTGCAGCGGGTCGAGGGCAGAGACCGGTTCATCGCCGAGAAATACCGGCTGCTTACGATACAGCGCACGCCCAACGGCCACGCGCTGACGTTGCCCACCGGATAACCGGTCTGGCGAATGCCAGAGTTTATCTTCTAACCCAAGCTCGTTACACAGCTGCTGAATTTCGGCACGTGGGGTATTAAATGAGCGGATTAAATTCAGCAGATTATAAAAACTGCTGTGGCGCTCCAGCCCGCCCATAAAAATATTGTTATACACCGACAGCATATCCACCAGCCCGCCCTGTTGTGGGCAGAGGGCAATCTGCTGTGGCTGCTGGCGGTACAGAACATCCAGCAGGCTGGATTTACCGGCACCGGAGGGGCCGACAATGGCTATTTTTTCGCCCTGACGAACAGTCAGGTTAATGTCATGAAGAACGCGGTGCTTACCCAGCGTCAGATCAAACTGCTGTAACTGAAACAGGATAGCGGCATCCGCGTTCACACTCATGGTTATCAGTCTTCCAGCAGGCCAATCGCACGGGCGGTATTTTCAATCGGCGCGTAATCGTCGTTACTGGCCGGTACAAAAGATTCACGCGGGAAGCTGGCGAGCAGATCTTTATCTTTCATTTCCAGCAGGGCTTTACGCATTTTTTCTTTAAAGCCTTTACCGAAACGGGCATCCACATCACCACGGATAGTCCACTGATAATCCGGATAGGTTGGCGTGGTCCAGATCACCTGAATTTTTTCCGGGTCGATATTGCCGGCCGCCAGCTCGTTATCCCAGACGGTGTAATTAACCGCACCGACCTGATAAGCACCGGACTGCACCTGAGCAATGGTACGGCTGTGATCGCCGGAGAAACCAACGCGCGAGAAAATATCCTCTGGAGCTGCGTTAAATTGTTCGCGCAGATAAAACTCCGGCATTAAACGGCCGGAAGTAGAACCTTTGGAACCAAAGGTAAAGGTTTTGCCTTTCAGTGCTGCAGAGAGTGTTTCTTCTGCATTCAGGCCGGCGCTTTTATTGGCAATAAAATAGGTTTTAAAGAACTGATCTTCATAGCCCTGAGCAATGGCTTCAGAACCGGCCACCAGCTTACGCGCCTGCACGCCGGATAAACCACCAAACCAGGCCAGCTGTACCTGATCGTTACGGAATGCGGTAATAGCGGCGGCGTAGGATTTTACCGGAATGTACTTCACCTCAGCGCCGGTCTGTGCCGAAAGATAATCGGCCACTTTATTAAAGCGTTGCTGTAAGCGCGATTCATCTTCATCCGGAATGGCGGTAAATACGAAGGTATCGGCGAATGCGGAAAAGGCACTGAGCAGCAGGCCTGCTGCTGCGGCAAACTTAAAGGTCTTTTTCATGGTTTTACTCATTATTTTTCAGGTAGTCGTTAATCTCAGCTGCTGAACCACGGAATTCGACCGGGCCTTTTTTCTGCGTCAGCTGGTACTCGTACATCGGGTCGTAATAGTCGCTGAGCATAATGCGGATCCACTCGCGGTGCAGGCTGTTATCGCCTGTTTGCTCGTGTTCGTTCAGTGCCTGCTGCAATAAATCATCAAGCTGCTGATAGCGCACACCACCAAGGCGACGCTGAATTTTCTGCAGCGATTTGGTCAGGTCATCGCGGAAAGCCGCAAAGCCTGCCTCTTCGCCTTCAGCCTGCTGCCACTCCTGCACTTTATGCAGAATATAATTACGGAAGCTGTGCTCGACCCGCTGTTCCAGCGAGGCTTCAACAATAATCAGTGGCGCGGCCAGCATACGCAGACGCAGACATTCCGGAATCGCACAGCGGCCAATCAGCATGCTTTCGTCTTCGAGCAGAATACGACGCCCCGGATGCGCATGATCCTGACGCAATAACGCCACCGCGAGTTTGTTTTCAAAATCAATCTGCGATGGTTGCCCGGCCGGGCGTTTGCCAAAAGTGCTGCCGCGATGATGGGCAATACCTTCAAGGTCAATACTGTGCGGCAAAGCATTTAATAAATCGGTTTTAGCGCAGCCGGTATGACCCGCCAGTACGCGGAACTGGCCATCGGCCGCAATGCGCTCCAGCGTATCAATTAAAAAACGCCGCATGGCTTTGTAGCCACCGGTAATGCGCGGGTAATCACAGCCGGCTTCTTTCAGCCACTGCTGTACGATCTGACTGCGCAGGCCGCCACGGAAACAATAGAGATAACCATCCGGATGCTGACGGGCAAATTCCAGCCATTGCTCCAGCCGCTGTTGTTTTACCTTGCCGCCCACCAGCTGATGGCCCAGCACAATAGCGGCGTCCTGGCCCTGCTGTTTATAACAGGTCCCGACTTTCGCCCGTTCGGCATCGGTCATCAGCGGCAGGCTGACGGTATGCGGAAACGCACCCTTTTTAAATTCCAGCGGCGCGCGGGTATCCATCATCGGCGTGTCGGTTAAAAACAGGCGGGTAAAATCCTGTGTATCGGGACGGCTCATGCCTGAACCTCGACACGGTAATCGCTGCGTGCGGCGGTTAATTCACCAATGCACTGTGCGTATACCCCGGCGGCTGTTAATAACTGCTCCAGCGCTGCGGCTTGCTCTGGCTGTACGGCAATTAATAAACCGCCGCTGGTTTGCGGATCGCAGAACAGCGCTTTCTGCTCGTCGGTTAACGGCGCCAGTTTATCGCCATAGGAATCAAAATTACGCGTGGTGCCGCCGGGCAGACAACCCTGGGCAATATAGTCGCGCACCGGTGGCAGCAGCGGAATATGTTGCTCGTACAACACCGCATTCACACCACTGCCTTCGCACACTTCGAGCAGGTGCCCCATTAAACCAAAACCGGTAACGTCGGTAATGGCTTCCACACCCTCAAGCTGCGCGACTTCGGCGCCGACTTTATTCATCTGGCACATCACATCACGGGCAAGGAATTCATGCTCAGGGCGCAGTTTTTTCTGCTTCTGCGCGGTGGTCAGAATGCCCACACCCAGTGGCTTGCTCAGATAGAGTTTGCAGCCTGCGGTTGCGGTGTTGTTCTGCTTCAGTTTGTCTTTCTGTACCAGACCGGTCACTGCCAGACCAAAAATCGGTTCCGGCGAATCAATACTGTGACCACCGGCCAGCATAATGCCGGCATCAGCGCAGGCCTGACGGCCACCGTCGACCACGCGCTGCGCGACTTCAGGCGGCAGCACATTTACCGGCCAGCCAAGAATCGCAATCGCCATTAACGGTTTGCCACCCATGGCGTAGATATCGCTGATGGCATTGGTCGCGGCGATACGGCCAAAATCGAAGGGATCATCGGCAATGGGCATAAAGAAATCGGTGGTGCTTAAAATCACCTGACCGTTACCGATATCGTAAGCGGCAGCGTCGTCTTTGCTGCTGTTACCCACCAGCAGATTGGCATCGGTGGGCAATGTCAGCTGCGAGGCAAGAATGCTGTCGAGCACTTTAGGTGATATTTTGCAGCCGCATCCGGCGCCATGGCTGTATTCGGTCAGACGGATATTGTCGGCAGAAACCTGTGAACTCATATTGCCCCCGGTAAAGAAAACTGGGGCCGAATGATACGTTAATGTACCGTTCAGGCACAGGGAGTATGATCCGCCGCCTTTGCCTTTACCGGTCTGCAAACCACGATGAATTTCCAACGCCCTACGCTTCTTTTGCCAATCCTCAGTCTGGCAGTGATAACGCTCAGTGCATGTTCTGTCGCGCCACTGACAACCCCGACCAGCGCCCGCTCACTGGGCAAAGGTAATGTCCAGCTCAGCGCCTATGTCGCACCGGCAACCTCTGTCAGTTTCGCAGCGGCTCTGGGGGAGAACACTGACGCCGGTGTCGCCATTGAACAGCAGATCACCATAAACCAATCCATATGGATTAAGCACAGTCTGTTAAATCAGGCACAGGGCTGGTCAGTAGCCGGATTGGCCGGGCTGTTCAGTGCCACCGATCTGGCGAACAGCAAGGGCTTTTATCTGGGGCCATTGTTCAGCTACAGCAAAGGTAAGGCGGAGTGGTACGGTAATCTGCGCTATAACCGGGTTTACTGGGATGGGCCAGACAACCTGTCGAGCGAAGATAAAGACGATCTGTGGTTCGACATTGTTTCAGACAGCAGCGTTTACTCGTACTGGCAAGCTGATGTCGGCATGAAAATACACCGCAAGCGGATCACCTTTAATCTTGGTGCCACCTGCCTCGAATTGGGTGGCAGCTCCGCTTGCATGCCGATTATGGGTGCTGGCCTGACCTACTGAGCGCTGGCCGTTTTCATCAGTGCCTTTACCTGCGCGGGCATCTCGCCCGCCTGCCATTTGTCGTACAGCGCCTGCAGCTCACCACTGGCGATCAGCTCGGGAATACGGCGGTTATATTCGCTGATCAGATACTCCGACACCGGCCCTTCAGCAAAGGCGACATACACATCGCGGCCGTAGGGCACATCCTGTACCTCGAAATAATCCATACCCACACCGGCCTCTTCCAGCGCCAGCTGAATGGCATCCCATTCATCCACCATCATGTCGATCTTACCCTGCTGTAACCACTGCAGACCTTCGGCGCTGCTACGGAACTCACGCAGTTTAAAATTACGTTGTTTGCCGGGAATTACGTCATAGCCTTTCATCCAGCCCACGGTTTTGTCTTTTAACGTATCAAACCCCTTCCAGGTTATGCGGGCCTTGAGTGGGTAAACAACCGACAGGTATTCCACATCGATGGCATAACGGGGATAAAGCAGTGGTTCACTGCTGTTGCGGGTCTCTCCGATGATGGCGTTATACACCCGGTATTCGGTTACCATCTTCAGCGCCCGGTTCCAGGGCACCGTTGCCGGTTTAACGCGGATGCCGGCCGGCTCGTATACCGCACGCAGAATATCCCAGTACAGGCCGGTGCCATCTTTATTGGTAAACTCCGGCCATTCCGGTGCCACCACGTTCACCATTTTAATATGACTGGCCGTAAACCCGGCCACAGAATCGGCGCCGGCGTTAAGCGCCAGCCCAAGCAAGACACAAAAACACCACGCACGCATAACCACCTCCTGTTACATACCGGTCGACAGACCAATCCATCGGCCATGGCTAATGTTCAGCGGCCGCACAGCCGCAAACAATGTTAAAAAAAACAATAGTTCAGCGTTAGGAGATGGAAGGCAAAATACAGGAATGACCGCTGACAAATATCACTCAGGATGAGCGTTGCCATTCCACGGTCAGAGGAGGTAAGCCGGGAGTATGAACTTCGATGCTGATGACTTTATCAGGCTGACGTCTGAGCCAGGCTTCGGCCACCGGACCCAGACGCGCCAGTTCCGCCAGCAGTAACTGCAATTGCTGCTGTTGTGCCGGCGTCATACGGTTTTAAAACGGATGGTTACCTGCGAATACACCGAACTGCTGGTGCTACTGGGCAGGGGCTTGGCACTGATGCGTACCGGACTGTCGGCTGTGGCCGCGAGGGTATTATCCAGCGTGGCGCCATCGAGAAACAGGGTCTTCTCCAGTGTTTCAGCATTCACCAGCTCTTTTACTCCGCTGCTCAGCGTGCTGTTGACCAGCGTCGTATTAAGCACTGCATCGGATGCCGCCAGACGCTTAACGCCGCTGACTGCTGTTTTACCATCATTACCCGCTGCTGTTTCGGTTGCATCGGTCGTGGTTTGATACAGATTGCTGAGCTCCAGCTTGGCATTAATTTCACCACTGTCGACCACCAGCCGCGCCTGCTCCATACGATTAAGCAGCGCCTGCAGGCTGGCTTTTTGTTCAGCCACCAGCTGCTCATCAATCACTGCGCGCAGCGCTTCAAAGCCATAGTTGGTCAGACGGTTTTTAAAGATAACCGACTCTTCCTCAAACTCTTCGGTCAGCTCCAGAATAAACGCCTGCCGCTCGGGCGGAACAATCATCTGCCGGGCAATCGGGCTACCGGCAATAAGTGTTTCGCGCGAGAGCACCAGCTGCGGATCGATAAACTGCAGCAGAAACTGCTCGTCGGGCAGATCGATGGCCGCCTGCAGTTCAGCATAACGGCGCAGCTGGTATTGCTGCGCGTTAATGGTGGCTTCAAAAGTTTCGGTCAGCAGCTGGCCGACAAACTCCGCAAAACCAAGACTGACATACTGAAAGTCAGACACAAATCACCTCACCCGTTCAGCGGCGCATAATCGGTTTTAAAGCGGATCAGTACACGGCCAAAAATATCAACCTTGGTGCCGCTGGTATCGCGCTGGTAACTTTTGGCGGTATTCACCGTCACCTGACGCTGACGCTCTTTGCGTCTGGCTTTTTTGAAAGCGCCCAAAGCACCTTTGCGCAGTTTGGTTCTGCTGGCCTGGCGCGCACGGGTTTTGTTTTTGGTTTCCAGTGTGCTTTCCCGTTCCTGCCAGGTGGAGAAGGTAATCTTGGTTTCGATTTCACCTTCGGTTACCACCAGACGCATCATCCCCTGCTGCGCCATATTCTGCAGTACGCTGTATTTATTCGAGGAAATCAGCGAGGCAATGGCATCGTGAATCTGCTGATAATTTGGCAGCGTACTGGTAACACCATTGTTATAGGCAGCCAGTGCCTGCAGGTCATCGTGCTGTGACGGGTCGGCAATTTTATCGACCAGCGAATCCACTGCCGGCGCCAGTGCATTCATCAACCCACCCCACCAGGTATCGGTTGTGGCTGGCTGGGCCGCATTAACCGGCGAGGATGTGGATGGCGCTTCCAGACTGTTCAGTACGGCTTCCAGCTCGGTTTCGCTGAGTGTCGGCAATTCGTACTTGAGCACAAAATCGCTGATTTCATCAAAGCTGACACCGTCGTTGGTGTTGTTGATATAACTGGATAAATCCTGCGTCAGGGTCTGAACAAATTCGGCATATTCTTCAACCTGCAGAATATGCGCTTCGACCAGCGAATCGAACACGCCGGTAATCAGTTCCTGGGTAAATTCAACAAAAGGGATGTCGCCAAAGCGGGCGGCGGTATCGATGGCAGAATTAAAATTCGGCATGGTCTCTTCCTTGATAAATGGCAGTTTATTGGCCGGTGCGGAAAATATCCGGGCACTGCTGATGCTTTCCCTGCACCACTGATCGCAGCCAGATTACTGCGCACTATCAGGAATGTCTACCGCGCAGAAATGACAATACAGGCCTTATAATGCCCAACTTCCGGTGGCGCAGGATAACGCTGGAATGACCCCTTTCATTTGCTGTTATCAAACCCAATAGTTATTACTTTTTATTATCACAACTGCGCACATAACAATTACCATTCCCCTGCAACGCGCTGACCCTGCGGTCACGCTCACGTTCGGCATCATCCACTGCATCCAGCTTATGCCAGGCATTAAACAGCTGAGTTTGCTGGCGGCTGATTTTCAGGCCATAGCGGTCACGCATATAGAAATAAATCCGCGCTACATCACCGCGGCGGTCGTCTTTCGGTTCGGCACGGCGCAGTTTGAAATCCACTTCAAAATCACAGCGGCCATAGACACGCGGCTCACCTTCGAGCATACCGAAACGGAAGTTGGAACGGTCGCCATTTAACTCACCAACAGCAGGCACAAGATTGTGCAGGTCGGCTTCCATACGACGAAATTGCGCATCGTTTTTACTGCAGTTCTTGCGGCCACCGTTCTGCCAGCACTGCAGCTGATGGCCAAACTCCCAGGCAGGAACCACATGTTCCCATTCCAGCCGTGCACCGCGTTTGGCATTTTTACGCGCACTGTAGCCGCAGGCTGAAGCATCAATATCTTTGCCGGAGAAAGCACAGTCACAATAAAAGGTGCGCTGGCCACCCGGCAGCGTGGCGTACAGCTTAGCCGCCATACGCTTGGCTTCACGGAAGGATTGCGGACCGGACTGGCGCTCATCGGCCTGACTGGCCTGCAGAGGTAAACAACAGAATAACAGCAGGGCAACCGCACACTGCCTGACAGTAAAACGCATGATCATTTTTGCCCTCCGGTTTCGCAGCGCGCAATGTATCACTGCCGCCCGGAGGGGTCACGGTTTGCCGTGTGAGCGTGCGTAAAGCCAGCTCATTTAAGCAGCCTCAGCCTCAGAAGCGATAACCGAATACGCCAATATATTCATCAAAGTAAAAACTCTGATCGGCTTTATCGCCTTTATTGCTGGTCAGCACATCATCCATATCGGCATGACCATATTTACCGAGGAAGCGGAAAAAGAAGCCTTTCCACAGCGTGGCTTCAACACCCACTTTAACCGTGGTGGCATAACCGGCGACATGCCACTCATCATTACGTTCGCCACTAAGCAGTTTAACGTTGCTTTTCGGATACAGAATGCCGGCACCCAAACCGGCAAATACCGCCAGATCCATTTTATTGCCCCAGGACCACAGCGGCAGAAAACGCTCGGTTTCCAGTGAGATCATGTTAAAGCCGTCGGTATGCTCATAATCGAGAAAATCAGCGCTGAGCTTCTGCTGACCACGGGCCGGGTCGGTGCGCTCAAACCCGGGACGATTAATAGTACCGCTGATATCGACGGTCTGATCCTGCACCATCACATACTTCATATGATCAAAGCCGAGCGATACCGACCAGTTATCGGCAACAAAATAACCAACACGCCAGTTGTACTGTGGAATCGTCAGTCGGCCGGGATTCAGATAAGAATGGAAAACCTCATTCCACGACACCTGATTCTGACGGTCGCGGGCTTTAACGCCGTACAGCGTGAAATCGTGATCATCACCTTTAAAGTGAATATCACTGTTGGAATACGTGGCATTGTTCCAGCCCCAGTAGCCATACCACTGCCCCTGCGTACGCAGAGTGGTGACCGCCTGAACAGAAAACGAGAAAAAAGCCGACGCCAGCAGCGTCAACAGCAGGGCCATCCGCTGGCGCAGAGATTTAAACAACATAAGTAACTACCAGGAAAAAGAAGGTGTGAACAGCAGAGACCGGCGGTACCGGGGAGCCTTATGCCCGATGAACAACACCGGAGTGAAGCCAAAGGCCACAAAGAGATACCGGCCAGTCTCATTCGCGCGCACCTTAACAGCCGCTATAGAGAGGCGTAACAACGCCTGCCAGAACAGCCTGATCCACCTGCCAGAACAATGTAAAATATCAGCAACAACGGGAGCTGCAGCGCTGTCAGGCCCTTCATAAGGGATTGATGCAAATGCGCAACAGAGTGTTGGGAGGGGCTTGGCAGGTACCGGCAGGCACTGACGCCACCGTCTGCAATCAGAAACGCACTCCTGCCAATCCTGAAGCAGCCGGTAAAAGTGGCACATTTCGCCTTCAGCTTTCAGCGCAAAGCTCATACACTGGAGTCAAACCACCGAGCTGCCGCGCCTACGTTGCCAACCTGTTTTACAGCCGCAATAGGGCGCGCCAGCCGTGACCGCCACGCACTGCAACCGCACAGCGTCCGGCCACCAGGGTCCGCAAAGAAATGCCCGGGCCTCCCACTCTTGGAAAGGTGAACAATGACACCGCAACAACCGCTGATTCCCCTGCGGCCTGTTGCCGACATCCCGCCAGCACCGGCGTCTGCCACCGGCATTGTGCCGCAATCATCAGACACCACGCTGCAGGATACCCATGGCCGGCGCTTCAGCTATCTGCGTCTGTCGGTAACCGATGTCTGCAACTTCCGCTGCAATTACTGCCTGCCCGATGGCTACCAGTGCAGTGACACGCCTGCGCCCCTCAGCCTGGATGAAATTGCCACGCTGGCGCAGACCTTTGCCGCTCTGGGCACACGTAAAATCCGCATTACCGGCGGCGAGCCCAGCCTGCGCAAAGACCTGCCAGAGATTATCCGCATCCTGAAAAACACCGCCGGTATTGAGCAGGTTGCGCTCACCACCAATGGTTACCGTTTAAGCAAACAGATTGATGACTGGGTAGCTGCCGGACTCGACCAGCTGAATGTCAGCATCGACAGCCTCGACCCGCAGCAGTTTCAGGCCATTACCGGCCACGACAAACTGCAGGAAATTCTTAACGGTATTGAACGTGCACGTGCCCTTGGCTTAACCCGCATTAAAGTGAATGCGGTGCTGCTGAAAACCTTTAATGAAAGTGGCCTTGGCCAGTTTTTAAACTGGTTAAAAGCCACACCGGTAACCCTGCGTTTTATCGAACTGATGCAGACCGGCGACAACGCCGAATTTTTTGCCGCTCAGCATGTGCGTGGTGAAGATATTAAACAGCAGTTACTGCAGGATGGCTGGCAGCCAAAATTACGCGGCAGCCACGACGGGCCGGCACAGGAATTCTATCACCCGGATTTCAGCGGACAGATCGGCCTGATCATGCCTTACAGTCAGGATTTCTGTAAAAGCTGCAATCGTCTGCGTATTTCTGCTCAGGGAAAATTACATCTGTGTTTATTCGGTGAAGAAGGCTATGAATTACGGCCACTGCTTCATCATGCCAGTGCTGACATACAACAGCATATCCGAACCCTGCTCGGCCAGAAAAAAGAAAGCCATTATCTGCAGGATGGACGCACCGGCGCGATATCACATTTTGCGATGATTGGTGGCTGAATGAACGCGCCACAGCTTGCTGCCGTATTACTGGCCGGTGGTTCGTCACAGCGTATGGGGCAGGATAAAGCTCTGCTGCCGGTGAAAGGTTTTCGTCATCTCGGCGAACGCAACTGGCAACAGTTAATTGACCTTAAACCGACTGTGCTCTGGCTCAGCCGCCAGCCGCATCAGGTGGAGCTGGGTTTATCGGCACCCGATGGTTGTCACTATAAAATACTGGCCGATGACATTGCCGGAGCCGGGCCACTGGCGGGAATTCAGGCTGCAGTTAAGGCAGCATTGAACGATCAGATTGACGAATTAATATTGCTGCCGGTCGATATGCCGCATATCCGCAGTCAGGATTTACAGCAACTGATCAGCAGCGGACGTGCAGCCTGTAAAGCCGCCTGTTATCAGCAGGATTCTTTACCGATCTGCCTGCCACTTTATTTGCCGGTCAGTCAGGAACTGCTGCGCTGGCTGAACGAACAACTGCAGAATCCGGCGGCACGGCGTTCCGTCGGCTCATTAATTCATACATTTGCCAGCGTGCAACTGCCCTCTCCCGGCACGCATGCACTGACCAATACCAACACACCGGACGAATGGGCAGAACACGCCCATTACTAGGGCCTGTTAACACTAAGTGAATCGGCCTGCTGAGAGCCAGTTTTTCTCAGAACAAGGAGAGAGAATTGATATTAGCGGGCTAAATGAATGACGAACGACGACGTTAATGGGGAAAACTGGCCTCAGCCCGAAGGGTTATGGCTAAAAATTCCTCATCCTGCGTTGCTGTTCGTTCGCTTAACCCGTTAGGCTACACTCTCAGCGCCTTGTCTGAGAAATTTTTAACCAATAACAGGCCTGTTTAATTAGTGTTAACAGGCCCTAGGACATATCATGGCCAAAACCTTTACCGAAGATTTTATTCCGCTGAATATCGCGGTATTAACCGTGTCCGACTCACGCACCGAAGACACCGACACCTCCGGCCAGCTGCTGGTCGAAAAGCTGACCGATGCTGGGCACTTTTTAAGCGATAAAAAAATCGTGGTGGATAACGTCTATAAGATCCGTGCCGCCGTATCCCAGTGGATTGCCGACGACAAAACCCAGGCCGTGCTGATCACCGGCGGCACCGGTTTTACCAGCTGCGACTCCACCCCCGAAGCGGTAACGCCACTGCTGGATAAAACCGTTGATGGTTTTGGCGAACTGTTCCGCCAGATTTCCTACAACCAGATCGGTACCTCCACCATTCAGAGCCGCGCCATTGCCGGACTGGCCAACCAGACCATCGTCTTCTGCATGCCCGGCTCCACCAATGCCTGCCGCACCGCCTGGGACGATATTATTCAGACCCAGCTCGACAGCCGCCACCGTCCATGCAACTTTGTACCGCAGTTAAAAAATACCGTCCACTGTGGCAGCCGCGGTTAAAGCACATAAATACCGCCAATATTGTGAGTGATTATTTAAGAATGAAAGCTTATGAGTGAATTTTCCCATATTAATCAGCGCGGCGAAGCCAGCATGGTGGATGTCAGCACTAAAGCCTCCACGGTGCGTGAAGCACGGGCCGAAGGTTACGTGCGCATGAGCGCCGATACCCTGCAGAAAATTCTTGCCGGCGAACATCATAAAGGCGATGTGTTTTCCGTTGCCCGTATTGCCGGCATTCAGGCGGCTAAACAAACCAGCCAGCTGATTCCGCTCTGCCATCCGCTGATGCTGAGTAAAGTGGCCGTCGATTTTGAAGCACAACCGGAGCACAACCGGGTGCGCATCACCAGTCTGGCCAAACTCACCGGCCAGACCGGCGTAGAAATGGAAGCGCTTACCGCCGTATCTGTCGCCGCGCTCACCCTGTTTGATATGTGCAAAGCCGTTGACCCGGCCATGGTACTCGAAGGCATTCGTGTGCTGGAAAAACAGGGCGGAAAAACCGGCCACTGGCAGGCCGACAGCACAGGATAAAATCTGTTTATGAATATTCTATTTTTTGCCGCCCTGCGCGAACAACTCGGTTGCGCACACTGTGATATCGACCTGCCGTTACCAGCCAGCCTGGCAACCGTGCGCGCTGCATTAATACAGCATTTTCCACAGCAGACAGAACGGCTGGCAGTGGGGCACGCACTGGCCGCCATCAATCAGACACTGATCAACGACGAAGACACCCTGATTAACAGCGGTGATGAAGTAGCATTTTTCCCGCCGGTGACCGGAGGCTGACGATGAGTACAGAAAACGCCAGCAACAGCCAACACTATATTGCAGTGCAACAGGCGGATTTCGACGTTGCCCATGAATACGCTGAGCTGCGCAAAGATAACCGCAGCGACGGCGCCGTGGTGTTCTTTACCGGACTGGTACGTGAAATGAATCAGGGGTCACAAGTGAGCGGCCTGACGCTGGAGCACTATCCGGGCATGACCGAAAAAGCGCTGCAGCAAATCGTCGCAGATGCCAGTACCCGCTGGCCCGTTAACCGCGTGCGCCTGATACACCGCGTTGGCACCCTGGCGATTTCCGATCAGATTGTTTTTGTGGGAGTCAGCAGCTCACACCGTGAAGCTGCCTTCGATGCCTGCTATTACATAATGGATTATCTGAAAAACCGCGCACCTTTCTGGAAAAAGGAGGTTACCAGCCAGGGTGAGCGCTGGGTAGAAGCGCTGGATAAAGACAAACAGGCGCTGGATAAGTGGCAGTAAGGGTTTCCGGCGATCTTATGCCAGCTTCTCCTGCTCTTCCCGTCAGCCCCGCACAGGTGTTCAGCTAGGGCCTGTCGACACTAAGTAAATCCGGCCTGCTGAGAGCCAGTTTTTCTCAGAACAAGGAGAGAGGAGTGATATTAGCGGGCTAAATGAATGACGAGCGACGACGTTTATGTGGAAAACTGGCCTCAGCCCGAAGGGTTATGGCTAAAAATACCTCATTCTGCGTTGCTGTTCGCTCGCTTAACCCGTTAGGCCACACTCTCAGCGCCTTGCCTGAGATATTTTTAGCCGATAACAGGCCTATTTAATTAGTGTCGACAGGCCCTAACACAAACTATTGATAACTAAGTCATCTTAAGTGTACCCTCGTTATCCAGCTTAAATCTTTCTCTCATAGCTAGCTGCTCTGATGCTAGCTACTGCTGCTCACACCGTATTTAAAAAGCACGGCCTTCGCTGGCGCTTGATTTTTAACGGGAGCGATATTTCAGGGTTACCTACGAAATGGAGGCGTGCATGCCCAAAGGATTATTTTTTCCGGTTATTGAAACCGAACGCTTATCACTGAAACCTTTGGTGATTAATGATGCGGAAAGCCTGCTGGAAATTTTCTCCGATCCTGAAGTTATGCGCTATTGGAATACGCCCCCCTGGAAAACCCTTCAGGATTCTCTGGACTTTATAAATGCGAGCAATGATTCGATGCAACGCCAGGAATCGCTGGTTCTCGGGGTGTATCTGCAATCCACTGGTGAGCTGATCGGAAAGTGCATGCTATTCAGCTATGACGCAGAATCCAAACGTGCCGAAATCGGTTTTGGTTTGGGCCACGCAGCCTGGGGAAAGGGTTACATTAATGAGGCAGGCGAGGCTCTGATACAGTACGGTTTCAGTGTATTGGGGCTGCGCCGGATTGAAGCAGAGATCGATCCAGACAATCAGTCATCTGCAAAAACGCTGGAGAAGTTCGGATTTTCCCGGGAAGGTTTGTTAAGGCAGCGCTGGGAAGTCAACGGTATTGTCTCTGACTCAGCCATGTATGGACGGCTGAAGAGTGACCATCCGAAGCCGTAAACCAATCGCGTAATGGCGCAGGATAAGCATGGATAAAATCGCAGAACTGATAAGGGCTCAGGCCAGAGCGCCCTTCACGAATCAACATGGTACTAGACTCCTCTGAAATTCATCAATTTTTATTAAGAAGAGAACCTTATGGAACTTAGTTTGATCAGCATCTTCATTACCGTAGCAATCGCCCATTTCCTTGCGCTACTCAGTCCGGGGCCTGACTTTGTGTTGGTTGTAAAAAGTGCCTTAAAGGGAAATC
>FLOH01000921.1_pt1 | contig 51151 bp, 53 predicted proteins | sample 756751 | NCBI WGS metagenome assembly FLOH01 (sample SAMEA4026879, study PRJEB14308) | marine metagenome | biome: coastal water; material: water | depth 74 m | reverse complement strand
ATCGAAGAACGTGAGCAGCACCTGCGCGCTCGTGATCCCGCGCTCTCGCAGCAGCTCGTCATAGACGCGATACAGCTTGCCCTGCCCGACAGCGCTGGCGGCCTGAAGGTCGGCCATCGCCTGTGGACGGCCGCCGAGCTCAAGCACTTCGATGCCTCGCGCGATCGCGCCGCTGGAGACGAGCACGACCGAATCACCGGCCGCATGACGGGCGGCGACCTCGGCGCAGACGGCGGTTAGTAGATCGGCGCGCAGGGCTCCCGCTTCGTCGGCGACGATGTTGGACCCGAGTTTTATGACGTAAGTTGCCATTGCCTGCGCAGCGTAGCCGCGGGCGACTAGGCGGCGTCCAATTCGAAGACCACGCCAGCGATCGACACCTCATCGCCCGCCTCAAACCCAGCTTCAGCCAAGGCCTCGATCACGCCCATGCGCCGCAGCCTCTGCTCGACCTGGGCCAGCGCTTCGTCGTTCTCGACGTCGTAGCGCGCGAGCAGGCGCTCGACCGGCTCACCGCTCACGAGGTAGCAACCATCCTCGAGCAGATCGACGCTCCACTCGCGGCCAGCGCCTGGACGAAAGACCTGGTGTTCGGCGAGCGTTTCACTGGCCGCTAGCCGCGGCGCTGCAGCTTCCAGCGGCACGCGCTGGACGAGAGCATCGGCGAGAGTGTCCAAGCCTTCGCGCGTAGCGCTCGAGGTCACCACGACTGGAACCCCATCTCCCAAGCGGCTGCGCCACTGCGCCGCAACTGCGGCCGCGTCCTCAGCCGGAACAAGGTCGGCCTTCGACAGCGCCAGCACTCGCGGCAGCGCCGCAAGCTCTGAGTTGTAGCGGCCAAGCTCACTCTCAATCAGCTCGTAATTGGCCTCTGGGTCGGTGCCATCGAGCGGCGCAAGGTCGAGAACATGAACCAGCAGGCGCGTGCGCTCTACGTGGGCGAGGAACTCGTGACCAAGGCCGGCGCCGTCGCTGGCGCCTTCGATCAAGCCTGGAATGTCGGCCAGCACGAGCTGGCGGCCGCCGCGGTCGAGCACGCCGAGCTGTGGCTCCAGCGTCGTGAACGGATAATCGCCCACCTTGGCGACGGCTCGCGTCAACGCCGAGATCAAGGACGACTTGCCGGCGTTGGGAACGCCAACGAGCCCAACGTCCGCCAGCAGCTTCAGCTTCAGGTCGATCCAAAACTCGTCACCGGGCAGGCCACGCTCCGCGAAGCGCGGCGTCTGCCTGGTCGAACTCTTGAAGTGGTTGTTGCCTCGCCCCCCGGAGCCGCCGCGACAAACGACGGCGCGCGAGCCCGGCACAACGAGGTCGTGGATCGTGCCGTCCTCAAGCTCGGCAACGGTTCCCGGCGGCACATGAATTTCGAGCGAGTCGCCACCGGCACCGGAGCGCAGTGCGCCCTCGCCGTGGCCGCCGCGACCGGCCTTCAGTTCACTTCGGCCGGCCAGCGCCTGGAGATCGCGTAGCGAGCCGTCGCAGATCAGCACGACGTCGCCACCGCGGCCGCCATCGCCTCCGTCGGGACCTCCGCGGGGTACGTGAGCTTCGCGGCGGAACGAGAGGCAGCCATCGCCGCCACGCCCCGCCTGCGCAAAGATGCGAGCCTTGTCGTGAATCATCGCCAACAAACCCTAGGACCTGCGCGCAGCGCAACCTGAACAGGAGCAGCCATGTCAGACGAAAAGGTAATTCTCATCACCGGTGCATCAACCGGAATCGGCGCCGCGACAGCACGCGCAGCAGCCGCGCTCGGTCATAAAGTCGTGCTCGGCGCCCGCGGCACCGAAGCACTCGAAAAAGTAGCCGAAGAGTGTGGCGGCGCGGGCAACGCGCTGGCAGTCACAACCGACGTAACAAGCTGGGAAGCCAATGAAGCGCTCGCCGACGCCGCTCTCGCCGAGTTCGGCCGCATCGACGTCGCCTTCGTAAACGCCGGCTTCGGAGGCAAAGGCAGCTTTAGCAAGGACGGAGCGAGCGTCGACCACTGGCGCGAGATGGTGCTGACCAACGTGCTCGGCACGGCGCTAACAATCCGCGCCACGCTCGACGCCGTCAAGGAATCCAAGGGTCACTACCTGCTGACCGGCTCAGTCGCAGGCCGCGTAGCAATCCCCGGCAGCCTCTACTCGTCAACAAAGTGGGCCGTCAACGGCATCGGCCAATCGCTCCGAGGCGAGATCACCGGCAGCGGCGTCCGCGTCACGCTGATCCACCCCGGCATCGTCGACACCCCATTCTGGGACAACGGCTCACCAATCCCCGATGGCCTAACCGACGACGACATCGCCAACTCAGTCCTCTACGCAATCTCCCAGCCCCACCACGTAGACGTAAACGAAATAGTCATCCGCCCCACCTCCCAGGGCGTCTAATAACGAAGCATTAACCCGGGGCCGGAGCCGGAGCTCGCAGTCGGTTCGCCGACGCGGGGAATTCCGTGCGGTCGCCTGGAAGGCGGCCGGACGCCCCGCTCGGCGAGGCCGACAGCGAGCGCCGCGTCCCGCCAGCTAGCTAGGCAGCTTCAGCACTAACAACGTTCACAATGCGGCCACGGCGGCCACGAGTGAACTCGACTACGCCGGGCGCAGTCGCAAAGAGAGTGTGATCGCGGCCAATGCCGACGCCGTCACCTGGGCGGAAGACAGTGCCACGCTGGCGAACGATGATCTCGCCGCCGGTTACGGCCTGTCCTGCAAAGACCTTTACGCCAAGCCGCTTCGACTGTGAGTCGCGACCGTTCCGTGATGAGCCGAGGCCCTTCTTATGTGCCATTAGTTCTTAGGCCTCCTGCGCTTCGGGCTTTGCCGCGGCGCTCTTCGTTGCAGCGGCACTCTTGCCGGCCTGCTTGATCTCTGTCACTTCGATCCTCGTCAGCTCTTGACGGTGACCGGTTGTGCGCTTGTAGCCGCGCTTGGGCTTGTACTTGAAGACGCGAATCTTCTCGCCGCGCAGGTGCTCGACGATTTTCGCCTTGACGCTGACCTTCGAAAGCGACGAGGCGTCGAAAACAGCGTCATCCGAACGGTAGAGCAGCGGCTCAAGTTCGACCGTCGCCCCTTCTGCTTCGGGCAGGCGTTCTACGAGCAGGGTTTGACCCTTCTCAACGCGGTACTGCTTGCCTCCGGTCTTTACGATCGCGTACATCAGTTCACTCAGCTTTAGTTGGATTCTTCAGCGGCGGCTGCCACTTCGGGTGAAGCGGCGGAAGCGCCCTCGGCAGCCTCTTCTTCGCCGCCTTGCGGAGCTGAGTCTAGGGCATCTTTGCCGTTTTCCGCGTCCAGCAACGTCGCTGACGCCGAATTTCGGCCGGCCTCATCGATCTTGACCATTCGCTCTTCGCCCAGATACTTTCCTCCGCCGGCGACTGAAACGATGTACCCGTCGATCTTTGCGACAGCATCGTCGACGTTGTACATGTGCGGCTCGACAAGCTTCACGAGAACCTCATCGCCGGCTGCGTAAGGCACTGCGCGCTCGCGCACAGCCGCTGCTCCGCCTTCCATTGTGACCTCGAAGTGTGCGAGCGGAAGGCTGTCTGTGCCTTCGAAGTGGAACAACTTACCGGTGGCTTCTTCCAGCTCGCGCAGCATCCGTGCCCCCGCGCCGGTGAACTCGGCGCTGACCTTCGGATTCATTTGGATTAGGAACGCTTCGCTTGCACGAGGCGAGCGTGCGGCGATCTCGCGCAACTGGCGGTCGAACTCGATAGCCATCGTCTCCTCGCTGAGGACGACAGCGTCGCCGTTGCAGGTTGGGCAGGTGCGCGAAATGATCTCGCGCACGCCCTCGGTCACGTTCTGACGCGTCATCTCGACCAGACCGAGCTTTGAGATCTCGGCAGTGAAGGTCTTCGTGCGGTCCTCGTTGAGGGCCTTGCGCAGCGTCTTCATCACTTCGTCGCGGTTCTTCGCTTTTGTCATGTCGATGAAGTCAATGACGATGATCCCCCCGACATCACGCAGGCGCAGCTGGCGGACGATCTCGTCGGCCGCCTCGAGGTTTGTCTTCGTAATCGTGTCCTCAAGCCGTGCTTGGCGCCCGCGCCCCACGTAGGAGCCGGTGTTGACGTCAAACACGGTCAGCGCTTCGCCGTAATCGACCATCAGATAGCCGCCGCTGGGAAGATCGACGCGTCGCGAGGTGACGCCTTCGATTACTTCCTCGACCCCTGCCTGCTCAAAGAGAGGCGTTGATTCCTGCCACAGCTCAACGCGCTCGACGAGCTCTGGAGCGGTTCGCTCGAAGAATGAGCGCAGGCGGTTGTACTGGCCTTCGTCATCGACGATCGCTCTTTCGAAATCGACGCTGAAAATGTCGCGCACAACGCGGACCGAAAGGTCGGCTTCTTGAAATACGAGCGACGGCGCCGATTGGCCGTCGGCGCGCTCCACCAAGACCTCATGAAGCTTGAAGAGGTAGGGCAGTTCGCGTTCGAAATCCTCTTTCTTTGCGCCATGAGCAGCGGTTCGCAGGATCGCGCCACCGCTCTTTAGATCGAGATCCTTTAGCGCGCGGCGCAAACGAGCCCGCTCCTTGTCTTCAAGGCGCTTCGAAATTCCAACGCCCTCGCCACTGGGCGTGTAGACCATGTAACGACCGGCGATTGCCAGCTCCATCGTGCAGCGGGCGCCCTTCGTCTTGAGTGGGTCCTTTACGACCTGGACGACGACCTCTTGCCCCTTCTTCAGCAGCGAACTGATCTTCTTGCCGCCCTCTTCACCGCGACCGCGGCGCGGCGTCTCAACGCCCGGCAGCACGATCTCGTCAATGTGGAGGAAGGCGTTCTTCTCAAGCCCGATGTCGATGAAGGCCGCTTCGAGCCCGTCGATCACATTGTCGACCTTGCCTTTGTAGACGTTTCCGACAATCGAGCGGTTGCCTCGCCGCTCGATGTAAAGCTCGGCGACGCGGTAGCCGGCCGAGGGGTTTGCCTTCTCCGAGGGGCGCTCGTCTCGCTCCTTGGCTGGGGTTCCTGCCTGTTCGAGTAGCGCGACGCGGGTTTCCCACGGATCGACGCTGACTAGCACTTGCTTTTTCATTGGGTTGCTCTTTTCATTGGAATTGGAGCACCCGTCCCTGCGACATCGCGGCCCTGCGGCCTTGAGCGTAGATCGACTGCAGCAGACCGACGGCCAGCATCGTCGCAATCAGCGACGAGCCCCCGTAACTCATCAGCGGCAACGGAATTCCCGTAATCGGCATTACGCCGACGGTCATTCCGACGTTGACGAAAACCTGAAACATCATCATTACGACGATGCCGCCGGCCAATAAGGCGCCGTAGAGGTTTTTTGCCATCGTCAGTATTCGCAGCGCGCGCCAAATCAGCAACGCATAGAGCGAAAGGACGAATGCCGCCCCCGCGAACCCCCACCGTTCGCCAACTACGGCGAAAATAAAGTCGGTGTGGTGTTCGGGGAGGAAGTTGTACTGAGTCTGAGTCGCGCGGCTGCCGCGCCCGGTCTTTTCTCCGGACCCGATCGCGATGCGCGACTGGTTCTGCTGATAGCCCTCTTTGCCCGATGTCTCGGACGGGTGCAGGAACGCCGTCAGGCGATCCTTTTGATAGTCGTGTAATGCGTTAATGCCGACGCTCGGCAGCACAGCCAGCGAGAGCGCGGTCACCACTACGGCGAGAGCGCCAAACGCCGCGAAGTGCTGCCACGGAACGCCTGCGATGAATAGGATCGCCAAAGTTACGGCGACAAAAACCAGGGCCGAGCCAAGGTCAGGTTGAAGCATCACGAGAGCTGCGGGCGCAAACCCGATCAGCATCAAGCGGACGGTCGTTCGACTGTCCGCCATGCGGCGCGTCATGTCGATCGCGAACGCTGAAAGCGACACGATCAACAGAACCTTTCCCAGCTCGGAAGCCTGGAACGAGAAGAGTGGTAGGTCAACGGCCCTACGCGAGCCTCGCGCAACGGAGCCGAAGGCGATAACGGTCAGGATCGAGAGGATCAACAGGCCGTAAAGGAAGTACTTAAGCTCCCGCAGCCGCGAGTAGTCGCTGCGCCAAAGTACTACTGCCAGCAGCGCCCCAACGACGAAATAGATCAGCTGCCGGGTCAGATAATAATCGGGGTTGCCGGGGATGTCGTTGGCGGTCGCCGAAGCAATCGTGAGCAGCGAGCAGGCCGCCAGTCCGAGCGTCGCCAGCACCAGCACAAGGTCAAAAGGCAGCTGCAAGCCGAGCGCCTTTTCGGCCTTCGCGTCTTCACCACTGCGCTGGATGACGGTCGTCGCGCTCATCGTGTCCTCGACGTTCCGGCCGAGCACCTGTTCGGCTGGGAAAACCATGTCGCGAGCATTTCGCAGACGGCTGGCGCTGCCGCTTCCGCGCCAAAGCCCCCGTCCTCAACGGTCGCAACAATCACGATCGGCTTCGTTGCGCTCGGAACATATGCGGCGTACCAAGACTGGTCGGGACGCGGCGGCCGCTCCGCAGTACCGGTCTTTCCATAAACGGGATATTTCGATTGGTTCCAGCCCCTGAAGACATCGGCCGAGGTGCCATCGCCGAGAGTTGACTGGTGAAGGCCGTCAAGGATCGACTTCTGGTAGTTGGGGTCGATCACAACACGGCGCACACGTGGCGAGGCGATGCGCTCCAGCTGCTGCCCAGTTTCGCTCTCGATCGTCATCCCGAGGTGTGGACGCACGACAGTGCCACCGTTGGCGATTGCCGAGTACGCAACGGCCATCTGCAGCGGCGAGGCCTGAACGTCGCCCTGCCCAACGGAAAGCTGAATGTTGTCGCCGACCGACCAAGGCCTCTTATCCGAATAGAGGCAGTCCGGCGGGCATTTCTTGCCGCTCTTCTTCTCCCATGCGATCTCCTTGGCGTTCTGCTCCGCTCGCCATTGACGATCAGGAATCGTCCCCGAGGCCTCGCCTGGAAGGTCGATGCCAGTTGCCTTGTCGAGACCCAGTTTGCGGGCCCAACTTTGAATTATTTGACCCTTCATCGGGTTGGCGTCGCGGCCGAGCGTGTAGAAGTAGACGTCAGAGGACACCTGCAGCGCGCGAACGAGACTTACCGGCCCATTCGCTTGTTTTCCGGCGTTGTAGAACTTCTGCGAACCGACGGTCAAGACGCCGGGGTCGTTGACGGTTTCGTCGGGGGTGATCACGCCACCGTCGAGCGCAGCGAGCGCAGTGATCGGTTTGAAGATCGAACCGGTTGGATAGCCGCCACTGATCGCACGATTGAAGAGCGGCGCACCGGCCGCTTCGCCGAAGAGTCGTTCGTACTCGGCTTGCGTGGCGATCGGCTTGGCCCGCACGCTCGGGTCGTATGTTGGAGCCGATCCGAGCGCAAGAACGCTCCCGTTGCGCGGGTCGAGCGCGACGAATGCGCCTGCAGTGCCGCTGCCGCTCAGCGCCGACGCCAGCGCAGCTTCGCCGCTTCGCTGCAGCTTCGAGTCGAGCGTGGTGCGGACGCTGTTCCCGGCCCGCGATTCGCGCGATATCCGTTGACCCTTGAGCTTGCCAGCCGCGTCGATCGTGATGCTCTTCGTGCCATCGGCGCCGCGCAGATAACGGTCGTAGGACCGCTCAAGCCCCTCTTGCCCGACAATTGCACCGGAGATCACGCCACGGAACGAATCGGCTTTGAGCTGCTCCGGGCTGACCTGGCCAACCGCGCCAAGCAATTGTGCTGCGCCAATGCCGCCGGGGTAGCGGCGCACATAAATCTGATCGACGCTGACGCCAGGAAATTGGCCGGGCCGCTCGAGCAGGTAGTTGCGCACCCCTGTGGGAACGTCGACTTGAACGCGAACGTTGGCGTAAGGGAGCTGAGCCAGCTGCTGAATCACACGCTCGTTAATCGTCTTTGTTGAGATCCCGAGCGCCGCCGCCAGTTTGGCGTAGCGCTGCTCGAGCGCTGCGTTCGCAGGCGCGGGGATCTTCGGCCTTGGACCTCGCTGGCCTCGCGGTTTGCGCACCCACGTAGTCATCTCCTGCCCCCACGTGGCAGCTGCGGCGCGAGTTTCGGCCGGCAGCTGCGCCGGGTCGAGCTGCAATACCGAGGCTGGCCGATTCTCAACCAGTGTCTTGCCATTGCGGTCGAGCACCGCGCCCCGTGGCGCCGCGACGGCGACCGTTCTGACGCGGTTGTCGGCCGCTTCCCGCACCGCTTGATCGCCTGTCAACACCTGCAGGAACCAAAGCTTGAAAAAGATGATCGAGAACAGCACGAGCGCAATCCCACCGAGCACGGCGACGCGCATAGCAAGCTGCGGCGTCAGCGGTGATTCGCCGATGCTTCGCAGTGGTGGCTTGTCGAGCGGATCGATCATGATCGCGAGAGTGGCGAGAGCCCGCCTGTTGTGTAAGCACGGCGGCGACGCCGGCGAGGGTCTTCTGGAAGGGCAGCAAGGAGGGAGCGCCTAATTACTAGGTAAACCGGGATCGCGATCACAGCGTTGAAGGCAACCGTTCCAAGCAGCTCCCACAGCAGCGACCAACCGAGCGGCACTGTCTGACCGAGCAGGAAGGTCAGCAGCGAGAAGCCGACCTGCGCCGCTGCGGTTGCCGCCGCGCCAACGAGCAGCGGAACAATTGCTCCTTGCGGGTCACGCAGCTCGCGCAGTCGACCTGCCGCGTAGCCGATCGCGAGCATAATCAGCGAGGCGACTCCAACGGTCTCAACCAGCGCGAAGTCGAGCAGCAAGCCGATCGAGAAGCCGAAGATTGCGCCGGGCAGCGAACCGACGATCAGGCCGACGGACGCGGCTACCAGTGGCACGAGATCGGCGTTAACGCCGAGAATACGAACCTGCGACACGGCGGCGACCTGAAACACGACAGTCACGATGCAGATTAAGACCAGACGCCAGCCAAGGCTTCGGTAGTTGAGGCTCATCGGCGGTTCCCGTTGATCGGCGCCGTTAGGACTTGGACGATCTCTAACTTTTGGAGATCGGCGTAGGTGCGAAGATAGATCTTTTGAGCGTCGGTCCCTGGATCGACGACCTTCGTGACTGCTCCGATTGGGATTCCTGGCGGATAGAGCGATTCCAAGCCCGGCGTTGTTGAGAGCGTTCCAGCCGTCACAACCGCCGCACCTGGTTCAACGCGGTAGCGCCGCGCGATAAACTTGAGACGAAGATCGTCGGCGCCGCCGGCCCCAGTTTGAGCAACCCCTTGGGCGCCCCCAGCACTGACGCGCGCCGGCACAGCCAGCTCTCCGTCGCTGATCAGCGTGACAATCGACGCCTGCCCGCTGACCGTTGAGACCTGTCCAATCAGGCCGTCGCTGTTGATCACCGGGTTACCGGTCTTGATTCCGTCATCGCCGCCCTGATTGATCGTGACGGTGGAGTACCAAACTGTTGGCGAGCGTCCGATTACGCGGGCCGTCACCGGCTTCGCCGCCGCCAAGCCACCTGCGTTATCTAGGTTCAGCAAGCCTTGAAGCTGAGCGTTAACGCGCAACGCCTCACTTCCGGCGATCGCGCGCGCTCGGAGCTTCTCGTTAGAGCTTTCAAGTTCGCTCAGGCGGCTCTTTGCGTCAATTGTGTCGCCGAACCATCCGAACAGATCGCGTGCCGGTTTGAGCACTGTTGAGGCGCCCTCCTGAATCGGTGCGAAAACGCTAAACACGCCGCGTTGGACGTTATGCAGCGCACCACCATTTGACTCGCCGAAAAAGACGGTCAGCAGCAGCAGCGAGCACGCCAGTAGCGCCGCTAGCGTTAGCCGCCGCCGACGAATAGTCCGGTCGTACATCTCAAAATGATGGTTAGGCAAGGCATCGCGTTCGTCTTAACTTCGGCGCTTAGCGCCGGCGACGCTTCCTTGCTGAGCGGTTGGTTTTGTGGATCGCTTCAAATTCTTCGAGTGAGCGACCTGAGCCCACAGCGACACAGGTCAACGGTGATTCTGCAAGATGGGCGGGCATGTGAGTTTCGCTACGCAGGCGCTCATCGAGCCCGCGCAAGAGTGCGCCGCCGCCTGCCAGCATGATTCCGCGGTCCATAATGTCGGAGGAAAGCTCGGGCGGCGTGCTGTCGAGAGTCTCCTTGATTGCGGCGACGATCTGCGCCAGTGGCTCCTCGATAGCCCCGCGCACCTCTTCGCTGCTTAGCGCGATCGTTTTCGGTAGCCCGCTAACGAGGTCGCGGCCACGAATCTCGGCCTGAAACTCCTCGGCCATTGGGAAGGCGGAGCCAATCTCCAGCTTCAGCTCCTCGGCTGTTTGCTGGCCGATCAAGAGCTTGTACTCGCGCTTTGCGTAGTTGATGATCGCCTCGTCGAGTTCATCGCCACCAATTCTAATTGAGCGCGAGACGACAATCCCTCCGAGCGAGATTACGGCGACCTCGCTGGTGCCGCCGCCAATGTCAACGATCATCGAACCGGTTGGCTCACCGATAGGCAGTCCGGCACCGATCGCGGCCGCCATCGGCTCTTCGATGAGGTAGGCCTGGCGGGCGCCGGCCGAGAGGCAGGCTTCTTCGACGGCTCGCTTCTCGACGCCGGTCACCCCCGACGGCACGCAGACAACCACGCGCGGGTGGGCCCAGCGCCCTTGGTGGACCTTCTGAATGAAGTGGCGCAGCATCGCTTCGGTCACATCGAAGTCGGCGATCACGCCGTCCTTCAGTGGGCGGATCGCCTGAATCGTCCCCGGTGTGCGGCCGAGCATCCGCTTCGCTTCAACACCAACGGCGTGAACTTCGCCGCTGCGCGCGTCGATCGCGACGACACTCGGTTCCGATAGGACAATTCCCCTGCCACGGACATAAACGAGCGTGTTGGCCGTGCCAAGATCGACGGCCATGTCGCGGCCGCCCATTCCAGTCAAGTAGCTAAGGACGCCCATGGACAGAAAAGCGTGGGCGGAAGGCAATTCCTTAACGGAATAACAGACGGTCCACGTGTTTAATCATTGTAGCGATTGGGCGAGCTGCTTCCAGTGGGCAACAGTCCTTGCACAAGGCCGCCCAAAGCGCTTTTCGAGAGCCCAACGACGTTGAGACGGTCGGCGCCAATTCGCGCCACCATCTGGTCTCCGGAAAGCTGAAACGCGTAGCCACCAGCGCGGTCCTGCCACTCCCCCAGAGCTATCTGCGCGTCGATCTGTTCAGTGCTCAGCGGCTTGAATTCAACTTCGGTCCGCGCGATAGCGGTGAGCAGAACGCCATCAACGCCAATTAACGCAATCCCGCCGATCACCTCGTGCTCGCCACTAGCGAGTTCAGTCAGATACTGGCGTGCCTGAGCGGCGTCGGCTGGCTTGCCGTAGATCTTTCCGCCCAGCGCGACAACCGTGTCGGCGGCCAGCACGACGGACTCGGAACGCTCGGCATCGCTGAGCGCCTGGCGCCCGGCCTCAGCCTTAGCGACTGCGTTTGCCAGCGCAACTTCGAGTGGGTCACCGCTCGCACGCTCCTCTACCGCCGTCGGACGCACTTCAAACTCAATCCCGAGCTCGCTTAAAATCTCGCTCCGCTGCGGCGAGGCTGAAGCCAAGACCAGCCGCCAGGCCGGATCCCAAATGAGTGGCGTCTGCTCGTCAGCCAAGCTCGGGAAAGAAGAGCGAAGATTCACGGGCAGCCGACTCGTCGGAGTCCGAGCCGTGAACCATGTTGCGGCCAACTTCGAGCGCGTAGTCGGCACGGATCGAGCCCATCGTCGCTTCAATCGGATCGGTTGCTCCAATTACTTGGCGAGCCGCGGTAACGGCGTGATCGCCTTCGAGAATCATTGCCACCAACGGACCGCTGGTGATGAAGTCAACGAGTTCTCCGAAGAAGGGACGTTCGGCATGCTCGGCGTAGTGCGCCTCAGCCAGTTCGCGACTGGCAGTCATCATCTTCATCGCGGCAAGCTGCAACCCTTTGCGCTCGAAGCGGGCGATGATCTCGCCGCTGAGATTGCGGGCAAACGCGTCTGGTTTTACAAGGATCAGTGTCCGTTCCATGAGGCTCTCTGCTTTCGGTTGTTTAGCGCGTCTCGTCGGGCTCTTCAGCCACGACCGGCGCTGCGGATTCTTCAGTGACGGTATCGAGATCGAACTCTTCAAACTCTGCGACCTCGTCCTCGATGTATTCCTCTTCATACGAAACCGGTTCATCGTCGACGTCGCGGCTGCGCCCCAGCCGCGGCTTGCGAGCTGGTGTTACACCCTCGATCTCCGATTCGCAGTAAGGGCAGAGCAACCAATCAGGGTCGAGCGGCTTGCCACAACCAACGCAGGCGTCGCGCAGCTTGCGCATGCAGTGCGGGCAGCGGAGGAACTGGCCGCCAACAATCTCTTCGCAGTGAGGGCAGGCTTGGTAATCGGCTGAGGCGAGGCGGGCGGCGGCTGCTTCCATCTCAAGTTCGCGTTCGATCCGATCTTCGATGTACTCGGGAGGACGAACAATCACGTAGACGACGGTGCCAACGAGCGGAAAGATCAGCGCTGCCGCCGTTGCCGAGCGGATCAGCAACTTGTCTTCTAGGCGGCGGCGAGCGTCGGTGAAGGTGTACCAGACGAGTGCCAGCCAGATCACAATTGCGGCCAGCACGATCAGCTGGGCGACCATGTTGAAGAGGCCGTCTAGGCCGAATATTGCGAGGGGGAGAGTCATTGTTCGTGTCAGATCGTAGAGCAGTGTTCGCCGTCGCCCTGCGAATGCCTGCCAACTTAAGGCGGGGTAGCGAGGCGCTCAGCGGTGGGCTACAGAAGAACTTTCCCAAGCAGGTAGCCGACGCCGAAGAAGACGAGAATTACCGCCGACACTAGAACGGCAACGGTAACGACCATGACGATTACGGACGGCCCGTTCTCGTTCACAGCGTCGAACCACCCGTTGCCGCCGGATCACGCTTCAGATCAGCAATCAGGTAGAGAGAACCGGCCGCGAAGGCGAGGCCTTCTGGACCGGCCGCTGCGCGCGCCTGGGCGAGCGCATTGTGCGGCCGCTCTACGATTCGGCCCGGTGGGCCACCGAGCCGCTCATTGAGCGCCGCGAGCTCAGCCGGATCGATCGCCCTCGGGTGGGTCGCGCGCGTGAAGATCAGCTCGTCGGAGCAAGACCCAAGGGCAGTCAGCATTGCTTCAGCGTCCTTGTCGTCTAGGACGGAAAGGCAACCAACTGTCGCTCCGCCGCGCGACTCGGCCTGCAGCGAGCGAGCTAATGCCTCGCCGCCGGCGCCGTTGTGGGCTCCGTCGAGGATCGTCGTCGGTTGGCTACCGACAAGCTCAAATCTCCCCGGAATCACCAACGTTGCTGCCGCCCGTTCAACCGCTGAGCCGTCGAGCGATCCAAGCAAGGCGTGCGCCGCGGCGGCCGCGAGGGCGAAGTTCGATGCTTGGAATTGGCCGCCAACCGCTAGCTGGGCAGGCGCGTCGCGGCCTGCGACAACGAGTCGCGCACCCTGCTCAGCGCAGCGATCAACAGCGACCGAAAGCGCATCGGGGTCAAAATCTGCGGGAATCACGAGAGTGGCGCCCGGCCTCACAACAGCGAGCTTCTCGCTGGCGATTTCCGCGGTCGTCTCCCCCAGCAGCGCAGTGTGCTCGAGCGAGATACCCGTGCACACCTGAACTACCGAATCGATCACATTGGTGGCGTCTAGGCGCCCTCCTAGTCCGGCCTCGATCACGGCGCTCTGCACCTTGGCTCTCCTGAGCTCAATGAAGGCGATCGCAGTCAACGCTTCAAACTGCGTCACCGGGCCAAGCGTCGGCTCAGCCTGTTCGAGCCGCGAAATCGCCGCACTGACGCTCTCGGCCGCCTGCGAAAATTCGTCTGCGCTTGTCTGCGAGCCATTGATCAAGATCCGCTCGGCGAACGAGACGAAATGCGGCGACAGGTAGGCGCCGACGGTCAAGCCGTGCTCGCGCAGGATCGCGGCGATCATCCTCGTAACCGACGACTTGCCGTTCGAGCCGACTACGTGGATCAGCCGCGGCAGATCTTGAGGAGCGCCGAGCGCTCCAAGCAGTCTTTCAATCCGGCCCAGACCAAGCTCGATGCCAAAATTCTCGAGCGAAAGCAGCCAGCCCTCGGCCTCTGGCTCAGTCCACTGCGCCCCGTTCCGCGGCCGAATTTCCATCTTCTGCCCGGCTCAATCGCCCAGCGCAGCGAGCTCTTCGCGCAGTCGGTCAAGCTTTTTGTGCTCACCGGCGACGAGCTCGGCCGGCGCTTTAGCGACAAAAGCCTCATTCGAGAGCTTGCTCTCGGCGCGCGCAATCTCCCCTTCTATCCCGGCGCGCCGCTGAGCGCGCTCACGCTTCTGAGCCTCGACGTCGATGGCGTCGCCAGCGCTGATCTCAATCGTCCCGCCGGGAACGGCGATGCTGTCGGTCACATCGCCGTCGAATGAAGCCAAGTCGAGCCGCGCGAGGCGCGCGATCAGGTCGGAATCAGCGCCAATCGCCGCCGACTCGATCTTCGCTCCAAGCTGGGCGCCGGGCTTCACGTTTGCGCCGCTGCGCCAAGAGCGAATCGCAGTGACAGCGCCGATCAGGTCCCGCACGCGCTGCTCGGCCTCAGGATCGCTCAAGGCGTCGTCTGCAACCGGGTACGGCGCACCGATCAGCAGCCCTTCCGCGCCAGGGACCGATTCCCAGAGTTGCTCTGTAACGAAGGGGATAAATGGGTGCGCTAGCGCCAGCGTGGAACGCAGCACGTAGCAGACGGTCGCCGAAAGCCCTGCGTCGAATTCGCGCCCTTTGATCAGCTCTAGATACCAGTCACAAAGCTCGCCGTAAACGAAGTCGTAGAGGCCGAACGCGGCTTTCGAGAACTCGAACTGGTCGATCTGCTCGCTCGTTTCACCGACCACCTGCTGCAAGCGCGAGACGATCCAGCGGTCCTCTACCGGCGCGTCGGCGCCAACGAACGGCTCCAACCCAACATTCTCGCCAACGTTTAGGAGCACGAAGCGCGAAGCGTTGAAGAGCTTGTTCGCGAGCGCCTGCCCCTGCTCCACGCGCTCGCGTGAGTAGCGCACGTCCTGCGTCGAAGACATCGCCAGCAGCCCGAAGCGAACGGCATCGGCGCCATGCTCGTCGATCTCGGTGATCGGGTCGATCCCGGTTCCGAGCGACTTGCTCATCCGGCGCCCGTCTGGGGCCTGAATGACGGAATGGACGTAAACGTCGCTGAACGGAACATCGCCGGTGAAACGGAGCCCCATCATCACCATCCGGGCGACCCAGAGGAAGAGGATGTCGCGCGCCGTCGACAGCACATCGGTCGGGTAGAAGGCCTTGTATTCCGGTGTTTCATCGGGCCAGCCGAGCGTTGCAAAGGGCCATAGCGCGGAACTAAACCAAGTGTCGAGCACGTCCTCTTCGCGGACCCAGCCATCGCCGTCGGGCTCTTCCATCCCAACGTAGGTCTCATCACCGCGATACCAGACCGGGAGCCGATGACCCCACCAGAGCTGGCGCGAGATGCACCAGGGTCGAATCTCCTCGAGCCAATCGGTGTAGCGCTTCGATTGGCTCGGTGGGTGAATCTTGACGCGACCATCTTTGACGGCCTGAATTGCCGGTGGAGCAAGCTCATCCATCTTCATAAACCACTGCAGCGAGATCAGCGGCTCGATCCGTTCACCTGAACGATGCGAGAAAGGCACGGCGTGGACGTAGGCCTCTTCGCCACGCAGCAAACCTTGCTCGCGCAGCGCCGCGACCACGGCCACCTGTGCCTCGGCCGCTTTCATCCCGCGAAACTCTCCGGCCAAGTCGGTCATCGCGCCGTCTTCACCGATCACGATGATCTCCTCGAGCCCGTGGCGGCGGCCAATCTCAAAGTCGTTCGGGTCGTGCGCTGGCGTGATCTTCAGCGCTCCAGTACCGAAATCGGTCTTGACGTAGTCGTCGCCAATAATCTCAAGTTCGCGACCAGTCAAAGGCAACTTGACGCGCTGGCCGATCAGGTGTTTGAAGCGCTCATCGGAGGGGTTTACGGCCACAGCGCTATCGCCGAGCATCGTCTCCGGCCGCACCGTTGCGACTATAACTTCGCCGCTGCCGTCGGCAAGCGGGTAGGCGATCTCGAAAAGCGTATCGGTTACTTCGCGCTCTTCTACCTCAAGATCCGAGATCGCCGACTGGCTGCCTGGGTCCCAGTTGACGAGGTATTGGTCGCGGTAGATCGCCCCGTCGGCATAGAGATCGCAGAAGACTTGGCGCACAGCGCGCTCATAGCCATCATCGAGCGTGAAGCGCTCACGCTCGTAATCGCACGATGCGCCGAGACGGCCGAACTGCTCGATGATCGTTCCGCCGAACTGATTTCGCCACTCCCAGACGCGCTCAACGAATGCCTCGCGCCCTAGCTCTTCGCGTGAGCTTCCTTCTTCGACCAGCTTCTTTTCAACTTGCGTCTGTGTCGCTATTCCGGCGTGGTCGGTTCCGAGTATCCACTCCGTGTTCTGACCGCGCATGCGGTGGTAACGAATCAGCGCGTCTTGGATCGAACCGTTAAGCGCATGGCCCATGTGCAGAGCGCCGGTCACGTTCGGAGGAGGAATCGCGATCGAGTAGTTCTCAGAGTCGCTCACTTCGACGTCGCCGTGGAAGAGGCCGGAGTCGAGCCAGCGCTGCATCATGAGCGGCTCGGCCTCAGCCGGCTCGAAACGTGTTTTCTCAGCAAAGTCAGGCACGGCGGCTGAGTCTACGACGAGCGACCCGTAAAGCGATTACTCAGCGATTCTTGCGCCCGCCGCGTAGCCCCGGAACGCGGATCGGAGCGAGGTCGGCCATCAAGCCGCGGTGGTCGATCATGCGGGCGACCTCGATCAGGTGCTCGCGCTGCGCCGCCGTCATTCGGTTAGGAAGGCCTCGTGAGTCGGCGAGTGTCTTCAGCACCTTCGAACGATCGTTACTGTCGAGCCGGCGCCAGTGGTCGGTGACGACCATCGTCGCCTGCATCGCCGCCATCCAAGGAATCGTCTTAAGCGTCGGCTTCATCGCTCTAGCTTGCTTCGGGGAGCTGTTCGTCAAGGCCGCCGGCTTGCGATTCGGTCACAAGCGTCGGCGGGAAGCCGTTCTCGACTGACTCGCGCGTTACGACGCACTTCTTCACGTCACCACGCGAAGGCAGCTCAAACTGAACCTCGAGCAGGACCTCTTCGATGATTGAGCGCAGCCCGCGAGCGCCAGCCTCTCGCTCCAGCGCCTTGTCGGCGACGGAGTCGAGTGCGTCGTCGGCAAAAACCAGCTCGATCCCGTCGAAGGCGAAGAAGGTTTGGAACTGCTTTGTGAGCGCGTTTCGCGGCTCAGTCAGGATCGAAATCAGATCGGCGCGCGTGAGCTGGTGAACGGCGCTGGTCACTGGGAGGCGGCCAATGAACTCAGGGATAAGGCCGTAATTGACGAGATCCTCCGGAAGGCATTGAGCAAAGATCTTGCCGGGGTCATGTTCGCTGCGGGCCGAGATTGCGGCCCCGAAACCGATTCCCTTGTGGCCAACCCGCTTCTCGATCACCTTGTCGAGATTGGCGAAGGCGCCGCCGCAGATGAAGAGGATGTTGGTCGTGTCGATCGTGAGGAACTCCTGGTGTGGATGCTTGCGGCCACCCTGTGGCGGCACGCTCGCGGTCGTTCCCTCGAGGATCTTCAGCAGCGCCTGCTGCACTCCCTCGCCGGAGACGTCGCGAGTGATCGAAGGGCTCTCCGACTTGCGAGCAACCTTGTCGACCTCATCGATGTAGATGATCCCAGTCTCGGCCTTCTTGACGTCGTAGTCGGCGGCCTGAATCAGCTTCAGCAGGATGTTCTCGACGTCCTCTCCGACGTAGCCGGCCTCGGTCAGCGCGGTCGCATCGGCGATCGCAAAGGGAACATTGAGCAGCTTGGCGAGCGTCTGGGCGAGCAGCGTCTTGCCGCAGCCGGTTGGGCCGAGCAGCAGGATGTTCGACTTCTGCAGCTCGATCTCGTTGTCGTCGCCCTGCGACATCTGGATTCGCTTGTAGTGGTTGTAGACGGCAACCGAAAGCGTCCGCTTAGCCTCGTCTTGGCCGATTACGTATTCGTCGAGGAAGTCGTAAATCTCCTTCGGGCGAGGGAGGTTTTCAACGTCAAACGATGATGGAACTGAGAGCTCTTCATCGATGATCTCATTACAGAGGTCGATGCATTCGTCGCAGATGTAGACGCCGGGGCCGGCGATCAGCTTCTTGACCTGCCGCTGCGACTTGCCGCAGAAACTGCACAGCAGTTGCTCGCTTGAATCGGTTGGACGCGCCATTGTTTCCCCTTCGTCTAAACGCAGGCGCCGCCCAGCTAATGCTTGGCGATCACCTTGTCGATTATCCCGTACTCGGCGGCCTCTTCGGCCGACATGAAGTAGTCACGTTCAGTGTCACCGCGGACCTTGTCGTACTCCTGGCCGGTGTGCTCAGCGAGGATGTGGTCGAGACGCTGACGGACGTCGATGATCTCTCTGGCGTGGATCTCGATATCGGTCGCCTGGCCTTCAAAGCCGGAGCTGACCTGATGGATCAGGATCTTCGCGTTAGGCAGCGCCATCCGCTTACCTGGTGCTCCGCCGGCCAGCAGCAGCGCACCCATCGACATCGCGATTCCAACGCAGATCGTTGAAACGTCAGGCTTGACGAACTGCATCGTGTCGTAGATCGCGAGGCCGGAATAGACAGATCCACCGGGCGAGTTGATGTAAATCGAGATGTCCTTGTCCGGATCCTGCGACTCAAGGTGCAGAAGCTGAGCGACGACGAGGTTGGCGATCTGGTCGTCAACTTGGCTGCCGAGGAAGATGATTCGCTCGTTTAGAAGGCGCGAGTAGATGTCAAACGAACGTTCTCCGCGTGAGGTCTGCTCGACGACCATTGGGACTAGGGGGCTCATGTTCCTCGCTTTGTTTCGGTCGGCTGGGTTGATTCCTCCCACGTGCAACTTTGCTCGCAGATGGAGCAATCAACACTAGCAACGGGGAGCGGCCGAAACGGCGCTTCAGGAAGGGCTGGTCGCGACTGCGCTCTCGACGATTAGATCGAGCGCTTGGCGCTGCGCGAGCTCTTCGACGAGGTCGTCAAGGCGGTTCGCCTTTTCAAGTCGTTCACGAAGCTTCTCAGGCGTTGTCTGCTCCTGGGCGGCGGAGGCCTGCAGCGCGGTGAGGATGTCGCCGTCGCCTGGCTGGATGTCCTCGGCTTCAACAATCGCCACCAGCGCCGCCTCGTGACGCAAGCTCGTCTGAGCCGCCTCGGCGCTCTCGCCGAGCATCTCTTCTTCGGTTCGTCCTGAGATCTGGAAATACATCTCGCGGCTGATGCCTTGGTGGGAGAGCTGGTGGAGCATGCGGTCGAGCAGCTCGCTGGCGCGCGCGTCGACGACCGGCTGCGGCAGGTTAATCTTGGCGTTGTCCGCAACGGCCTCGAGCACCGCTTCGCGGAACTCCTCCTCGGCCTTGTCACCGTCGGCCGCGAGCATCTGCGTCGCGATATCTTCGCGCATCTCGGCGATCGTTTCGAGCCCAGCTGCCTCGTTGGCGAACTCGTCGTTTAGCTCAGGAAGGATGCGGCGGCGGATCTCTGTCGCCGTGACGGCGAACTCGGCGTCCTTGCCAGCCAGCTCCTCTGCTTGATAATCCTCGGGGAATGCGAGCTTCACGGTCCGCTCGTCGCCGGCCTTGATGCCTTCGAGCTGCTCCTCGAAGCCTGGGATCAGACGCCCCGACCCAAGCTCGATCAGCTGGTCGGTCCCCTCACCGCCCTCAAAAACCTCGCCGTCGATTGAGCCGACGTAGTTCATCACGACGAAGTCACCGGTCGCGGCCGCCTCTTCAACGGTCTCAAGGCTCGCCATCCGGCCTCGCAGCTCTTCGATCTGCTGATCAATTGCTTCCGGGTCTGCAACTGCTTCGCGGCGTTCAACCTTCAGCCCCTTGTACTTGCCGAGTTTGGCGACCGGGCGCACTCCGACCTCAAAGCTGAACTTCAGATCCTCACCGGCAGGCGGCAACTCGCCGAGCTCAACTTCGGGCTGACCAACGATCGCAAGGCGCGCGCCATCAACGGCTTCCGTGTACCAGTGGCCAAGCGAGCCACGAATGGTTTCGTCAACTACCGCGTCGCGACCGATCCGCTGAATTATGACCTCGGCCGGGACCTTGCCTTTACGGAAGCCGGCCATCTTCATCTCTTTGCCCATTGAGCGTGCGGTTTGAGCGATCCGGCGATCAAGCTCTTCGAGCGGCACCTGAACCTCCACGCGGACGCGCGAATCGGACAGCTCTTTGACATTGGTCGTGATGGTGCTCATCGGCGGCACGATAGCGTCAGGGAGTGGCCAACAACCTCCAGCCCATAACTCGCAGGATCGAAACTTGGGTCGTAACCGGGCCCGTCGGCCACCTTCTATCCGCAGTGGGCGACTGGGCCGTGCTGCTAACCACGCTGGCGCGAAACAGGATCAGGCGCGGCGGGTAGGCGCGCAGCGCCAACGAAGCCGCCGCCACAGCCGTGGAGCCTCTAAATAACCCATTCAACGTTGGTGCACCTAACTGCGCAGCGCACACGCGGCCACGTGCATACCAAACGACGACAGGCGAGAATCTGGATTTAGGTACTCAAACCACTACAAATCACTGCCTACACAATCAAACCCAACCGACACGAGGCCTCGGGCCACGTCGGGGGCGCCAGGGCGATGGCGAGGCAAAATTGGGAGATATTTTGTCGGTGGTTAATGGTCTTGCGCGACCCAACCCGCCGGTCCAACAACACCGATTTGCAGCTGGTCGACCCCAACGGGAGCGCCTGACACATCGCCGAGGGTGTGGGAGCGTCGAAGCACAAGACGGGAGGCGACACCAATGGCGCCGGGCCACCTGCCCGCGCTGGACATGTGCAACATTCAAGGCGAGGGGCAGCCCCGATGCACACCCATTATTCAAACAAGCCCGGGGTCATCGTCGAATACGACCCACCGCCCGACGGCCTCTGCACCATGATCCATCCTGGTCCCCTCGGTCCCTTTACACCGCCTGCCTCCGGGAATTGTGAGTCGAGGTTTGGTTTTTCGATTCCGTGGGCGTCAAGGATTGCGTGGCGTTCGCGAGGTGTTTTTGCGTTCCTTAGCTCCTCAACGAGAGCTGGGTTCTCTTTCAGGGCCTGAATCAGAGGATCAAAACTCATCGGGTGACTCAATTCGCTTCGTAGTTAGTGGATTTTTGCCTGCGCACCATCAGCAGACAAACACGCACGCCACAATACCGACGGCCCCGGCCCTGTCAACCAGTAGCCACAACCAACCCGCTCCGCAGCGGAAGGTGAGTGACGGGACTCGAACCCGCGACCGCCTGGACCACAACCAGGAGCTCTACCAACTGAGCTACACCCACCGCGCAGGGCGCAGTGTACGGCCTGCTGCATTCGCAGCAGCCGCCGCTGTGCAATGCCCCCGCCAGGACTCGAACCTGGGACCTGCCGGGTAGAAGCCGGCCGCTCTAATCCAACTGAGCTACGGGGGCTTGGGTCGACTCTCGCCGATCACTCCCGCCAAAGTATCGCGCGACCAGGCCAGCCGGGCAGTATTGTCGCGCTTCGATGGATGACAACCCAATCACATTGATCGCTCTGCCGCTTGGCCTCGTCTTCATCATGTTCTCGCTTGGGCTCGGCTTGGTGAAAGATGATTTCCGCATCGTTCTGAAGGCGCCACGCGGCGTAATCGTCGGCATGGCGAATCTGCTGATTGTCGCGCCGCTGCTTGCCGTCGGTGTCGCAGCCGTCTTCAATCTCCCTCCGGTCTTGGCGGTCGGACTGGTGCTATTGGGCGCCGCTCCGGGAGGAACGATGGCCAACCTGCTGACCCATCTTGCCCGTGGCGAGACGGCGCTCTCGGTCACGCTGACCGGCATCTCAAGCGCGCTGGCAGTTGTCACGGTGCCGCTCTACCTCTCTCTCAGCTCCGCCTGGTTCAACTTGACCGGTGTCGACAACGACGTTGAGATTCTGCCGATCGCGGGCCGCGTGCTGGCGATCACTCTGGTGCCGCTGATTATCGGAATGGCAATCAAGCAGCGTGCGCCGGACTGGACGCTGACCAACTACCACCGCTTCCGCGTGATCTCGCTGGGACTCTTTGTGGTGATCGTCGCTGCTGCGGTAGGCAGCGAATGGGGGCGCGTGACCGAATACCTCGGCAGCGTCCTGCTTGCCGTCATCACGCTGAACGTTCTTGCAATGGGAATTAGCTTCATGACCGCTCGCGCGGCGCGCCTGAGCGACCGCAGCTCAACTGCGATCGCGCTTGAGCTGGGCCTCCACAACGCAACTTTGGCAATCGCGGTCGGCGCCTCGCTCGACCCGGAGATGACAATTCCGGCCGCCGTCTACGGACTCTTCATGTGGGTGACGGGCGGGTCGTTTGCCTACTTTATGTCGCGCCGCAATCGTCAGACCGAACAGCTCGCTTCGCCAGCCTAAGCCGACCCTTCAAATCGGGGCGAGAGGATTCGAACCTCCGACCCCCTGCTCCCAAAGCAGGTGCGCTACCAGGCTGCGCCACGCCCCGATGAGTTCCAGATGGTAGGGCTGTTTGGGGCCGGCATGTTCTAGCGTGCCGGTATGGCCGACGTCCGCCCACTCAGTTCACTGCGTTACGACCTCGATCGCGTAGGCGGTTTCGAGGCTGTCCTCTCACCTCCGTACGACGTGATCGATCCAGCCCAGCGGGCCGAGCTGGCAGCCCGCTCGCCATTCAATGTCGTTGGCGTCGACCTTCCCGAGCCGGCGACAGAAGGCGGCGACCCATACGAGAACGCGGCCACGCTGCTGGCCGAGTGGCAGCAGGCCGGCGCGCTTGTTCGCGACGACGATCCTTCATTCTGGATCCTCACCCAGGACTACCTCGCGCCCGACGGCAGCCGCCGCACCCGCTCCGGCTTTCTCGCCGCGGTCAAGATTGAGGAGTACGGCGCCGGCAAAATTCGCCCGCACGAGCGCACGCACCCGGGCCCGAAGGAAGATAGGCTGCGCCTAACGCGTTCAACGAAGACCAATCTCTCACCGATCTTCGCGCTCTATTCCGATTCGACCGGCGCCGCCCGCGCCACGATAGCCGCGCAGACGACAGGCGAACCGTACGGCGAGCAGATTGACGAAGAAGGAACCGTCAACCGCCTCTGGCGGGTCACCGACCTTGATGCTGCTGCGGCGCTAAGTGAGGCGCTCGATCCGGCCGAGCTGCTGATCGCCGATGGTCACCACCGTTATGAGACGGCGAGGATCTACGCCGACGAGATCGGCGGCGATGGCCCCCACCGCTTCGTACTGATGGACCTCGTCGCACTGGAAGACCCGGGCCTCAGCGTCTTCCCGACTCATCGCTTGATCAGCGGACTTGCCGACGACCCCGAACGCGCCGGCGCCTTGCGGACGACGATTGAAGAGTGCTTTGAGATCACCGAGCTCGGCTCGACCGACGAGCTGCCTCCGAACGGTCTGTCGGCCGACGACAGGCTGCAGTTCGGCTACCTCGATTCGCGCCACAATCGGCCGCTGCGACTTGTCCTGCGAGAGCAGAAGATCGCTGATGACGCGCTCGCAGATTTCCCGGCGCCCTATCGCAAGCTCGATGCTGCGGTGCTTGAAGCGCTGATCCTGCAAGGCCCGTTAGGCCTCACCGAAGACGACATTTCGCACTTAAACGGGCTCGGCTATTCGCGCAACGATGACGAGGCCCTGGCGCTACTTGCGAGCGGCAAATACGACGCGGCGTTCTTCCTCTCCGGAGCGCCGATCGAGCAGATCCAGGAGATCGCCGCCGCCGGCATCAACATGCCCCCGAAGTCGACCTTCTTCACGCCGAAGGTGCCGACCGGCCTGATCTTCAACCCGCTGTCGTAGTCTCTAAGTGATGATGAAAGCAACCGCCACCCGCACAGAAGGCCGCCAGCACAGCATTGCGATCCGCGGCCACGAGGTGACCGTCGATGAGAACCCTGAGCTCGGCGGCGTCGACTCGGGACCGACTCCGCTCGAACTACTTGCGGCGAGCTTGGCCGGCTGCGTCGCTGTGACGGTCGAGATGTATGCCGACCGCAAAGGCTGGGACGTAGGAAGACTTGCGGTCGACGTCGAGTACGCGCCCGCTGAACGCGGCGTGCCGACCAAATTCGCGGTCGTGCTGACGGTGCCCAACGAGCTGACCGACGAGCAAGTCGAGCGGCTCTCGGTGATCGCGGCGAAGTGCCCGGTTCACCGGATGCTCGATGGCGAAGTGATGTTCGACGAGCGTGTCGAGCGAACCGCTCTCAAGAGCTGAACTGGCGGGCGCGCTCGCGCCTGAGCTGCTGAGCGCCGAAACGGCCGCGACGCTGCCGGTTCGCGGCCGAAAAAAAGCGGGCGTGCTGGTTCCACTCTTTGCCAGTGGCGGAGGCTCGCTCTCGATCGTAATGACGCGTCGAGGAGAAAACCTGCGTCGCCACGCCGGTGAACTTTCGTTCCCTGGCGGCCGTGTCGACGAGCAAGACGCGGATCTCAGTTCGACCGCGCTGCGCGAAGCCCACGAAGAGATTGGGCTCGCACCGCGGTCGGTCGAACTGCTCGGAGCACTGCCGCCTACGCCAACCATTGCGACCGGCTACGCCGTACATCCATTCGTCGGCTTGATCGAACCGGGGCAAGAATGGGTTCGCTCGCAGCGCGAGGTCGCCTCGGTTCACGAATTCGACGTTTCGCAGCTGCGTGCCGGTTATGGCCGACGCCGCGTCAAACGCCGCGGGATTGGCTTCACAACCGACACCTATGTAGTTGACGAACAGCTCGTCTGGGGTGCGACGGCAAGGATTCTTCGTGACCTCTTCGCCCGCCTCGAGGCCGCTGGGCTTAGCTGACCTTCGCGCCGCTCGGATCGTGGACGATGCGGATGTACGGACGAGGCTCTTCCCAGCCGTCCGGGTACTTCTCCTCCGCCTGCTCGTTGGTTACTGAACCGGCGATGATCACATCGTCGCCTGGCTGCCACTGAGCCGGCGTTGCGACGGCGTGCTCAGCGGTCAGCTGGAGCGAGTCGATCACGCGCAGGACCTCATCGAAGTTACGCCCGGTCGTCATCGGGTAGATCAGGACCAGCTTGATCTTCTTGTCTGGGCCGATCACGAAGACGTTGCGCAGCGTGCTGTTGTCAGCCGGAGTGCGCTCGGTTGGGTCGCCTTCGACGTCGGCGGGAAGCATCCCGTAGATCTTTGAGACGTTGAAGTCGGTATCAGCGACCATCGGGAAGTTGGGCGCTGTGCCCTGTGTCTCGGCGATGTCGGAAGCCCACTTCTCGTGGTTGTCGAGAGGATCGACCGAGAGACCGATGATCTTGACTCCACGCCGGTCGAACTCCGGCTTTATCGAAGCCATGTAGCCAAGCTCCGTCGTGCAGATAGGCGTGAAGTCGCGAGGGTGCGAGAAGAGAACGGCCCATGAATCGCCAATCCAATCATGAAAATTGATCGTCCCTTCAGTCGTCTCAGCTTGAAAATCAGGCGCTGTATCGCCAATCGTTGGCATCGAAAATCTCCTTGGAGTTGTGTTCTGCGCCAAACTATACAAACCTGATCGCAATTATGTTATTTAGCTGTTCTCCGCGGCCCGGCGAGCAGGCCCTCTATGGCCTGCTCAGTCTCTGCGAGCCAGAGATCACGATCCCCGAGCGGGTCCGAATGGAGCAGAGCGAACGGAATCGCGTTCTTCTCACGTGCTAGTTCCATCTCGCCAACACCGCTCTCCAGCAGCGGCTCTCCCACCGGCCCCACGGCCTCGTAGATCACTCCGCGAACGGTTGTGTCGGTCGTCTTCTCAAGCATCATCCGCAGCCGTGAACCATGCAGAGCCGCGACCTTCTCCTCGTCGCCGCTCGCTGTTCCCAGAAGCCAGAGGAGCAGCGTTACGTTCTCGAGCGCGTAGCGGAGCGTGCCGATTACGTCGGGTGTTCCGATCCAGCACTCTCCCCCTGCCGCTTCAATCCCGGCGCGGCCTGCTTCTGTGCGCGTGACGCAACGCGCCGCGTGACCCTCCGCGACAAGACCGCGAACCAAATCGAGCGAACGGCACCCGCCGCCAACTACCAGAACTCTCACTGAGTCCCACCGTCAGGACCGGCTAGCAGAGCGCGCTCGAACTCCTCCAACGTCTGTTCGGTCTCGCCTCGCGCGCGACGCCGCGAATTGCGTGCCTCGAGCAGCTGGGCAAGATCCTCCTGTTCCAAAGCTGGATCGTTATGAATGCCCGCAAGCTCGCGATCAATCTCGGCCTTTAGCTCCTGGTGAGTGATCTCTGCGGCCCCGCGAGCGCGCCGCTTCGCGTTCACCGCCTCCTGCATTTGCTCGAGGTCATCGATCTCATTGGTGTACTCCAGCTCGGCTGAGCGAGTTGGTCGCCAGTCGAGCTGATCCGCGCCCGAACCTGGGTAAAGAATGCCGATCATCACGACCGCGGTGACGAGCAGCACAATGACGACAATCACGATTAGTGCGAACGAGTCCATGAAAGTTCAGTCTATGGGGGTCGAACTTGCGGCGTACTGGCGCTTGCCATCGCTGAAACCATGTAAGTTTCCCGAATGCTTACAACTCGGGCCGTGAAACTCCTGGTTGCCACAGTCTGCCTCGCCGGGCTGGCAATGCCTGCCGCGGCGAATGCCGCCAAGTCGCCGATCAGCGTCGGCGTCAACCCGAAGATGTACAACGAGCGCTACTGCGAGTACCTCTTCGTCCACACCGCCCCCAACGGCGCCAGAGGCGTCAAGTTGGTCGGCGATGTTTGGAACACCTTCGGCCTGAACAAGTGTCCGGCGGCGCAGTGGGCAGCTTCCGACCGGACCGCCTTGGCGGCGCTCTTCCCCGGCACCTTGACGGTGAAGACCAATGGCCCTCGCTACTGGCTGATCAACAACGCGACAATCACTTGGGATTCGCGGATCGACCCGCGCGGCGGCAAGATTCGCCAGTTCCCTGGACTCAAGATGCGCTTCCTGACAAGCGTCGACGTTCCCCTGAATGCTATTGCGACCGGCGGCATGGCGCCGTATGTCGAGACGATCGTCAGCCGCCGGACCGACTTCAACTTCTCTCGTAAGTACCCGATCCACGAACTGGTCTCGCCCGCAGGCAAGGTCTACGCGATGCAGGCCTACTCGCAGATCAAAGACAAGACGCTGAAGCTGAAGGATCTCGCACGGCTCGGGCCGAAGCTGGCGCTGCCAGCCGGGTGGAAGTACCGCACACGCAAGCTGAAGAAGAACCTGACGCTTCGGACTGCGGGTGCGACGACAGTGCTCCAAGACGAGCTCGAGAACACCTACCAACTCGTGAAGTAGTAGCTCGAAGCGGGCGCGGGGCAACCGTCCCAAACCGATAAGGTCGAACTATGAACTTTGACCTTTCCGATGAACAGAAGCTGATCGAACAGACCGCGCGCGAGTTCACCGATGGCGAGATCATGCCGGTAGCCAGCGAGAACTCGGAGAACCACTTCTTCGACCGCGAGCTGGTCAGCAAGATCGCCGCTCAAGGCTTCCTCGGAGCGATCGTGCCGCGCGAATACGGCGGCGCCGGCCTCGATTACACAACCTACGCAATCATCTGCGAAGAGATCGGCCGTGGTTGCTCGGCGATGCGAACCGTCGTCTCGGTCCAAACCTCGCTCGTCTGCTCAACGATCCTGAAGTGGGGAACCGAAGAGCAGAAGCAGCGCTACCTGCCGCTGCTCTGCTCGGGCGAATGGCTCGGCTGTTTCGGCCTCACCGAGCCCGGGACCGGTTCGGCCGCCGCAAACCAGAAGACGCGTGCCGTGCAACAGGACGACGGGTCTTGGCTGATCAACGGCGCGAAGATGTGGATCTCGCTCGGCAATAACGCCAGCCTCGCGCTGATCTTCGCTCAGACAGATCCTTCCCTCGGCCACCGCGGCCTGGCCTGCTTCCTCGTCGAGACCGACCAGCCCGGCTTCATGCCCTCAGCGATTACGGCCAAGATGGGGCTATGGGCCTCAGACACGGCTGAGATCGCGCTTGACGACGTAACCGCCTCGGCCGACTCGATGCTGGGCGAAGTTGGCGACGGCTTCAAGGTCGCTATGAGCGCGCTTGATTCCGGGCGCTACTCGGTCGCCGCGGGCTGCGTCGGACTAGCCCGCGCATCGCTCGAAGAATCGATCACCTACGCCAACGAGCGAACGCAATTCGACCGCCCGATAGCCGCTTTCCAGCTCGTCCAGGCAATGATCGCTGACATGGTCGTCAAGACCGAAGCCGCGCGGCTGCTGGTCTACAAAGCTGGCTCGGTTAAAGACGCAGGTAAGCCGAGCACGCTCGAAACATCGATCGCCAAGTACTACGCCACCGAGGCCGCTGTTTGGTGCTCGGACAAGGCGATTCAAGTCCACGGTGGCGCTGGCTATAGCCGCGAGCATCCAGTCGAGCGTTATTACCGCGATGCGCGCGTGACGACGATCTACGAGGGAACATCTCAGATCCAGCAGCTAATCATCGGCCGCGCCGTGACCGGCCAGGACGCGCTCAAGCCGATGGTTGCCGAAGGCCAATAGCGTTCGCGATGTCGCACGGCTGTGAGCTCCGCTGGACGCAGCACGACTCGCCACTAGGGCCTCTCTTGCTGATCGGTGGCGATGCTGGACTGATAGGCGTCAGCTTCTTGGATGGCGCCGGCGCCGACGCGCAAGCAGCCGAGATCGCCGATGCCCGTGGCGCCACCGCGATAGAGCAGTCCACAGCGCCGACCGCGCTGATGCACCAACTCGATGCCTACTTCGCAGGCTCGCCCAGGCGCTTCTCTGTAGCGATCGATTGGTCGCAGTTCGAGCCGTTCCAGCGGAGAGTGCTGCAGCGCTGCGCGACGATTGAGTTCGGCGACCGGATCAGCTACGGCGAACTGGCTGAGGAGATCGGTGCGCCCCGGGCTGCGCGCGCCGTTGGCAACGCGCTGCGTTCTAACCCAATCACGATCGTGATTCCCTGCCACCGCGTGGTCCGTTCTGATGGCAGCCTCGGTGGCTACGGTGGAGCGGACCACGAGCAACGCAAGGCGACGCTGCTGGGCTTGGAACTGAGCAGCGCCGTGGCTGCGGCCTAGGCCTGCGTGCTGCCGTACTGCTCGGCGACTAGATCGTCGCCGGCTACCCCGGCCGGAGTTTCGATCTCCGGAGTGTCACGCAGGTACCACTCAGCGTCGAGCGCGGCTTGGCAGCCAAGCGCGGCAGCTGTGATTGCTTGACGGTAGGTGTGGTCGACAAGATCGCCGGCGGCGAAGACGCCCGGCAGCTTCGTGCGAGTTGAGCGCCCTTCAGTGATCACGTAGCCCTCGTCATCAATCTCAACCATGCCCGCAGCGATCTGCGACTGCGGTTCGTGGCCGATCGCGATGAAAGCGCCCTGGGTAGGCAGGATCTGCTCCTCACCGCTCTCAGCGTTGAGCAGCTTGACGCTCTCGAGCGCTCCGTTCTCACCGGCCTCAAAGCTCTCGACCGTGAAAGGCGTCGCCCACTCGATGTTCTCGGTTTCACGCGCACGATCGAGCATGATCTTCGAGGCACGAAACTCGCTGCGCCGATTGACGATCGTCACCTTTGAGGCGAATTTGGCGAGGAACAGCGCCTCCTCCATCGCCGAGTCGCCGCCGCCGACGATGATCGTCTCTTTGTCGACAAAGAAGGCCGCGTCGCAGGTGGCGCAATAGGAGACGCCACGGCCCGATAGTTCGTCCTCCCCGGGGGCTCCGATCTTCTTGTGCTCAGCGCCCATCGAGAGGATCACCGTGCGTGCTTGATATTCCTGCTCGCCAACCCAGACGCGGTGCACACCTCCGGGCTGATCGGATAGCTCAAGTTTGGTCGCTAGGTCGGTAATGAAACGCGTGCCAAAACGCTCAGCTTGGTCGCGCATTGTCTGCATTAGCTCGGGGCCCTGAATGCCGTCGCGAAAGCCTGGGTAATTCTCAACCTCGGTCGTCTGCTGAAGCAGTCCGCCCCATTGCCAGCCTTCGATTACGAGCGGAGAGAGGTTTGCGCGCGAGGTGTAGAGCGCGGCTGTGTAGCCGGCTGGGCCACTGCCCACAATGATTACGTTCTCGATCTCGGCCATGCTCTTCTCCACTCAGGTCGCAGGGGACTTTACTTTGTATAGCGTAGCCGCTTTATCGCGGCCCTCGTCGCGCCAGCCTTGAACCGTGCGCCGCAGCTGGAAGTAGGCGATAGCGCCAGGAATCGTCGGCAGCCAGAATGAGAACGCGCGGTAGCTCAGGACGGCGACGATCGCCAAGCTGCTGGGAACACCGAAGGCAATCAGCACGCCGATCATGCCACCCTCAACGCCGCCGATCCCACCGGGAAGCGGCAGCAGGTTGGCAAACATGCCGATGTAATACGACATCACCAATACGGCGAACGGAGGCGGGTCACCGAATGCGTGGAAGGCCGCCCAGAGCGTGAAAATGTCGAAGTACCACCAGATCACGGCACCGAAGACCGCGCCGTCTCGCTCGCGAATAATCACCAAGGCCTCGCGAACACCGACCGCAAGCGCATCGGGAACCGGCGCTAGCTTTGTGACCAACCGCCCGAACCACCCCGAATCCTCGGCCCAGCGCTCAATCCGATGGTCAATCTGCTCGGGGATCAAAGTGGCGGCCAGCGCAAGGAGTATTACTAACCCGCCGATGATCGCCGGCACCATCGTTAGCGCAAAAACTCGGCTGCCGTTGAACGCACCGACGTAGAGGCCGACCCCGGCAATCAGCAACGTGAACATGTAGACCGCGTAGAGGATTACGTACTGAGCGATCATCCTCGTTGCAACGGTGCGCCCGGGCATTCCCGAACGGCGCAGCGCCCAAGCCGTAAGAATTGCACCACCCGCGCCCGCGGCAGCGAAGAGCCTCGCGGCGACCAGTCCGGCCATCGTGATCTGGTAACTCACACGCCAGCTGATCCGTGTGCTGCCACGCACAAATACTCCGCGGAAGAGCCAGATGTAACCGCCGAACGAAATCAGCTCAAAGATCGCGCATACGATCAGCCACTTCGGGTCGCCGTCCTGAATTCGATCCCAAGTCTTGTTGATGCCGGCGATCTGCGGAAGACCGAAGTAGAGAAATACAACTATCGCGAGCGCGAAAAAACCCCCAAGGAATAGGTGACGGCGAGAGAGGCGCCGCGTTGGCATCTGCTCGTCGTCACCGACATTGGGGACTAGCGCGTCAACCTCGCTCTGAGGCAGCTCCATCAGGCTCCTTGGGCACGATGCTCAAGGCCTTGAACCAGTCTTGAGAACCCCTCCGCTAGAGGAGCCAGCCGTGGGGCCGCAGTGCGGAGCCCCTCAACGAGCGCGAGCCCTGCCAGCAGGTCAATCACATAATGCTCACCCAAATAAACGAGGGCAAAGCCGAGCGTGCCAGCGTAGACCCAACCGATAGTGCCCTCAGCGCGGCCCACGTCGGAAAGAACGTGGGCGGACATCACCGATGTTGCGAAATGGAGCGAGGGCATTGCGGCCAATGGATTACCAGCCAGACCATCGTAAAGCGTCGGCCAGCGGCCACGCCAGAACTGTTCGCCGTAATCAACCATCATCCGTCGCAGCTCAAGATTGGTGCGCGCTACGTCGCCACCGAGGCGACCTTTTTGGGCTGCATACCAAGGCGGCGCTGTGGGCACGAGCCAGTAACCGATCAAGCCCAGGTCAAAGGTCCCGTAGATCATCGCGGCCGCTCGCGGGAACTGCTCTCGACGCCGAAGAAATACGTACGCGACCGTTGCGTGGGGAACGAGGAACCAGACCCAGTGGGCCCAGACGAGAAGCTTCTCCGGCGGACGGATGTGACCTGGATCGGCAAGCGCTCGCTGGAAGCGAACACCAGGTAGTTCACCGAGCCCGAGCAGCCGGTCGACCTTGACCGGGTAGTCGACAAAGGCTCGTCGCTCTAACTCGTCGGGGTCGTCGGCGGGCATCTCATAGGTCGCGAAGTAGGCCCACATCTGAAGTATTGAGACGGCAATATCGCGCTTGGGTGAACGCGGCGCCGCGACACAGAGCGCTACCGGGGCGCTCCAAGCAGAGGCCAGTACAACCGCCTTGGGAATCTTCACCCGCCGGCGCAAAAGCGGTGCGGCAACTCCGACGGCAACCGTTGCCAATGCCGCTATTCGCAGGGCTTTCGAGGGACTCAAGGTTGGCGCAGTATACGGTTGCACCGTGCAGCTAGGCGGGCAAACAATCGCAGTGACCGGCGCAGGCGGCTTCATCGGAGAGGCTCTTTGCCGAAGGCTGGCCGACGACGGTGCCCAGGTAGTCGGGGTCGACGTTCGTGCCGATAGGCGCGCCGATGTCGAGGCAAGCGGTGCCCGTTTCGTCATCGCCGACGTGCTTGACGCGGACGCAATGGCCGCGGCACTGAGCGGCTGCGATGGACTGATTCACACCGCCGCGATCGTGGGCGACTGGGGCTCGATGGAACAGTTCATCGAGGTCAATGTGCGAGGAAGCTGCACCGTCTTCGACGCCGCGGAGGCGGCCGGGATCAAACGGATCGCACATCTCTCGTCGGTCGCTAGCTGGGGGTACGAATTCAGCAGCGACCTCGAAGAGGATGCTGCGCCGCGAGTCAGTGGCGCTCCCTACGCCGACACAAAGGCAGCCTCTGACTACCTCGCGCTGCGCCGTGGCGCGGCCGTAGTAAGACCAGGCGATGTATACGGCCCCGGCTCAGTTCCATGGGCGATACGTCCGATCGAAGCGCTCCGCAGCGGCACATTTGCGCTACCGGGCAAGGGCGACGCGCTGATGACACTGGTTTACATCGACGACCTCGTCGACTGCATCATCCGGGCGCTCACGACCGGGGCAGCCTCCGGCCAGGCAGTCACGGCCTGGGACGGTGTGCCAGTAACAACCTCTGAGTTCTTCGGTCGCTATGCGCGAATGCTCGGTCAGGAGAAGGTTCGCACTGCGCCGGCACCGCTGATCGAAGCCGTCGCGTTGGCTACGGAAGCGATCGCGAAGCTTCGCGGCACACAGCCGAGCGTCAGCCGCGAAGCAATCCGATATGTCTCACGGCAGGCCGTCTATCCAAATGCGCGAGCCCGCGAGTTACTCGGCTGGGAACCGAAGGTTGGATTCGACGAGGGAATGCGGCGGACTGAACTTTGGCTGCGCGCAGAGGGGCTTCTTGGTTAGAGGCCATCGCCGCAGGCGCGAACAAACGCGCCGACCACAGGGCTGCTCGGGTCGGCCTCCGGATGCCACTGCACGCCGAGCACGAAACGACGATCCTCCATCTCGATCGCTTCGGGAAAGTCGTCGTCTATTGCCCAGCCCGTAACGGAGAGTCCATCTCCGACGCGATCGACGCCTTGATGGTGATGCTGCATCGCAGAGTGGAGAAGTTCGCCAGCGACCGTCGCGGCCAGCGAGCCTTCGGCCAAACGCACGTCGTGCTCACTGCCCTCGAATGAGCCAGGGTTTGGGCGGTGGTAAGAGGGCAGGTCCTGAATGAGTGTCCCTCCGCACGCAACATTCAAGAGCTGCATGCCGCGACAGACAGCCAACAGCGGCAGGTCGAGTTTGAGCGCTGCTTTGATCAGCGCCAGCTCGCTCTGATCACGCTCGATCCGCGAACCCTCATGCTCCGCGGCCGCCTGTTGGCCATAGAGCGACGCGTCGACGTCGGGGCCGCCGGTCAGCAACAAACCATCAACGGCAGCGAGAACCTGATCCGCACCGCCCTCCGCGAACGATGCATCAGGGGGAAGCAGCAGCGCAAAGCCGCCCGCTCTCTGAACTGCCTCGACGAAGATCTGCGGCACCAGCGCGGCCTCGGTATCCCAAAGGCTCCAGCGAGCGCGCTCAACGTAGGAGCTAATCGCGATCAGTGGTCGTCTGTCGGCCATCGGCGCAAGGCTAGAGCCACAGCCCGATTCCTGCTTCGAGTACATAGGATGCGCGGATGGACAAGTTTGAGATCGAGACTGAGTTTGAGACCGTGAATCTGCTCCGCGCTGGCGCCGCGGCGAAGATCGAACTAAACCGGCCCGATTCGCTAAACGCTTGGAATGGCCAGATGAGCAGCGATCTGTTCGCCGCCTACGAGACCGTCCGCGACGACGACGAGATCCGTGCCGTCGTTATTGGAGCTACAGGTCGAGCCTTCTGCTCGGGCGCCGACCTCAAGGACGGCGCTGCCGGCGGCATGACAAAAGAAGATGGGCGCCCCGACCTTGAGCGCGCCCTACACGAGCGCTACCACCCGGTGATCACGGGACTGCGCCGGCTGCCGAAGCCGGTCATCAGCGCCGTGCAAGGGCCTTGCGTAGGAGTCGGCCTCTCGTTGGCACTCTGCGCCGACCTCGTCTACGCAACTGAGAACGCCTACTTCCTGTTGGCCTTCGTCAACATCGGCCTCGTCCCCGACGGCGGATCGTCAGCCTTCATCCCGGCACGAATCGGGCTCGCGCGGGCGACCGAGATGGCGATGCTCGGTGAACGTGTAGACGCCACCAAGGCAGCGGACTGGGGTCTCATTAACGGCGTCTTAGTTGCTGACGAGTTCGACCGATCAATCGAGTCGCTGGCCGAACGTCTCGGCAATGGACCGACCCGCTCGTACTCCGGTTCAAAGCGGCAACTGAACAATTGGATTTTCGGTGCGCTTGACGATCAGCTAGCGCTAGAAGCATCGATCCAACAGGAGATGGCGAGCAGCGCTGACTTCGCAGAAGGAGTGCTCGCATTTGTCGAAAAGCGAGAGACTTCTTTCACTGGGCGCTAAGGCGCGCTTCCTCCCGTCCGAATCCTTTATAGGATTGCCTTCTCCCGTGAGCCCTTCGAATCTTTTCCGCCCAACCAGGAACAGCGTCCTCTTCGGGCTCGTCCTAATAGCCGCGTTGCTGGTTCCGGCGTCGTCCTCCTTCGCCGATTTGATCGCACCCCAATCGGGTGGCGGGTCTCCGAACGCAGAAGGCATCCGTTCGCTGTACCTGTGGATCTTCGGACTCGGCTGCATTGTCTTTTTTGGCGTCGTCGGTCTGCTGATCTGGACGATCTTGAAATTCCGCTCAAGCAAGGGTGCCGTTGCGGTCCGCGTCCACGGCAACAACCGCCTCGAAGTGGGTTGGACGGTTGGCGCCGCCTTGCTGCTCGTACTGATCGCGGTCGTCACCTTCCTAAAGCTCGACCAAATCAAGAACCCACCGAACTCGAGCGCCAACGGGCTCGCGACTCCAAAGAACGTCGCCTTCGCCAACGGTCCGGCGAAACCATCGCTTCCGCCGAACGGCCGCTCGCTCAACATCGACGTCAACGGTCAGCAGTATCTCTGGCGCTACACATATGCCGACACCGACACCAACAACCTCAACAACGTCTTCTCCTACGAACAGATGGTCGTGCCAACCAACACCACCGTCAGCTTGAGCATTCGAGCACTCGACGTTCAACACTCCTGGTGGATCCCTGAGCTCGGAGGAAAGTTCGACGCCGTTCCGGGCTACACGAACTACACCTGGTTCAAGATCTCGGAGCCGGGCGTCTACAAAGGTCAATGCGCGGAGCTCTGCGGCCGGGGGCACGCCACGATGATCGCCTCCGTCAAGGCCGTATCACCGGCTGAGTTCAAGAGTTGGTACGCCGGCCAGAAGACGGCAATCCTGGCTGCTGAGAAAGAGGCTGCCGCGGCCCGAAACAAGCTCGTTGCCAAGGATGCGGCGGCGCTCAAACTGGCGCCGAAGGCCGAAGCGCCCGCTGCTGCGGCTCCTGTCGCGGCAGCAGATGGCAAGAAGATCTTTGTCGCTGGCGTTCCTGCAACCGGTGCCCTCGCCTGCGGCTCCTGCCACACACTTGGAGCCGCAGGCACCAAGGCTGCTGTCGGTCCCAATCTCGACGTAGTCCTGAAGGGGCAGAGCGCGGCGATGATCAAAGCCTCGACTCTCTATCCGAACAAGGTGATCTCGAAGGGTTACGCCGCGAACATCATGCCCGCCAATTACGGCACATCGTTGACGAAAGCCCAGCTTGACGCGCTCGTTCAATACATCGACGAAGCTGTAAACGGAAAGTGATCAGCAGATGACTACTACCACCTCAACCCCGACCAAGCCGGGCATCCCGGAAATCGTCACCAACTCGGCCGCGCCTCGGCCCAGCGGTTGGCTCTCATGGCTCACCAGCACCGATCACAAGCGGATCGGGATCATGTACATCGTCGCCTCTTGGGTTTTTCTTGTTCTCGGTGGCGTAGAAGCGCTGCTGATCCGCCTCCAGCTAGCGGTTCCAGACAACACACTGCTCTCGCCGCAGACCTATAACGCTCTCTTCACGATGCACGGCACGACGATGGTCTTCCTCTTTCTGATGCCGATGATTGCCGGCTTTGCCAACTACCTCGTGCCGCTGATGATCGGCGCGCGTGACATGGCCTTCCCGAAGCTCAACGCGCTCTCGCTCTGGCTCTTTATCGCAGGCGGCATCGTCTTCTATGGGTCTTTGCTTTACACCCCAGCGGAGTGCGGCTGGACCTGTTACGCGCCTCTGTCCGAGACTGCCTTCTCGCCATCCAACGGTGTTGACTCTTGGATCTTCCTCGTCCACCTCACCGGCGTTGCTTCGTTCATCGGAGCGCTCAACATCTTCGTCACGATTACCAACATGCGCGCGCCAGGGATGAGCTGGGGCCGCGTTCCGCTCTTCGTCTGGACGATGCTGACGCAGGCGATCCTGCTGATCATCTCAATCCCAGTGATCGCCGGAGCGGTAACACTGCTGCTTACCGACAGGCACTTTGGCACCCACTTCTACGACCCGACCAACGGCGGTTCGGCGCTGCTCTGGCAGCACCTTTTCTGGTTCTTCGGTCACCCTGAGGTTTACATCCTCGTGCTGCCGGGATTTGGCGTCATCTCGGAGGTCCTCCCTGTCTTCTCTCGCAAGCCGATCTTCGGTTACAAGGCGATCGTCGCAGCGACGCTCGGAATCGCCGTGATCGGCACGCTCGTATGGGCGCACCACATGTTCACGGTGCCGCTGCCGTTCTTCCTGCTGGTCTTCTTCATGCTCGGCACCTACTTGGTCGCGATTCCAACCGGCGTCAAGATCTTCAACTGGATCTTCACGATGTGGCGCGGTTCGATCGAATTCCCGGTCGCGATGCTCTACTCGATCGGCTTCCTTGCGACCTTCCTGCTCGGCGGCATCACGGGCATCTTCCTCGCCACCTTCCCGGTCGACTGGCAGCTCCACGACACCTACTTCGTCGTCGCCCACTTCCACTACACGATCGTCGGCGGCGCCGTCTTCGCGATGATGGCCGGGCTCTACTACTGGTTCCCGAAGATGACAGGCCGGATGCTGAACGAGAAGCTCGGCAAGGTCAGCTTTGTGCTGACGCTCGGCGGCTTCTGGATTACGTTCCTGATTCAACACTCGGCCGGTCTCAGCGGGATGCCGCGGCGCGTCTACGAATACGCAGACGTCAACAATCTCGGCACCTACAACATGATCTCGACGATCGGCTCCTTCATTCTCGCGCTTGGAGTGCTGCTGACGATCATCAACGTCGTCCAGAGCCTCCGGAGCGGCGCCAAGTCCGGCCCTGACCCGTGGCGCGGCAACACGCTGGAGTGGTTCACTCCCTCTCCTCCCCCTGTCAACAACTTCGACGTCGTGCCACGCGTGCGCTCGGTTGAGCCGATGCAGGACATCCGGCGCCAAATTGAGCGTCAAGGCCGCGTTGGCGAAGAGGCCGGCGTAGCGGCCGGAGATTAAGACACCGCGATGCCACAGGTTGTAACAGGCAACAGCGGCGTAGCCGCTGCGATCGCTCCGTCGGCCGCGCGCCAGCGGATCAACGATTACGTCGCGCTCACAAAACCGAAGGTCCAGAGCCTGCTGCTGTTCACGACAGTGGCTGCAATGCTGGTCGCAGGTCGGCCTTCGATCGCACTGATCGTCGCAACCTTGATCGGCGGCGCGATGTCGGCCGGAGGATCTGGAGCAATCAACCACTGGTACGACCGCGACGTCGACCTGTTGATGGACCGGACTGCCGATCGCCCCGTAGCTTCGGGGCGCGTCTCGCCACGCGCAGCACTCAGCTTCGGACTGATTCTCGGCGCCGCTTCGCTGGTCTGGCTGACGCTGCTCGTCAACCCACTCGCCGCTGCGCTTTCATTCGCCGGCTTCATTGGCTACGCAGTCGGTTACACGATGCTGCTGAAGCGTCACACGTGGCAGAACATCATCTGGGGCGGTGCCGCGGGCGCCGTGCCGCCTCTCGTCGGCTGGGCCGCCGTAACCGGCTCTCTCAGCGGCCTCGCGCTCTTCCTCTTCTTCATTGTCTTCTTCTGGACGCCACCTCACTTCTGGGCGCTCAGCCTGCTGATGAAGGATGACTACAAGGCGGCGGGAATTCCAATGCTGCCGGTGGTCCGCGGCGAGGACGAGACGCGGCGGCAGATCCTGCTCTATTCGATCCTGCTCTACGCCGTCTCGCAGCTTCCGTTCTGCGCCGGTGGCCTCGGCGTTCCTTACCTGATCGTCTCGCTCGGCCTCGGCTTGACGCTGATCGTCATGGCTTGGCAACTCCGGCGCCGAGCAGACCGTGCCTCGGCCCTGAAGCTCTACCTCTTCTCACTGGTCTACCTTGCCGCCCTCTTCGCAGCAATGGTCGCCGACGTTTGGCTGTAAGCTTCAGTACTCAAACCATGGACAAAAACCTCGCAAGAAAAAACAACCGGGCCGGACTGCTGATCACCGCGATCGGCTTTGTCATGTTTGGCCTCTCCTTCGTCGCCGCCGCCCTTTACGTCTCATGAGCGAGCAAGAGCAGAACGCTGAGCCGGCCGGCGAGAAGATCCGCCTCCCTGGCGGCAGCCTTCAGCCGGTTCTGATCGCCGTAGGCCTCTCATTGCTCCTAATCGGCGTACTTGACTTGTGGTACCTGAGCGTGATCGGCCTCTTGATCATGGTCGCGGCGATTTACGGCTGGATCCGTGACGCAGTTCGCGAGCACGGCGAGCTACCGAGCGGCCACTAACTCTCTTCGGCTACCGCCGGGGTGCCTACGCTCGCCGCGGCCGAAGCAATCTCGACGTAGCAGCGCACGAGATCGCGCATCGACAACATGCCGGCCAGTTCGCCGCCGCTGACGACGACCAGGTGCCGAAAGCCGTGGAGCACCATCGCTTCAGCGGCATCGTCGAGCGACCAGTCCGGCGAGGCAAAGATCACGTCACTGGCCATGTGCGCTTCGACCAGCTCCTCGTCGGGCGATTCGCCTGCGCCGAGCGACAGCATGATGTCGCGTTCAGTGATGATTCCGGGCCCCGGGCGCTCCGGGTCGTGAACTACGGCCGAACCGATGTGCCTCGCCGCCATCAGCGTCGCGACCTCGCGCAGCGTGTGGCCTGGGCCAACTGTCAGAACCGATTCACTCATCGCTTCACCGACATGCATCGTCATGGCTCCTCCTCCGAATTCGACGCTGCAACGAACATAACCGCTGCCACCTGCGCTGTAAAGAGCGGCCGCGCACTCGGCGCCGCCTTTGGGCCGAGTAATCCCTTCGCGCTGCAGGCGCGTATTCAATCTACGATGCAACGACAGGCGACCATCGAGCTCCGTTTAGAGCTCTATCAAGAGGTAACTTCAATCGTCGAATTCGAGTACGGCGACGAACTGGCCCTTGACGACCTTGCGCACCGCGTCGCATCGTCGAGGCGCCAGCTTCAGCGCGCCTTCGCAGAGGTCGGCCACACAACTTTTCGCCAGTACCTGACCGCCGTGCGGATGGATCGGGCGGCTGAAATGCTGGCCGGGAGTGAAATGACGGTGCGCGAGGTGGCACACGGCGTCGGCTATCGCCAGCCAGCCCAGTTCGCCAAAGCGTTCCGCCGCAGACACGGCAGCGCACCATCTGACTACCGTGCCCAATCGCGACTGTTCAGCGTTCGTGGCGGCGATTCAGTGCCGATTGCCACAGCCGCTTAGAGCAACTCGGCCGAACAGTCTTCGACGACGATGAGCGGCGACGCGTCGAACCACCCAACCAGCACGCTTGCGTCGCCTGTGACCGGTAATCTTCTCCTTCAATGACCGGTCAATCTCACCGCGGCGCCGTTACCGCAAAGAACTGGATCGTGCTGCTCGCGATCATTGTCGTCGCCTCCGTGATCGGGATCGTTTTCATGCTCGCGCTCAACTGGTTCCCCGAGCAGGGATCTGAGGTTGCTCCCAAGATCGACACCTTCTGGGATGTACTCGTGATCGTCTCCGTGCCGATCTTCGTCGCCGTGACGGCGATGATGCTCTTCAGCATCTGGCGCTGGCGCCAGCGCCCCGGTGAAGAAGACCTCGACGGGCCGCCGATCCACGGAAGCACGAAACTTGAGGTGATTTGGACGATCATCCCGACCGTCATCATCGCTGCGCTCACGACCTACGCAGCGATTCTGCTCGTTGATATTCAGTCTGCGCCGGCAAAGGGAACGCGCGTAGTCAACGTCAACGGCGTCCAATTCGCTTGGGCCTTCGAGACGAAGACGCCCGATGGCCCGGTAAAGACCGAAAAGCTGTACCTCCCGATCAACGAGCCGGTCAAGTTCAATGTCCGCTCGAAGGACGTGATCCACGACTTCTGGGTACCTGCCTTCCGACTCAAGGTTGACGCCGTGCCAGGCATAACGACCACCTACAACTTGACGCCAACAAGACTCGGCACTTTCGACGTTGTCTGCGCCGAACTCTGCGGCCTCGGACACGCCTACATGCGTCAAACGGTCACCGTCATGACTGCGGAGCGTTACGCGGCCAAGATGGCCGGGCTCGCGAAGGCAGCTGGCACGCCGGTCGCGGCTGCAGGTGGCGGGGTCGGCAAGTAGATGCTCGTTTCCGGCGATACGACGATGTTCGAGTCCAACGGCGCCAAGACGATGGCAAAGTCACAGCTTGAAGCGCTAGTCAAATACATTGACCAGAGCTTGCACGGAAAGGGTTAACTGATGGCCTCGAAGATTCGACAGCCGGGCTGGTATAGGGCGCTTGCCTTTTCAATCCTTGGCGTCCTCGTCTGCCTTGGCCTCAGCACTGGACTGCGCGCAGCTTTCGCTGTCGATCCTGTCTATGACGGCGAGGCGGTCCTCCAGATTTCGCTGCTCATGGTGCCGCTCTTCTTCCTCGGTGGCATTGGCTGCTTCGACTATTGGCTGCGCTGGGCGAGCGGCCGTAAGGTCGTTGACGATCACGCCGACCACGGCGCAAAGAGCTGGCGCGACTACTTCAAGGTCAATACCGACCACAAAGTAATCGGCATCCAATACATCTGCGTCTCTTTCATCTTCATGTTCATCGGCGGACTGATGGCAATGCTGGTGCGAGCTGAGCTGGCCGCCCCAGGGCGCCAGTTCGTTGATCCGAACACCTACAACGGCATCTTCTCGGTCCACGCGACGCTGCTGATCTTCCTGTTTGTAATCCCTGTCTTCGCCGGCATCGCCAACTACGTGATTCCGCTGATGATTGGCGCGCCGGATATGGCCTTCCCGCGCCTCAACGCTCTCTCGTTCTGGATGCTGCCGGTAGCCGGCGTCATGATGCTGCTCTCCTTTCTCGCACCGGGCGGCTCGTTCGCTGCCGGTTGGACCGCCTACGCGCCGCTCTCTGTCGACGCTCCCATAGGGCAAGCTTTCTTCACGATCGCGGTTCAGTTTGCCGGCGCTTCCTCAATTGCAACGGCGCTCAACTTCCTCGTGACGATCATCACGATGCGTGCGCCCGGAATGACCTTTTTCCGTATGCCACTCTTGGTTTGGGCAAACTTCTCGACGTCTCTGCTCGTCGTAATCGCAACGCCGTTTATCGCCGCATCACAGTTCATGGTGATTCTCGACAGAGCCCTTGGCTTCAACTTCTTCAACCCGGCCAACGGTGGCGACGTGTTGATGTATCAGCACGTCTTCTGGTTCTATTCGCACCCGGCTGTCTACATCATGATGCTGCCGGGCTTTGGCATCATCAGTGAGGTCTTAGCGACGAGATCACGAAAGCCGGTCTTTGGCTACCGAATGATGGCGTTCTCACTGCTCGCGATCGTGCTGCTCGGCTTCACCGTCTGGGCCCACCACATGTTCGTCTCCGGAATGTCCGACTGGATACGAATACCGATGATGATTACGACAGCGATCATCGCGATTCCAACTGGGATCAAGATCTTCTCTTGGGTCGCGACGCTCTGGCGTGGCGTGCTGAAGATGGACACGCCGATGCTCTGGGCCACCGGCTTCATTGCGATGTTCACGCTCGGCGGGATTTCGGGCGTGATGCTCGCAATGGTTCCGCTCGACATTCACGTCAGTGACACCTACTTCATCGTCGCGCACATCCATTACGTCCTTTTCGGCGGCTCACTCTTCACGATTTACGCCGGAATCTACTTCTGGTTCCCGAAGATGACGGGGCGGATGTTCAACGAACGGCTCGGCAAGATCCACTTCTGGCTGACGTTCATTTTCTTCAACATCACCTTCGCGCCGATGCACTTGATCGGCGTTCAAGGGATGCCTCGACGCGTGTCCGATTACGCCGAGCAGTTCGCAACCTGGAACCTGATCATCTCGGTCGCCTCGTTCGTCGTCGGCTTCTCGACGCTGATCTTCCTCTACAACATGATCGTCTCGTGGCGCACCGGGCCGAAGGCCGGGGATAACCCATGGAACTCGTTGACAATTGAGTGGCAGGTGTCGTCACCGCCGCCAATTTTCAACTTCGACGCGATTCCATCGGTAGTCGGGGGGCCTTACGAGTACGGCGTCCCGGGAGCTGTGCACGCTGTGTTTGAGGACGCCAAGACGAAGCCTGTACCGGTTGGCGCAGGCGCAGGCGCGGACGAGGCAGGCTAAACCAATGCGGACGATCCTAGTAGTCGCCAATGAGACGTTGGCCGGTGGCCCTTTGCTCGAGCGTGCGCGCGCTGAAGCGGCTTCAGGCGACCTTCGCGTCGTCCTCTGTGTTCCCCGCCGCGCCGCAACGCACGGGAACTTCAATTACGCCGACAACGTTTTCGAAGCGGCGCAGGTTCGCGTTGATCTCGCCCGCGGCGTCCTGCGCGAAATTGGCATTGATTGCATCGGCGAGGTCGGCGATCCCGACCCTTACGCAGCGACAATCGACGCAATCGCGGAATACGACCCCGATCTAATTCTGATTTCGACCTTGCCGGAAGGTGAGTCAGGGTGGCTAGCCAATAGCGTCGTTGAGCGCGTCAGCAACGCCACCGAGATCCCCGTCGAGCACATTGTCTCAGAGCAGAGTGCCGGCTCACCTTTCGACGTAACGCTGGTCGTCGCGAACCGGACCACCAACAATGATGCGCTGATCAGCGAGCTCCAAACACTTGTCACCAGCGAGCCAGCAGGGCGCGAGCGACTCTTTGTCTTTCTAGTACCGACCGAGGGTGGCGACGGCCTGGCCGCAAAGCGCGCGCGTGCCCGCCTCACGCAAGTCGTTGAGCGCGCGCAGGCGCAAGGGATGTCCGCGGCCGGCCTAATCGGCGACCCGGACCCTTACACCGCGACGATGAACGCGCTCGCCTTTTTCGACGTTGACGACATCGTCATCTCGACCTACCCGCAGACGCGGTCTGGATGGCTCCGTGCCGACCTGATCGAGCGCGTCAAGAAAGCCTCTGGGCTCGCCGTTGACCACATCGTCGCCGAACCGGCATCCGTGCGAAGCGGAGCCTAAGGAGATACTGATGGAAGCCGCCTCAATCCCAAGCACTGTCAGCCACGACGGAGAGCATCACCACGGGCCCCCGATCGCCAATCAGAGCTCACGGGTAAATTCAGAGGTGCTCGGGATGCTGCTCTTCATCATCTCCGAGATCATGCTCTTCGGAGCCTTTTTTGCGGCCTACTTCTTCATCCGCGTTGTCTCCGCCGATGGCTGGCCTCCAGGAGAAGGACTGCCGGTCGCGGTAGCTGGAATTAACTGCGCGATTCTGCTGTCGTCTTCGGTGACGATGCACTGGACCGATGTTTCTGCCAAGCGCGGCAACCAGACGGCAATGCGCGTCGGCATTATCACCACTTTGTTACTCGGCCTGACCTTCCTTTTCATCCAGATAAACGAATATCTGCACCTCGGCTTCACGCCGGAAACGAGCGCCTCGGCCTCCGTATTCTTCGGTTTGACTGGGCTCCACGGCGCGCACGTCGTAATTGGGCTTCTGCTGCTCTGGATGTCAGCGGTCCGGATTTTCAAGGGTAAAGTTGGCCCCGATAACCACCGAGGCCTCGAAATTCCAGGCATCTACTGGCACTTCGTCGATGCAATGTGGATTGTCGTCTTCACGACGATCTACGTGCTTTAACCGACGCCACGGTGGCCGAGCAGCCGCGAGATCCGCAGAAGACCTCTGCAGATGCCTCTAACGATGAGAACGGCGCTCCACGGATCCTTGAACCCGTCCGCACCGAGTCAGGCGCCTTTAAGGCCCTGGTGTGGGTTGTCGGCGGTTGCCTCTTGGTGATCGCCGTAGCCGTCGTGGCGCGCGCGCTGTAGCTGACTGCGCAGGGTCTAACGGACCGTAAGCTCGCCGACCATGCCGGCCTCGCGATGGCCTGGCACTGAGCAGAAGTAGACGAACTTCCCCGCCTTAAGCGTGCCTGCCGCTTTCGCCACACCGTTCTTAATCACAGGCGTCTGGATTGGTGTGTCTTCGATAACAACGTTGTGCGGGACGCCCGACTTGTTTGGCATCTCCAGCTTGATCGGGCCAGGAGTCGCGGTCGCAGTCGATTCGACATAGAGCAGCTGTCCATTCGGATCGGCTGAAATTGAGAGCAGCCCATTCTTAGCCACAGCCGGTTTGCCGCCACCGGCCGGCGCGACGGCGCTAGCGAGCAGGCCAACATCCTTGCCTGGTTTCCCGGCGACAGTTGAAACGTAAGCAGCGACATCGGTGGCGTCTTGACCGGTGACCAGATTGGCCGGCATCGGCGCGTTCTTGTTCGGGTAGAGAATCTGGCCGTAGACGACGCCGCGAATCCCCTCGTCACCCCAATTCTCTTGCCGCGCGCTAGAGAAAGCCTCGTCCAGGTTTGGCCCGGAAACGCCTTTGGAACCGGCGCGCGCCATCACGTGGCAAGCGCCGCACTTCTGAACGAAGAGCTGCTTGCCGTTGACGAGGTTTGCGCTGTCTACGGAGCCGGAATCATTGGTGCAACCAGCGAAGGCCACTACCACGCCGGCGGCAAGGGCCAAGCTGAGCGCGCCGCGCCAGCGAAGATTTCGTCGTTGCTCAATCATCAAGCGCCATATTACCGAGAACCGAGGACTGCAGAGCGCTGCTCCGCGCCTAGATGTCGACCACCGAGCCGGCGCAGCAAGCGGCCGCAGAGCCCGATAGGATGAAGCAATGGAACCGGCACAGCGATACCGACTGCGTGAGCCCTCTTCGGGCCGCGAAGTGATCCTTGAAGCAAAGCCTGATGTGATCTATCGCGATCAGAGCACTGGCGAGGAACTTGAGGTAGTGGGCGAGGTTCTGCCGCTTGCGCCGTCCGAGTCGAAACTGCCATGGGCCGTAGAGAACCTGCGCTTTTGCAACCACTGCCGTGCAATGGCTCAGCGTGATCTGAACGAATGCCCCACCTGCGGCCGCCGTATGGCGCCTCCAGCCTGATCAGTCGCTACCGTTAGGTGCATGCGTTCAATCTTTGTTGTTTCCAGCTGCGCGTTGGCTTTCACCTGCGCGCTGGGTGTTTCCGCTTGTGGCGGCGATAGTCGTCCTTACGATCAAATCCCAACTTCTACGCCAGCTCTTGTACCGCCGGCTGATGCCAACGACGTAGCCAGCGGCACCGGCGCTACTACAACGACGCCGACGACGACAACCGACACGACTGGGTCGACCGATACCGGTGGCGCCGATACCGGTGGCACCAGCGGCGATACAGGCGGCGATACGGGCGGCGGTACCGGTGGCGACACTGGCGGCGATACGGGCGGCGGCGGCACACCAGCCGACACCGGCGGAATCACCCCTGAGTGATCCTGCTGCCGGGCACTCCAGCCCGGCGCAGTGCCAGACGAATGCAGCTTTGAGCCGATGCCGGAGAACGGCTCGGGAGCGGTTCTCTCTCAGCTAACGACCGCGCCGGCGCCTACGGGTCAGGGACGATCTGTGCGCTGTAGGTGATCCGCGCGGTTGTGTACTTGCAGTAGTAGTCGGAGAACTGCTTGACCGCCAGCTGCGACGTTTGACCCTGCGTGTCTTCACACTGGCTCTTGCCGCGCGAGGCGTTCCACACGGTGGAGCTGTCGAGGCCGGTGGCTAGCGCTGGAGCCCACGTCGGGACTGTAAGCGCGACGATCTGACCCTTCTTGACCCAGATTGAGCGCTGCAGCGCAATCTGAACAGTGCGACCGAAGTAAGGCTTCAGCTTCACCAGTTCGCCTTGACGCGCGACGACAGCGCCGTTCTTCGCTTTTGGAGTCTTCTTCGACTTCTTCGTGACTGAAAGAATCGTTAGCTGCGCGGTAGCTTCGCCTCCGAGCTTGGAGTCGAAAAACTTGATCTGCGTCGCTGTCGGCTTGCCGAGGGAGATGGTCCAAGCAACGATCCGACCGTTGCGACTAACGACCATCGGTGACTTTTTTGTGCCGCTGCGCGCTTGGTAGCCGGTGGTACGGCTGATCGCGTAGCACGGCGTACCTGGGCATCCAGGCTTCAAGGTTGTGTCAAACGCCCCGAGATCGATCATCTTTGCGGACGCGATTCCCGGCGCGGCCAAAGCGAACGCGCTGAGTAGTACGAGCAGGGGAAGTAGTCGTTTGTGCATACCTACATCTAAGCGTAACTACGCAGGAGATGAGCCGGTTCAGCCGCCAATTCAGAACCAGATGCCGTACCTATGGGCTATTTCGCCTCAATCTCTGCACGATTTGTGACGCCTGAAGCGGTTCAGTCGCCGCGCAGAGCCCGGGCGGCCTCGGCGATCGCATCGGCGCTACCGGCGGCCGGTAGCCAAGGAAGCTGGAGCGGGTCGCCTTCGTAGCGAGGGATCACGTGGATGTGAAAGTGAAAGACGGTCTGCCAAGCATGCGGCTGGCAGGAATTGAGCAGGTTAACCCCGTCCGCCCCCAGCCGATCGCGAGCAAGCAGTGCAGCCCGCTGAGAGGCAGCTACGCAGGCCTCTAGGTCGAGCGTAGAAATTTCGTAGAGGTCGCTGGAATGCTGGCGCGGAATAACGAGCGCGTGGCCGCGCGTTGCGGGGCTGATATCCATGAAGGTGATGGTTCGCTCGTCCTCGTCTATTACCTCGGCTGGAATCTCGCCGGCGACGATTGAACAGAAGAGACAGTCGGTCATTGCCCAAAGCGTAACCTCTGGGGGTGTCTATGAGCCACCAAGCTGAGCTGGATGCACTCGCGCGCGACCTGATCGGCGAGCTTGCAGCATTCGATCGCCCCTCTGCATCCGACGGTGAGCAGCGCGCCGCGGAGATGATCACAGCGCGGCTGGAGAGTGAAGGCTGCAGCGCCGAGATTGAGTGCGAACAGGCCCACGGAACGTACTGGTGGCCTCTTGGCCTACTGACGCTCGCCGCCGGGCTAGTGTCGCTGAAAGGCTCGCGGTTACTGAGAACAGCTGTCGGTGGGTTCACCGCTGCAGCCTTGGCCGACGACATCAGCGGCGGTAGCCAATGGTTCCGTCGCGCCGCTCTCCCCCAGCGTGACACCTGGAATGTCGTCGCTGAGACCGGAGACCGAAACGCGGAGCGAACGATCGTCTTCGTCGCCCACCACGACGCAGCCAACTGGAGCCTGCTTTTCGCACCTCAAATCCCAGAGTTCTTCGGTGAACGCTTCCCGAAGCAGCTAGAGCGCTCGCATACGACGCCGCCAATTATGTTCCCTGTCTTTGCGGGTCCGCTGCTTGCGCTGCTCAGCGGGATCACAGGCTCAAAGCTGCTGCGCCGAGCGGCAGCGGTGCTCTCGCTGGGCAGTGCACTGAGCTTCGCCGAGATCGGTTCGCGCTCCGTCGTCCCGGGCGCGAACGACAATCTCAGTGGTGTCGCCGTATTGGTTGGCCTTGCGCGACTGCTGCGAGAGCGGCCGGTGGAAGGCATCCGCGTCCTACTGGTTTCAACCGGCTCCGAGGAGTCGTTCATGGAAGGAATGCGTGGCTTTGCCAAACGTCACTTTGGCTCTCTACCGATTGGATCGACGAAATTTGTCTGCATAGACAGCGTCGGCTCGCCAACGCTGATGCAGCTCGAAGGCGAGGGGATGCTCTGGATGGCCGACTACGACGAGCAATTCAAGTCCGAACTATCGCGCGCCGCGACCGAGATCGATCTGCCACTCGTGCGAGGGCTGCGCTTTCGTAACGCGACCGACGCGCTGATCTCGCTACAGGCTGGGTACCAGACGCTGATGCTCGGTTCGATCTCTCGTTACAAGGCTCCTTCCAACTACCACTGGCCTACCGACACGGCTGAAAATGTTGACTATTCAAGCGTTGTTGACGCCACTCGGCTGTGCGAGCAACTGCTGCGCAACGAAGCAGCTCGAGCACAGGGTCACGACTAGCTATCAACGCTGATTAGGGCCCGCGCGAGCTCGATGGCGGCCGCTTGATCGGAGACCGTGCCGCAATACTGTGCCTCGGCGATTGCCTCGAGCAAGCTGCCTAGCAACGGCCCGTGCTCGATGCCAAGTTCGCTAGCCAGGCGGTCGCCCCGAACCAGCGGCTCCGGTGGCCCGTCGGCGCGCCAGCGCAGCGCCTCCGTCAACACTTCGAGCGCTAGCTGCTGATGAGCCGTGATCGCCTGCTCAGCCTTGCGGCCTCTGGTCGCAAGGCGATCGACCAGTGACAGCAAGGTCACATCTACCTCAACCGGCTGGCAGCTAGTCAGATAGAGGTAGAGCGCCTCTGGGGTAAGCGGTTGCTCGTGGACCAGGAACCCAAGACGGAGATGCTCAAGCGTCAACTTTGAGACGTGCGCTCTCAGCTTCTCGCTGGCCTTGAGCCGCTCGAGGATCACGCGCGACTGCTCAGCACCTTCGGCGGCATGGCCGGGGAACCCGATCCGGCCGTCATCAAACTGGGCCCGTGTCTGCGGCTTGGCGATGTCGTGGAGCAGCGCCCCCCAGCGCAATCCCCCTCCGCGGCTGAGGCCATCGGCGAGCGGCTCGGCAAGAACCACCGCTACGGCCGCCCCATCAAGGTCACCGAAGAGTGCGGCTGGATCATGCTCCAGATCTATCGCGAACTGCAGCACCTCGAGAGTGTGCTCGTAAGCGTCGAGGTGGTGATAGACGTTCTGTTCGACCCCCTGAAGCTCGAGAAGTTCGGGCAACACCGCCGCGCTAGCGCCGATCTCGTCGAGCAGGCGAACACCGCTCACGGCTTGGCTTGAAGCGAGAATCAGGTTCAGTTCGGCGAAGATCCTCTCCCCGGCGACCTCAGTTAGCTCGCCCGGCTGCGCCTGCGCAGCAGCGAGAGTCTCGGCCTCAATCTCAAAACCGAGCTCAGCAGCGAAGCGGGCGAGCCTTACGCATCGAAGCGGATCGGCAGCGAAGGCCTGCGCGCCAGCCATCCGAAGCAGGCCGCGTTGGAGGTCTTCGATGCCACCGGTCGGGTCGACCATCTCGCCGCCCGCGAGCGGCTCCGCAATCGCGTTGATCGTTAGGTCACGGGCGCGCAGATCGGCCTCAAGCGTTGCCCCCTGCAGCGGCGTGCAGTCGATTTGCCACTCGCCCTCAGCGCCGTGAACGCGCCAAGCGCCAAACTGCTCTGACAGCGCGAACACAGCGGCGCCTGCTGGCGCCGCCGCGCGCAGCGCGCGCGCTACCGCTTCGCTGTCGCCGTCGATGATCAGGTCTAGGTCGACCGCACCGCCACGCGGCTGCGCACCGGCAAGTCTGTCGCGAACCGAGCCACCAACGACCCAAATGCCCTCAGTCGGCACTGCTGCTCTTGCGAGCTCCAAGAGCTCCGACTCTTTGGTGCTCATCGGCCCTCGACCTCGCTGCCAACGTAGCGGCGCTCGACGCGGGCGCTGATTGCGGTGACGATCTCGTAGTTGATCGTGCCGGCAAGGCGCGCAAGTTCCTCGCTGGAGATTCGCTCGGCGCCATCTGCACCGATCAGCGTCACGCGGTCTCCAGGTTCGACCCCACCGCCGTCGGCGCCGAGGTCGACCGTGATGTTGTCCATGCTGACGTTGCCAACGACCGCGAAGCGGCGGCCGCCGATAAGAACCTCGCCGTTGTTTGAGAAGCCTCGCCTCCAACCGTCTGCGTAGCCGATCGGCACGGTCGCGATTACCGTTGGTGCCTGAGCAATGAAACTGCGCCCGTAGCCGCTGCTCTGGCCGGCATCGCTGCGCTCAGCGCGGGCGACATAAGACTCGAGGCGTAGCGCCGGCTCAAGCCCTTGCGCCGCTGGATCGTCGCCGAATGGATCGAGCCCGTAGCAGGCTACCCCGGGGCGAACGAGGTCAAAATGCGAAGCGTCGTCGCGCAACAATGCAGCGCTGTTTGCGGCGTGGCGAATCACCCCGGGCGTCGTTGCGACGATCCGATCGCTCCACTCCCTAAAGGCCTCAAGCTGGCTACTGAAGAAGCGGTCGCCGATCTCATCGGCGGTCGCGAAGTGGGTCATCAGTCCAACGAGATCCAGTGACGGCTCGTCTTCGGCGCGCGCTGCCAAGCGCGATGCCAGCTCTACGTCGCGCGTGCCCAGTCGGCCCATTCCGGTATCGAGCTTGATGTGCACGCGGCCGCCGCCGAGTGCAGAGAGCCCCGTCAAGAAGTACTCGCTCCAGGCGACGACGTCGGCTTTCGCGGCCACCGCGATCTTCAGCTCGGCGTCGGTCAGCGCTCCCATCACGAGGACCGGCAGCTCGAGCCCTTCTGCGCGCAGCTCCCGCGCCTCGGGCGCCGTCGCGACCGCCAGCCAAGTGGCGCCAGCGCGAATCGCTGCGGCAGCTACTTCAGTTGCGCCGTGACCGTAGCCATCGCCTTTGACAACGGCGCAGAGCTGCGCCGACGGTGCCGCCGCGGCGAGCAACCCGATGTTGCGTTCAATCGCGGCCAGGTCAACCGAGGCCAGCGCGCGCACTGCGATCAGCTCACCGACCTATCGATCTTCGAGCAGCGCCTCGA
>FLOH01000920.1_pt1 | contig 51160 bp, 38 predicted proteins | sample 756751 | NCBI WGS metagenome assembly FLOH01 (sample SAMEA4026879, study PRJEB14308) | marine metagenome | biome: coastal water; material: water | depth 74 m | reverse complement strand
GATTGAATAGGATTTACGGAGACATATTTCGTGCCCTTGCGGGATTTAATAGTGCCGATGCCTTTTTTGATGGGGTTTGAATCGTGATCTTCGGCAACACCAAACATCATGAAATATTTAGTCTGATGCCAATCCGGTTCGCCAAATTCCCAGAATGAACCACCAATAGTATAAAGACCTGCTGCCGCCATATTGACCGAACAAAAGCCGCCATGAGCTGCATAATTATTAGTCCCAAACTTAGCAGAAAACCAACCCGTTAATGCTTGACTTTGATCGCGTCCTGTAAAAAAAGCTAACCGCTTAGGATCTTTTTCTCGTACGGCTCGTAGCTTACCTTCGGCAATATCCATGGCTTCGTCCCATGAAATTTCCTTAAACTCCCCGCTACCGCGCGGGCCAACCCGTAACATGGGTGCCGTTAGTTTAGCCGGTGAATATTGTTGCATAATTCCCGCAGAACCCTTGGCACAAAGCACCCCTTCATTGACAGGATGATCAGGATTTCCTTCAATATATTTAACCCGACCATCTTTAAGATGCACATTGATACCGCAACGACAAGCACACATGTAACAAGTCGTCGTTTTAATCTCTATTTTACTATTTTCATTCATTTACGATTAAACCAAACTTTTTTACCAGATCATATTTTCTTTAACTTCGAAATTGCATTATGTGATTTTCCATCAAAATTACAACTATTTTGTCATTAATTTACAGTGCCATTTAGTCATAATTCACTAGACAGTGAAAAAATGTTATGATATTACGTTTCAAATTACAAAAATGTAAACACCGTATACATTAAACTATTTTAAGGAATAATCTGTGAACATATCTAAGAATGCCCTTATCGGCATAACACTTGCAACATTGATGTCCACGAGTGCCCTTGCCCAAGAAGCAAACACCGAAGGAAACTCATCAACGGTGACCTATAGCACAGATTATTTTGCCCAATATAAACCCGTAACCCTTCACGATATGCTGCGTAGCGTACCCGGCACAGCATCTTTGCTTGCTAAAGCGGACGAAGAAGTAACAGGACGAGGCGTTCGTGGCTTTGGCTCTGACGGTGACCAAATTTTAATTGATGGCAAAAGAATTGCTGGCAAGTCAAATTCCCTTGGTCTTCAATTAAAACGTATTCAAGCCTCTTCCGTGAGCCATATTGAATTAATTCGCGGCACAAAAGCAGGCCTTGATGTTCAAAGTGAAGGCTTGATCATTAATGTTGTGATGAAAGCAAACGCCTCAAAATCAAATACAGTATGGACAGTTGGCGGATCTTATGCACAAGACGGAAAAATAAACCCTATCACCAAAGCGACCCATACAGGCGAGCTAGGAAAAATAAAATATTCAGCGGGTATTGATTTAGAATTCATTGAAACGCGCAAACATTTTGCCGATAGTCTTTTTAATGCAGCCAATGTTCAAACAGAAAACAACGCCCTGACAAATAACAAAGATAGAAAGAAAATTTTTCTCAACACCAATATCGAATATACTGCTGAAAATTCTGATATTCTTCGCCTGAATGGACAGATTGAATTTGATGACCAAGACACTATTGAAATAGACAATCAAAATTTGCTGCTTGATGGTGACACAAACATTATCGATAGAGACCAAGTCCATAAACCACTTCATTGGGAATTTGGCGGCGATTACCAACATCGTTTCGAACAATTGGGCCTCTTAAAATCTGTTTTTGTTGTCAATCACGGTAACCATGATTTTGACACAGTATATAAAGCCGCTTTAAATGATGCTCCTCTTGCCATTACCAGCGGCAATTTATACAAACGTACCCACGGTGAAAAAATCTTCCGCTCATCACTTACCAACACATTCGCCAAAGTTCATACAATTGAAATGGGCGGTGAAGTGGCGATCAATGATACAGGAACCGCAAGTACAAGTACGGACGCCAATGGCGTCATAAACTTACTCTCTCAAGATGATATTTCAATACAGGAAGTCCGCTATCAAGCCTTTGTCAGTCATAATTACGCCGTTGCCTCTAACATTTCATTACAAAGTTCATTGAATGCAGAATGGTCAGAGATCACACAAAAAGATAACATTCACGCGGCAAACCCTGATTTTAGTAGAAAATTCTTTTACCTAAAACCAAGAATGAATTTACGTTATGATGTTGATAAGCAAAATCAATTCAGATTAACAGCAGAGCGCAAAATCAGCCAGCTTGATTTTGGATCATTCGGCAATAAATTTGACGCTGAAGATAATGAAATTGATGCTGGTAATCCGCTTCTAAGTCCAGAAGATCGCCTAGAATTCTCAGTGGCCTATGAAAATCGCTTTGTTGATGACCAAGGCTCCATTGCTATCAAAGCATTCTATTATAAAATTCGTGATCATATTGCCAGAATTGGCAAACCCGACCCCATCAATAACCCAACCAATGATTACCAGCTCGCCACCAAATCACTGCCGGGCAACATTGGAAATGCCAAGGAATATGGTGTTGAAGTTTTAGCCAGCAGGCGTCTAAAAGCAATAGGTCTTCCTAATGCCATTGTCAGTGGTAAATACACCTATACAAAAACAGACGTGATGGATGCCTTTCTTAAAATCTCAAGACCCCTTAAATATAAAAAGGAACATGAATGGATGGTCAATTTCCAACATGATTTGGTGGAACAAGGCGTCTCATACGGCTTTAACATCACCAACAAAGGTTTAGCGGGCATGGGCGGAAGCACAGTTGGTTACTTTACGGATGTAACAGAGCAATGGGTAAAAACAAACAAACCAAGAGCAACATTTTATGTTGAACAAAAAGTGTTCGGTAATATGAAACTTAGACTAGATTTGAAAAACATTCTCAAAGCAAAAACCGCTTATCAAAAAACCAAATATAACGGCAATATTTCGCAAAATAGTGTTTTATTTAATGAATTTAGAAAAGCATCCGAGCAACGTATATTTAAACTAACCCTGCAAGGGACTTTCTAGAAAAATAGTTCCATAAAAATTTAACATCAGCCGGGCAAATTAATTTTTGTCCGGCTTTTTTGTGCCCCCTTTACTAAATGGTTTCCTGCGTCCATAATAATAAAAAAATCACAGACATATAGAGGGAGTATATAATGCGACAAATTATTGCCATTTTATGGATATCATTGATGATTGCCACATCAGCATCCGCCGAAGATAGTGCAAAAATTACGGCCTTAAAAAATGATGTTACAAAAGGCGTGGAGGCAAAAAGCAAATTATCACAAGAAATTATTGATAGTCTATTTAGCTTTTCAGAGCTGGGCTTTCAAGAGTATGAAACCCAGCGTTATATTAGCGAAATATTGGAAAATAACGATTTCAAAGTCCAAAAAGGCGTGGCAGGCCTTCCGTCTGGCTGGTGGGCCACATGGGGGTCAGGTCATCCTATCATTGCCCTAGGCACTGATGTTGACGGTATTCCAAAAGCCTCGCAAAAACCCGGCGTTGCTTATAAAGATCCCCTAATCGAAGGGGCGCCTGGTCATGGTGAGGGGCATAATTCTGGCCTTGCGGTTCATATTACAGCCGCCCTCGCCCTAAAAGAAGTAATGGAACGGGATAAAATACCCGGCACCATTATCATTTGGCCCGGCATCGCCGAAGAACTTTTGGCAGGGAAAGCATTTTTTACCCGTGAAGGATTGTTCGATGATGTAGATGCGGTGCTGTTTACCCATGTGGATAGCGGTCTGGGAGTAAGTTGGGGACATGCGCGCGGCACAGGATTAATTTCAGTTGAATATACATTTAAAGGGGAAGCCGCCCACAGTGCGGGTGCGCCGTGGCGCGGTAAAAGTGCTCTTGATGCAGTCGAATTGATGAATGCTGGCTGGAACGCGCGGCGCGAACATCTTCACCCATTACAGCGCAGTCATTATATTATTTCTGACGGCGGAGATCAGCCAAATGTGGTGCCTCAAACCGCCTCCGTCTGGTATTATATTCGCGAAATGACCGCGGAAAAAATTCTGATAAATTATGAAAAACTTAATAAAACTGCCGATGGTGCGGCTCTTATGACCGACACCACGGTAAGTCACCGCGTGGTTGGTGGGGCCTGGCCACGCCATTATAATAGACCGATGGCTGAAGCCGTTAATGACAATATGACCGCTGTTGGCATGCCCATCTGGGACGAGAAAGACCAGATATTTGCCAAGGCTGTTCAAAAATTAGCCGATACAGAACAAAAAGGGCTCGACACAGAAGTGTCCGGTCTAAGCGCACCGTCTGAATATCCTGTTAGCGGCGGCTCAGATGATATTGGTGATATTTCATGGTTGGTACCGACCATCAATTTAAATTATCCATCAAATATCGGTAGTTTGGGGGGGCATAACTGGCGTAACACCATTGCCATGGCCACACCAGTTGCCCATAAGGGCGCGCAGGTTGGCGCTAAAGTTATTGCGAGAACCATGATTGATTTATTGATGAAGCCTGAATTAATTGAAGAGGCCAACAAATATTTCAATGAAATACAATTAAAAGACACCACATATGTGCCATTCATCAGTGCAACCGAAAAACCAGCCATTGAAAAAAATGTAGCTATTATGGCAAAATTCAAACCGGCCCTTAAAAAGCTATATTATGATCCAAGCAAATATGACACTTATATGGAACAGTTGGGCATTACCTATCCCACCTTGCCAAAAGAATGATAAAATTCAAAAGGGCAGTTTTAAACTGCCCTTTTTTTAAGCTTACTATTGATGAAATAGAGAAGGCTACCGACTGCAATAAAGCCAAATAGATAAATCCAATTTCTAGGCTCCGCTTGCGTCATAGCGAACAGACAGACCAATAAACCAACAAGCGGAATTAAATATCCAAACGGTATTTTAGTGGCGTTTTTTAAAGTTTGCGCGTCGGCATTTCTTCTAACGGCAGGCAAGGCAAGAATACAGATGGCATAACCAAACATTCTCGCCAATGCCCCCGCAACCGCCAGATAGACAAATGTACCAGAAATGGCCAGTAAAAATACAAATGCGGCTTGAAATATCAATGAATTTACTGGGGTGCGGTATTTTTCATGTACTTTACCAAACCAAATGGGTAACGAGCCATCATGGGCCATCGCAAACGTCGTTCGCGAGGCAAAAATTACAATCCCCGTGACATTGCCCAATATAGAAAATATGGCGGCAAAAATAATAATCACACCGCCAATTGGCCCCATAAGCGAGCGACCTAATTCTATAAGAGGCGCGGCCCCATTATTAGGAGGTGCGACAGAAACATAGACCAATTGAATAATGAAATAAATCAATGTGATGACCAAAAATACTATAATCAAGGCGCGTGGTATTGTTTTCTTTGGATTTTTAGTCTCCCCCGCAGATGCCAACACCGATTCAAATCCCGTAAAGGCAAAGAAAATGAGCAAAATAATTGTTCCGGCATTATCGAACGTTGGCAGATCATGAGGCAACAAATCCGCCGGTGTAATATATTGAAATCCCAACAACATCATAAGCAGCAACGGCACAAGTTTTAAAAATGTTAGTATATTAATCGCATTAATTGCTTTTTTAATACCAAGTATATTTATGATCAAAAGAGTAGCAACGATGATAAAAATCATAATATTACGAGTGAGACCGCCGGACGCGCCGTCCCATAAATAGGCAGCATAATCAAGCAACAAATTAATGTTAGCAGCAAAAGCCGCCACCCGCCCCACATAAAGCAACCACCCTGTTTGAAAACCGAGCAACGGCCCATAAACACTTGAAACATAAACAACGGGACCACCTGTATTACTAAAATAACTGGCAAGGCTGGCAAACGTCCAAACAACTGTGATGATTAAAATACCAGAAATAATAAACAGCCACGGACTAAAGGCTCCCGCCACATCAAGCAATCTACCTGGAAGGCCAAAAATACCCGCTCCAATTATCCCATTAAGAACCAGAAAGCCCACGGCTAATGGTCCAATATCACGTTTTAATTTAGCTTCACTCATTTTATCATCTATTCCGACGGAGCTTTGTTAAATTTGCTATTGATAAAATAAAGAAGGCTACCAAAAACAATAAAGCCGATTAAATATTTCCATGAATTCATGGTCGATTGAGTGGCGGCCAGCAAACAGATTACCAACGCAATGCCTGGAATAAGATAGCCACCTGGTAAAGTGGTCGCATTTTTGCGAGTTTCAGGATCGGCCTTTTTACGAATAATAGGAAGCGCTAGAATACAAACTGAGTAAGCCAGCATTCTTGATAACGCACTGGCGACCGCCAAAAAGACAAAGGTCCCAGAAATAGCCAACAAGAATGAGAAAACTGCTAAAAATATAATCGAATTTGCAGGGGTATTATATTTTTTATGAATTTTTGAGAACCATTTAGGTAATGAGCCATCTTCAGCCAAAGCGAATGTCATGCGAGGTGCCGCAATGACGATACTTGCGGCATTGCCCATGATAGAAAACACGGCGGTAAAGATAATGACCACCGCGCCAATGGGGCCCATTAATAGGTTACCCAACGTCACAAGCGGCACTGAATCGTTACTAGTAGGTTCCACTGAAATATATACCATCTGAATAATAAAATATAATGCGGTGATTAAAAGTACCGTTGTAATAAGAGCACGCGGCAATGTTTTCTTCGGATTCTTAGTTTCCCCCGCTGTCACTAACGCCCCTTCAAACCCGACAAAAGTATATAAAATAAGTAGTGCCGTTGCCCCTACATTATCAATTTTAGGAAACTCTGTTGGCAAAAAGACTTCTGGTGAAAAATACTGAAAGCCAAGCAATAATAGAATAATCAGGGGAACTATTTTTAAAAAAGTTAGAATATTAATCGCATGAACTGCTTTTTTAATCCCCAATATATTGATCACTGCAAGGCCGCCAATGATTAAAAAGATCAACATAATTTTGATCCCTTCACCTGATGCGTCTTCCCAAACATAGGCCAAATAATTAACCAGAACATTAACATTGGCAGCGATGGCCGTGACCCGACCCATATAAAGAAGCCAACCAGTTTGAAAGCCAACAAGTGGTCCAAAACCACTTGATGCATAAACAACTGGGCCACCAGTGTTAGTAAAATAGCTGGCCAAGGCCGCAAAAGTCCAAACAACCATGATCATAAAAGCGCCGGCAATAATGAATAGCCAAGGACTAAACATACCTGCCTGTTCAAATAATTTACTCGGTAACCCGTAAATTCCCGCGCCGATCAATCCGTTGAGCACAAGAAAGCCCGCACCAAGCATTCCAATATCACGCTTAAGTTTCGCGTCATTCCCTGACGCGGGTTTTTCGTTACTCATATTTTCCCCTAATTTTATTTTATTGATTTTTAATATGTTATTGTAGAAACATAGTAAAAAATGCGCCATAAATATAACAAAAAATATTTTTACTTTAACTTTGGTTATAATCCCATAATATAAGAACAATATTTTCAAATAAAGGGTAAGAAATTTATGTCATTAGGACTGGTTAATAGGAAAGAAAAACAAAAACAGCGCAATAGGCAAGCTTGGGCCCTGATTAAGTTCATTTTCTTGGTCAGTTTTTTTGGCGGCACTGGTTATTACGCCTATGAAGCAGGCGTTTCCGTTGCTAAAGACGAAGCATTACGCTGGAAAGCTCAACATGATACGCAAATCACCGAAAATGAACGGCTTAAAATTGAACTGGGCAAAGATAAAGCAACACTAGACCAGTTATCACAACTTATGCCTAATCAAAAAATAAGAAACCTGCTCGTCGCCGTCACAGAAAGAGCAAATTCAGGAGTTGATATTAGCCGCATGGAAACGGTAATACGCGGCCTATCCAAAGATGCCCAATGTTCAAATGAAACAGATACCAAAAGATTTATTGTACTGACCTCTGTATCAACGCAAGACATCTCTACTGCCAGTTTTTACCGTGGATTGATAACTTTATCCGGCCACGGAAGTCCTACCACTAATGAAGATGGAAACCCCGAAGCCTGGTTTGATACCGCAAAGGAAGTGACTATCAGCTTTATGTTGCCGGGGGGAGAGCAGCAAGACATAAACGGCCCTTTGCCACTTTATCATAGTGTTATCGCCAGTGGCTCTGAATATCGCTTTAGCATAACGTCAGGCCGCGTTAGCTTCGCCGATGTCAGCGTGCAAAAATGTGCCCTTTAAAGATCAAGTGGATCAGCCTCATCACGCCACGCAATCATATGCGGATGCGACATCATATGATTGCAATAATGTTGTAACTTTTCACTTAGGGCCACTTGATAGGTGTTAAAGCGCGATACAACTGGTGCAAACATCATATCGGCTATGCAATAATTTCCAAATAAATAAGGGCCAATATGGGCATACTTATCACGAGCGTCTGTCCAGATATCAATGATTCGGTCAATATCAGATTTTAAATCCTCTGTGATTTCTGGCATTTGTAGGCTGTTACAAAATGCCATAGGCATTAAGGTCCGCAATGTGGCAAACCCCGAATGTAGTTCAGCGCTCACACAGCGTGCGTGGGCCCGCATTGAAATATCATCGGGCCAATATGCTTTTTGCGGATATAGATCATTTAAATATTCACAAATTGCCAAACTGTCCCAGATAAGATGATCGCCATGAATAAGTGTTGGCACTTTACCCGCAGGAGTTAATCGCAATAGAGCCTCTTTATCAAAACTTGGTCTTAATGAAATAAGAATTTCTTGATAAGTCACATCGGCATGCTTTAAAGCAAGATAAGCACGCAATGACCAGCTTGATATATTTTTGTTGCCGATGATTAAAGTGAAGTTTGACATAAAATTATCCTAACAATTCTAGAAAATTAATATTAATATGAGAAGATAACTCAGATTAAAAGGATTTCAAGTGTTCAATTATATTAATCGTGGCCCAATTCCATCTCTAAAATCAGGCTCATCAAAAAAAACCATACCGATTATACTCGTGGCGAATGAGGATTTAAAAAAATGGCAACAAAGTCTTAGCAATAACCAACAATCTTGGTTGAAGCTAAATGATTTTAACGCGACATCAGGAGAAATTCTTTTATTCATTGCAAATAATGGTGCCGTTGATTTTGTCGCCGCCGGCATGGGAGAAAATAATAGTTCAACAATCGAACAAGACCCTATTGAGCCATGGTTATTTTCTAAAATAGCAAAATCTGTTCCAAAAGGCACTTATCAAATTTCAAATATATTAAATGATCGTGATGCCAATAGTGCCGCCTTTGGTTGGGCTATGGCTCATTATAAATTCAGTGTTTATTTAAAAGAAACTAAACAAAAACTCTCCATCTTAACAGTCCCTAAAAACTGTGACATTAATTTCGTAAGTCATATGGTTCGGGGAAGCACATTATGTCGCGATCTTGTCAATACGCCCACCTGTCATATGGGCCCAGATGATCTTGGCGAAGTCTCCAAAAGTCTCGCCCGAGAATTTAAAGCAAAAATCACCATAATAACGGGTGCCGCATTACTTAAAGCCGGATTTAATACAATCCACACCGTTGGTCGTGCCGCTGAAAAAGAACCAAGATTAATTGACATAACATGGGGTAATCAAAAGGCCCCTAAAATCACTTTGGTCGGTAAAGGTGTTTGCTTTGATACAGGTGGTCTTGATATTAAACCATCAAATTCTATGTTAAATATGAAAAAAGATATGGGCGGCGCAGCTCACGTTTTAGGGCTTGGCCAAATGATTATGGAAGCAGGGCTTAATGTGCGATTGCGTATTTTAATTCCTGCTGTAGAAAATAATATTTCTGCAAATGCTTTTCGCCCCGGCGATATTATCAAAAGTTACCACGGTACGACCATCGAGATCGGCAATACAGACGCGGAGGGCCGCTTGGTCCTTTGTGACGCTCTTGCCTTAGCCAGTGAAGAAAATCCTGATTTATTAATGGATTTTGCCACCTTAACAGGGGCCGCACGCGTTGCCCTTGGCACCGATGTCCCTCCCTATTTCACCGATGATCAAAGTTTAAACTCTGAACTTTTAAGTCGGTCAAAAAATCAATGCGATCCCCTTTGGCCTCTGCCTTTATATGATCCTTATAAAGAACTTCTATCGAGTTCTATTGCCGATCTTAATAATGTGGCCAGTACGGGTTTAGGCGGCGCCATTACAGCGGCGCTCTTTTTAAAACATTTTGTCCCAAAAACTATTCCGTGGATTCATTTTGATGTTTATGCATGGAATGATCGCGAGCGTCCTGGCAGGCCTAAAGGCGGTGAAGCCATGGGGATAAGAAGCGTTTTTGACTATTTGGCAACCAAATTTAAGTCATAATTTCCACAACATTTAAATTAAAAAGTTGATAAATATTTCATTCCTTGGCACTATTTATAAAAATTAAATATATGGGTAAACATAAAAAGGGTAACTATGGAGTTTGAATTAAGCGGTCATGCAGGACTTCTTCTATGGAAACAAACATTAATAAATATTGTTCTAAGGAGAGGACCTGATCTTACAACACGTCAACTTAGCGTGATGCTTATCGTTTATCTTGAACCAAAAGCACACACGGTTCGAGGCTTGGCCGCTACCCTTAAGGTTTCTAAACCCGTTATCACAAGATGCATCGATAGTTTAAGCATGTTAGGATTGATAAAACGTGTTCGTGATCAGGATGATAAAAGAAGTGTATTTATCCAACGAACGGTCAAAGGGGCAGTCTTTCTTACTGATTTTGCTGAAATAATCGAGAAATCAAACGAAGAAGTGAAAACTAACAATTAAATTAATTCTTGGTGGGGTATGGCAAAAAAAACTTTAGATACGAGACTACATGCTTTTAGATCAGATATTGCAGATATTTCTCTGAAAAATAAAGTAACAGCAAAGAAATATATTACTGGCAAAAAATATCAGATGGCCCGTGGTATTACTAAACTGTTTAGAAAGCCTGATCAACAAGCGGTTACAGCAAGCCAGCTTCTTTACGGCGAATATTTCAATGTCTTTGAAATTAAAGAGGGCTGGGCCTGGGGCCAATCCTTAAAAGATGGATATGTAGGCTATTGCGCCGTGGACTGTTTAACCTTAGACCTCCATCAAACAACCCACCATGTCAGTGCCTTAAGCACTCATATTTATCCAAAACCAGACCTGAAATCTCATCCTGTTGATCAGCTCTATATGATGTCTGATGTATCGGTAGTCGACGAAAATCAAAAAGACGGTTTTCTACCTCTCGCTGATGGAAATTGGATTTATGCGACCCATATCGCTAAGGATTATGGTGTTGATCCTGTATCAGAAGCGTTGAAATTTCTCTATACACCCTATTTGTGGGGTGGACGCAGTAATGCGGGTATTGATTGCAGTGGCCTTATCCAAATTGCTTTCGCCTCCATCGGCATTCAAATCTCGCGTGATGCGGACCTTCAGGAATTGGAAATAGGCATCACCCTTGATGACAATGAAGTGCCCATACACGGTGATCTAGCCTTCTTCCCTGGTCATGTTGGAATTATGTTAGATGATATGCATCTTCTACATGCCAACGCCCATCATATGCGCGTCAGTATTGATCCTTTACATGAAGTCATTGACGTGGTGAGCTTTCAAACCAACAAACCACCGCTTACTTGCATTAAGCGAGTTTCTCTATGTTTATAAGAACCTGTTGATAAAAAAAGCCGCTGATGATTTTCAGCGGCTTTTAAAAGAATATTATTTTCAATAGTCAATTACATTGTTTCTGGCTCTGGCGCCGCAACCACCTCTTCGATAGCCTCTACAGCATCATCGACGGCCACAACTGGAAGATCCATCGGTGCTTCTGATAATGAACGAAGATAAAGAATTACCGATGCACGGTCACTCGCTTTTTTAAGTCCAGCAAAAACCATTTTATTTTTCGGTACAGCGTCTTTTGGCTTAGTCAAATATTGATTTAAAAATTCAAATGTCCAATTTCCTCCGTGAGAAAGCATCGCATCGGAATAAGCAAACTCTTCATTGGTGGCGAGGTCTCTGCCGACAACACCCCAGAGATTAGGGCCAATTTTTGCTTTGCCGCCATTTTCAGAAGTATGACATACGGCACATTTCTTGAAGACTGACATGCCTTTTTCCATACTCGCTGTTTGCAATAATTCTCCAATAGAACCTTCAGCAACCTGCTCCACATCAACCGCATCCCCTGCCGCGACTGCAGAAACTTCAATAGGATAAGCATTCGCTTCCATCAGGTCTTCATGAAAAATTACTTCAGATAAGTTATTGAGGCCAATAACTAAAAGAATGGCCATCAATATGCCCATTGCCAGTTTATTAAATTCAAATGAATTCACGGTAAATCCCCGTCAATATTAATAGTTAATCTTTAAAAAAGCATGTCACACCAGTCATATTTCTTGATAAAACTAATGAATCGTGTTGCTCAACTTAACTCTATGTACAGATTTTTTTACCATTCGACAAGAGGGATTTCTCTAATAAATTATTAAAGAACAATAATATATAATATTTTAAAATAATCTAAGGTCTATCATTGACAGAATTCCTCTAAAAATGAATACTGCCCATCGAAATTGGAGAATAAAAAAATGACGAACCGAAGTGCCGATAATTTAATTTCTTTTCAAGGGGAGCCTGGCGCTTATTCAAATTTAGCCAGCAAAGCTTTATTTCCCAACATGGAAGTCATGCCTTGTAGAACTTTTGAAGACGCTCTGGCCAGTGTTGATGAAAAAAAAGTGAAATATGCCGTTATTCCCATTGAAAATAGCGTCGCTGGTAGGGTTGCGGATATTCATTATCTTATTCCTCATTCAAGTTTACATATTGTCGGCGAATATTTTTTGCGCATTAATCACCATTTACTGGCTATACCCGGCACTAAATTAGAAGACGTTAAAATCGTCCGAAGTCACGAACAGGCCCTTGGTCAATGTCGGAAAACCCTTGATAGTTTAGGAATTTCACGAGAAGTTTACGCCGACACCGCCGCCGCCGCCAAACATGTGGCAGAACTTTCTGACCCGAGCATCGGTGCTATTGCCTCTTCATTAGCGGGGGAGATTTACGGCCTAGAATCCATAAAAAAAGACATTGAAGATGCCAGTCATAACACCACACGATTTGTTGTTTTTTCCCGTGAGCCTTTAAAAGACTTACCCCTCGGCGCGCCAACCATGACATCGTTTATTTTTCAAGTTAGAAACACCCCTGCGGCTCTTTATAAAGTTATGGGCGGCTTTGCTACTAACGGTATCAATATGACAAAACTTGAAAGCTATCAATTAGGTGGTGAGATTTCGGCGACCCAGTTTTACGCCGACATCGAAGGACATCCAGATGACATTGGTGTGAAGAACGCTTTCGAAGAATTAGAATTTTTTACCGACGTTTTCCGCATTTTAGGAAGCTATCCCCAATCTCAATACCGTATTGATAAGCGAGAATAATCAATCACTATATAGCCAAAATTCTAGTAAATGTCGGGCAATAGCAAGCTTAGGGGGTAGACGAAATTGATCGTCGCCTCCTGAACTTATCACTTTGCTTATTTGTTGCTTACTAAACCACTGAGCATCTTCCAATTCATCATCCAGACAAATATCATCATTTATAGCACACCCAACAACACCGATCATAAGTGACGAAGGAAAAGGCCAAGGTTGACTTTTGACATATTGAACATCGCCAATTTCAATCCCCGCCTCTTCTAAAACTTCGCGCCGCACTGCTTCTTCAATGGTTTCGCCCGGCTCCATAAATCCTGCTAATGCAGAATAAACCCCTTTTCTAAAATGTGGCCCGCGCCCAAGCAAACATTTATCTTTATAGGTCACCATCATAATGACCACAGGGTCTACCCTTGGAAAATGTTCAGAGCCACAACCCTCACATTTCCTGACATAGCCGCCTTTGTGACCATATGTTTTGACGCCACAATTGGCACAAAAACGGTGCCGATTATGCCAATCAAGCAACATTTTTCCACGCGCTAATAATGAAGGAGTTTTTGAATAACCTTTTTCACAAGCATTATGGGCAATTAATCTTAAATCCAAAAACTGTATGTGATTTGCCAACGCATGCTGATCTGGTGTTTCAACTGCAAAATAGGTATGGTCATCATCTTTGCCTAAAAATATTTTCTCCGTGAGCGAAAAATCTAAGATAATTTCATGATTGAGAAAATAAGGTTTTGACAAATCATTGATATCCATTGCCGCCTGCCCATTTTGATAAAGCACATAACGCGAGCGTTTGTGTGTCATTAATTTAGTCAGTTCATTTTCATTGGCGCGTAAATGGTCGCAGGGATCAAGGGGAAATTTTGCAAAAATACAGTCGTCTTCATAGAACATTTATTTTTCCTTAAAATCAAACCCTGCCATAAATAAATTTCAATTGCCAGTTTCTAAATGGGTCTTGAAAAATTTGACTTGAAAACTCAATTAAAAAAGACCATATAGAAGCCGAGAGGTTGGCGGACAGTTTACTCGCCAATCCGGCCAGACCTGGAAGGGAGCAACCGTAACGAGATCGCTGGGTTGTCCAATCTCTCACTTTTCCTAAAAAAAATAAAATAAATCCATATCCCCTATAGCAATCACGCCATAGTAAATTTATAATCAATTTAATACTGATTCATACATTGACTGAGGTTTAAAAATTTAATGTCCGACATAACTGAAAAAGATACCCATTATAGAGTGCTAGCCCGAAAATATCGGCCTCTTGATTTTGCGGAACTTATCGGACAAGACGCAATGGTTCGCACCCTTTCCAATGCCATCGAAACGGGAAGGATTGCCCATGCCTTTATCCTTACTGGGGTGCGCGGAATTGGTAAAACCACGACAGCCCGTATCATTGCCAAAGCGTTAAACTGCATTGGCGAAGACGGCACAGGAAGTGCAACGATTGAGCCCTGCGGTGTCTGTGATAATTGTGTGTCCATTAGCGAATCACGCCATATTGATGTGATGGAGATGGACGCGGCCAGCCGAACAGGTATTGATGATATTCGCGAAATTATTGACGGCGTTAAATATGCCTCAACCACCGCTCGCTTTAAGATTTACATCATCGACGAAATTCATATGTTATCGCGCAATGCTTTCAATGCACTTTTAAAAACATTGGAAGAGCCGCCAGAACATGTAAAATTCATTTTCGCCACTACCGAAATTCGTAAAGTCCCGGTTACCGTCCTAAGCCGTTGCCAACGTTTTGATCTGCGTCGTATATCTATCGAAGAATTAATGGGCCATTATTCAAAGATTGCTGTTCTTGAGAATTGTCAAATCGAAGAACCGGCCCTTGGTTTAATTGCCCGCGCCGCTGAAGGGTCCGTTCGCGACGGACTTTCGCTTTTGGACCAAGCCTTTGCCCACGGAGCTGGAAAAGTAAGCGAAGAACAAGTTCGTGATATGCTCGGTCTTGCCGATCGCACGCAAGTCTTAGACCTTTATAAGGATATACTCGGTGGAAAAACGGCTGATGCCTTAGCAAAATTACGACATCAATATCATCACGGTGCCGACCCTGCAGTTATCATTCAAGATATGTTAGAGCTCACCCATTGGCTGACCCGCTTAAAAGTAGTGCCCGATGCAGGCGATGATCTTGTCACATCAGAAGCAGAACGCAAAGATGGGCTGTTGATGTCATCAGAACTCACCATTCCTGTGCTCACCCGCACATGGCAAATGCTCCTTAAAGGAAATGAAGAAGTCCGTCGCTCACCCAATCCTATTGCCGCCGCAGAAGTGATCATTGTCCGCTTAACCTATAGCGCCAATCTGCCCACACCAGAAGATTTAGTAAAACAGATTAAAAATAATCCTAACCCAACCGTTTCAACAGCGACTTCAAGTGGTGGGGCTAGTGCGCCAATACATAATCCAGAGAGCACAAGTGTCCACATTGAAAATGGTAATAACGAACCAACCGCACCTCAAGCCTTTAACGTCATACAAGGAAGTGGACAAGCTGCCGTTCGTATCTGTGATCCATTAGCACCCCAAGAAGAATATGTCACATCACCCAATAGTTTTGAGGAGCTGGTTAAATTATTCGAAGCTCAGGGCGAACCTGATATTGCTTATCATTTAAATGATAATGTTCGCCCCGTTAGTTATAATAAAGGGCGTATTGATATTAGGCCCACTAGCCGACTACCAAAAGATATCATTACCCGCATGTCTTCTTTGTTGCAAAAATGGACGGGTCAAAAGTGGCTTATTTCTCTTTCTAACGAAGAAGGCGAAGACAGTCTTTACCAGCAAGATCGAGCCGAGCAATCAGCCATAAGTGAGATGGTTGGGGAAAATGAACTGATTAAAGCGGTTCTTGCCACTTTTGAAGGGGCGAGCATTGCAGATATTCATAGAATAAAAGATGAATTTTTAATATCTAACCTGAATGCTGACAGTGACTATCTGATTAGTGCCAATGAGTTTGGACTTGATGACGACGAATAGAATAGAGCACTGTTCGATTATTTTTTGTTATTATATAAGGAAAATGCCATGAAAAACCTCGGCAAAATGATGAAGCAAGCCCAAGAAATGAAGGGCAAAATGGAACAGATGCAAGAAGAATTGCAAAAATCTGAACATAGCGGCACCTCTGGTGGCGGCATGGTAAGCCTTACTTTAAACGGTAAATTTCAAATGCGGGATTTAAAAATTGACCCCAGTATTTTCAATAACGATGACGTGCAAATGGTCGAAGATCTTATCATTGCGGCCTTTAACGATGCCAAACGTAAAGTAGATGAATTTAATAAAAGCGAAATGGCCAAATTAACAGGCGGCCTAGAGCTGCCCGAAGGTATCAGTTTACCCTTTTAATATTTAAGCGATTTTATGTATAAACCATCATCCAATAATAATGAACTTGATCATCTGATCAGCTTACTGAGTAAAGTGCCTAGTCTTGGCCCTCGCTCCGCCCGTCGCGCTGCCCTTCAATTAATTAAGCAAAAAGAAACATTAATGCGCCCTTTAGCGAGCGCCTTATCCAATGTGGCTGATAATGTTCATCCTTGTACTATATGTGGTAATCTTGATGTTAATAATCCTTGCCATATTTGCCAAAGCAATAAAAGAGACCAAAGCATTATTTGCGTCATCGAAGATGTCTCAGATCTTTGGGCATTGGAGCGCTCTGGAGCATTTCGTGGTTTATATCATGTGCTTGGTGGCACATTATCTGCCCTCGATGGTGTCGGGCCAGATGATCTAAATATTAAATCCTTATTATCAAGAGCTGAAAACCCACAATTACAAGAAATCATAATTGCCACAAACGCCACCGTGGGTGGGCAAACAACCGCCCATTATATAACAGAACAAATGAAAAACCTTGCCATTACCATAACAAGATTAGCCCACGGCGTGCCCATCGGCGGTGAACTCGATTATTTAGATGATGGCACACTAACCACCGCCCTTAATGCAAGAAGACCCTTTTAAAGGATTGCTTAAATTTAACGATTTTGACGAATAATATTGATCAATTATGAGAAACCTTGTCTTAAATCAATTTTATTCCCTGATTTTTTATTATAACTATCCTTATAACGAAAAGGTAAAGTAAAAGAATAAGAATATATTTGTACTTATAACAAGAACCTTATAACATACTTTTAAGTTATTCACTCTGAAGCCTACTGATCTAAATTTTTAAAACTTTAAAAACATGATCGGATGGCCGTGGAATTATTCCGCCGGGTTATGCTGGAAACATCGTAGCCTCCCGTATTGGAAAAGAGAAATAAAGCAATGCTTACTGATAAATTTGATAGAACATTTCCCTATTTACGCCTCTCCATCACCGAGGTTTGTAATTTTAGTTGCCAATATTGTCTGCCCAATGGCTACCAAAAATCTAATGGCCCATCTTTTTTAAGCCAAGATGAAATTAACCGATTGGTTGATGCCTTCATTGAGCTTGGCGTATGGAAAATACGCCTTACAGGCGGCGAACCATCCATTCGCAAAGATTTCACCGACATTGCCCGTATGATTGCGGCAAAACCCGGCATTGAAACCATGGCCTTTACCACTAACGGTTATAAATTAAAAGAAAATGCACAAACTTGGCGTGATGCAGGTCTCAATGCTATCAATATCAGTATAGATAGCCTTAATGCTAAGAAATTCCACCAAATCACTGGCCATAATCGCATGGCGGAAATTCGTGATGGAATTGATAAAGCCATCGAGGTGGGTTTTGATAAAATTAAAATTAATGTGGTGCTGCTTAAAGCTATTAATGATGATGAGCTTGATCTCTACCTTGACTATGTTAAAGATACGCCCGTTAGCGTACGTTATATCGAACTCATGCAAACTGGCGATAACCTTCACTATTTTAATAAATATCATTTGAGCGCGGAGCACATCAAGACCCAATTAATAGAACGTGGTTGGGTTGAAAATATTCGCGCCATCGGTGCTGGCCCTGCTGTTAATTTTAGCCACTCTGATTATGCTGGCTCCATTGGTTTAATAGCGCCTTATTCAAAAGATTTCTGTAGCGGCTGCAACAGGCTTCGCATTACATCCACTGGCGATTTGCGTCTTTGTTTGTTTGGTAATGTCGGTGTTCCGCTTCGCCATATGTTGCAAAATGATGATCAAAAAGAAGACTTAAAAGCGGCCATAGCCAAACAACTAAATTATAAAGCCTCCACACATTTTCTGGCTATGGGCGATACAGGAATTTTGAGCAATCTTTCTTCAACGGGGGGATAAGATATAAAAATCAAGTTCGCAGAATTAACCACCAGCCTTCGTCTTAGCAAAGATGAATTTAATATCCTTCTTGATAAGGGGATATTATCTGAAGAAATATTATTCCCAAACGAAGCAAAACTGCGCTTTCAACTCACCCTTAGTCTTGAAAAATCTCTTATATTCAAAGATAGTTTTTTGAAAATAGCCCTACCAGAAAAAACGATTCGCAGTCACACACCAGCAAAAATAGGCCTCACCTTTGAATTTCCTTTAAATAGCAAACAGTCCCATAAAGTTATTTTTGAAGTTGATATTAAAAAGCCTCGGCTTGGCTCTAAAGCTCCTGCGCACCGCTAAAATATTATAAATTCACATATTAAATAAACAAATTCATATAATATCTATATTATTGATTGAATTAATAGACGTAGGCATATAGAAAATTAGTGAGAATTTGCATATAAGAAATAACTGTTATATGATAATATAACGTATAAATTAACGGGTATAGTTTTTTGGTCATTTCAATATTCATAGATATATGAGAAAATGTTGAAATAACCAAAATATTTAAAGCATAGTATTTAAGGAAATAAGATGACTAAAGAAGAAAATTCACCATCGGCTGAAATGACAAAAAGATCATTTTTGCAATCTGTTGGCATGATAAGCGGTACAGCTGCGGTTATGACAGCGCTACAAGGTTGGGATATGGGTTTTGCCTCGGACATGGATCGTCCCCCAGTATTATCAAACGAAGGGAATGGCAAAAAACTTATAATTCTAGGGGCTGGTCTTTCAGGAATGGTAATGGCCTATGAAATGGGTAAAAAGGGCTATAAATGCCAGATCATTGAAGCTCGAAATTACGCAGGCGGCCGCTGTGTATCTGCCCGTAAAGGCTCGGTGATCCAAGAAATAAATGGTGAAAAACAAGTTTGTAACTTTAAAGATGGCAATTACATAAATTACGGCCCATGGCGTATTCCTGCGGAACATAAATCAACAATTCATTATTGTCGTACCTTAAATGTACCGCTCGAAGTCATGATCAATAAATCCAATAAGGCCTATTATTATTCAGAAAATATAGAAGGCCCCCTTAAAGGACAAAAAATTCGCCAAGGCGATGCGGATACTGACTTTAAAGGTTATGAAACTGAATTATTGGCCAAAGTGGCAGATCAAGGTGCTCTTGATCAAATTATCTCAACAGAAGATAAAGAAAGGCTTTTAGAGCATTTAAAAGAAACGGGCCTTATTGATCAAAAAGAACTTAATTATCGCGCCAACCGTGCACGCGGCCACAGCGTATATCCTGGTGCTGCTACAAATTATGGCGTCCTTTCAGAACCATATTCATTGGAAGAAACCCTTTCAATTAGACAAGCAAGCCGCAGCGACACCGCGGATCATCCCGCCGTCATGTTCCAAGCTGTTGGCGGCATGGACCAAATTGCTCAAGGATTAAAGAAAGCCTTAAGTAAAAAAACCATTCGATATAATTCGGAAGTGACCAATATTATACAAAATGATGATGGTGTTGAAATTACCTATGAAGATACTGAAACGGGCAAAGTCAGAACAGAAAAAGGCGATTATGTAGTTTCAACAATTCCCCTTGGTGTTTTAACAAAAATAAATTCAAATATGAACGAAGCTTTCAAGAAAGCTCTAACAGCAACACGTTCTAACCCTGCTTGTAAAATGGGAGTGGAAATGAACCGTCGTTTCTGGGAAGAAGATGAAATGATATATGGCGGTAACACAAGCACCGATATCCCCGGCCAACGCCAAATTGGTTACCCATCTGGAGGCATGTTTAGCGATAGCGGCGTTTTATTGGGCTATTATTCAATTGGTGCCTCAGCTATTCCTGTCAGTAATTTATCAACGCAAGAACGTATTGAGTTTGCTATTTCTGCTGGTGAAAAAGTCCATCCTGGTCGATATAGAAAACACTTTACCGGTCAGGCTATGTCAGTGGCATGGCATAAAATGAAATATAATCTTGCGGGTTGGCAAAATTGGACAAAACGGGGCCGTGAACGGGCATTCCCGCTGGTCTATAAAGGGGACAAACGCATCTTTATTGCTGGTAATATAGCCTCCCCGGCCCTTGGTGGTTGGATGGCTGGCGCGATTGAGGGTGCTTGGTCTACCATGGAAGTTATTGATAAGCGTGTTTCTCAACAGGGATAAAATAATGAAAATATATTTAAAATTATTTTTGGCTGTTATTGGCTCGTCTGCATTATTAGCCCCCACGTTTGCACAAGACTTTTTAGAACAAGGTGCAACAATTTACGAAGAATATTGCGAAGCCTGTCATCAAGTGGACGGAGTAGGCTTCGAAGACACTTATCCAGCGTTAAAAGGCAATAAATTTGTTCAAGGTGATAAAGAAGAATTGATCTATTTAATTCTTGAAGGTCGTGCGGGAATGCCGACCTTTATTGCCGACCTTGAAAAAGACCAACTGACCACGATCTTAAATTACATTCGAAATAGTTGGGGAAATAAAGCAGAGTTGATTGAACAAGAGCAAATGGACGAATTATACGAGGGCATAGCCGAAGAAGATGATGGCTTTGGAAGTGGCAATTAATCATTTTTACATACTACGATTTACGCCACATTTTATTGCCAAAAAATAATAATTCTATAAGCTCAAACCTAATGACATTCACAACCACTCAAACGTATAAATTTCTAGGGAGAATAATAATGTTAAAATTAAATAAAATTGCCGTCTCTGCTGCTCTTTGTGGAGCGATGATGATGGGCATGGTTTTTACGGCAAATGCTCAGAACGCCATTAAGCGAAACGACGAAGGACGCTTCTTTTATTCCACCATCGAAGTGCCAGCCCATGCGGATGCTCTTTTCGTTAGTGGTAAAGGCCCCGGTGCCATCAATCCAGATGCACCGCGCGCTGAACAAACATACGGTGATACTGAAACACAGGCCCGCAGTACTTTTAACAAGATTAAAGGTGCCGTTGAAAAAGCCGGCTGGAGCATGGGAGATATCGTCATGGTCCGCGTTTATCTAGTTGCTGACGAAAAATTAGGAAAAATGGACTTTGCTGGATTTAACAAAGCATTCGCAGAGTTTTTTGGCACAGAAGATCAACCCAACAAGCCAGTTCGTGCTGTTGTTGAAGTTGCTGGCCTTGCAGTTGGCGGCTGGAATATTGAAGTTGATGTCCGCGCCCATAGAATGCCAGCGGCAAAATAATTTAAAGATTAATTTCTTGTTGCAAAAAAAAGGCGCTGATTAATTTCAGTGCCTTTTTTATTTCATCCACTGGAAGAATTCGACCGTATAGCCACCAGGGTCTCGAATAAGAAAAGCACGAATAGGCGCCGTACTACTATTATATATTTCATGTTCTATCTTAATATTCTTAGCGTTTTTTATGGCACCATACCAATCATCAACCGCTTTTGAAACAATGCTGACCATAACGGCACTGTCCTTATTAGGTTTGTGAAATCCACCATCGCTGTCTTTAACAACACCAATAAAAGCACTATCTGTTAAAGCATAAATTTTCACCCATTGATCATCAAATGTTGCTTTTAGGTGTAAATCTCCTCCGTAAAATTCGACGGCCTTATCAAAATCATCTACGCTATAATAAAGCATGGTAATTTGTTCATCAATTTTTGGTAAATCCATGGTTGCGCTCAAGCTCCTATCTGTTTGTCCTTTATCCATTTGTATGGGCATACTACTACATCCTTGCGGCTTCTGATTTTCGCCTAGGGTTTCAAAATCTAAAAATGAGGTAGAGGCATAAGTGGCTATTGTAGGGATAATACCAACATAATCAGTATCCATCACCGCATGCTCTACTGCAATTTGATATGTATGCCCGCTCTCTAAGATCGTTTTATCAATTCTATAATTATTATCAGCAAATGTTAAATGCGGCCCGCCCCCAAAAGGCACACCGCTATGGGATATTTTTTCACCCTTGCAATTAGCGACAAAGGCAAAGATTAAATCATCGACATAGCCATTCTCATCTTTTGCGCCTTCCGTAAAAGGCGTCCAAGCAATAATTAAATCTTGCGCAGGGTTAATGTTATTTGAGGAAACTATTTCACCGTTTTGATATAAGCTTATGATCGGCGCTTTGGGAATACGCGTTTTACCATCTTGCTTATTGGATAAAATAACGGGAATATTAAGGGTGCTACCATCGCTTTCAAGATAGCGAAAGATATATTCGCCGTTGGGATAATGACTATCTAAATCCGTTTCTGAGCCATAACGCCCGCCGTGGGTTTCAAGTACCGTTGCATCATCAGAGAATTTCATCTGATCAATGTCAGGGTTATTAAGGGTTCCCTCGGTTATTTTTGCACCTTCTTTTACAAAAATTTCCGCAAAAAAATGATAATTAAGCATGGATTGTTCGCCCAATTCCGTTTGACGGTAATTGGCTGTTTTACCAAGCACCAAAAACTGCGTATCATCACCTTGTTCGGCATTTGCATTTAAGATAAACACCAGAAAGAAAAAAACAGAGCTGAGCCAATTTTTTATCATTATTTTTTCCTCTCCTTTATCAATAATTTTGGTTTACCTTTGATGTTAAAACCATATAGTAAAATAATAAAATACCCAAAAGTTTTTTAACACTATATGATCGCCCCATTAATAATAAAATGATAGATAACATGACAAAATCTTCAAAACAATTGGTAGAGAGCGCCCTAGAAAACATCGAAACAATTAGCATCGATCAAGCCAAACTTGCCCTCAATGATCCAAAGGTAACATTTGTTGATTTACGGGATATCCGTGAAGTTCAAACAACTGGCATGATCCCCGGGGCTTATCATATGCCGCGCGGCATGATTGAGTTTTGGGCCGATCCCGAAAGTCCTTATTATAAACCAATATTTTCAGGCGATAATAAATTCGTATTTTATTGTAGCAAAGGATGGCGTAGTGCGCTTGCCACACAGTCCGCCATGAATGTCGGCGTAAAAAATATCTGTCATATTGAAGGGGGCTTTAGCGCATGGGTCGAACAATGTTGTGATGTTGCCGAAAAACCCTTAGGGAAATCTCCCGCCGACAAAGAAGGCATTTATGATCTACTACCCTTTGTCTTAAACCCCAATAATATCGCAAGATTTGAAAACGGGACAGTGCTTATTGGTGACAGACGCAAATACCCATTTTCCAAAGAATTTGTCACCTGTAAAACCGTTGATGACGTGGCAAAAGCTATTAAAGATATGGTTACCCAAGGCAGTGGCCCTTGGATGTCTGCGGTTAATGCTTTGCGGATTATATCCAGCCAAAATAGCGGTGATATTGCCAAGAAATTAACGCAAGCCCGCGATATTCTTGTGGCGACACGCCCCACTAATACAGCCATGGCAATGCGCCTTGATCAGGTTTTAGAAGTGGCGGGTACGGCGATCAAGCTTGGGGAAAATGTTGATGATGCCATTAAAAATAAGATCGATTGTATCAAGCAGGAAATATATGATAATTATGCAATTCGATCTCGGGCGATGGCGGATTTGATTGAGGATGGTGACGGAATTCTTACCAATTGTTTTGGCGAAGCGGGGTTTGTATTATCGATTGCACTTGCAGCCCGAGACGGCAAGAATATAACTGTTTACGCTCCCGAAACAAGGCCCTATTTACAAGGCGCAAAGCTAACTGCGCCCTCCATTCATGAGCTAGGGGTCAATGTCAAACTTATCACTGATAATATGCCCGCGCATATTATGTCTGAGGGTAAAATTCAAAAATATATCACCGCCGCTGATTTGATCACGGTCGACGGGCATGTGGTTAATAAAATTGGCACTTATCAAAATGCCATTGCCGCTCACGTTCATGATATTCCCTATTTCGCATTTGCATGGGGGCGTGATGATGAAAAATTGAGCCGCGCCGATGTGGTGATTGAAGAACGCGACCCTGCGGAAATTCGCCGCGTGCTTGGCGTGCCTACGACCATAGATGAAATCGACGCGCGTTACCCAACATTTGATATTACGCCGCCCAAATTTATAGCCGGCATTATCACGGTCCATGGCGTCGTCAGTCCCTATGTTTTAAAGAATTATAAAAATTGGTAAAAGAAATTAAAAAGAGGAAAACTATATGCCTGTAGCATTGGTAGGAGGCACCGGAATATATAATTTACCGGGGATCGAGGTTGAAGAAAAACTAATAACCAATCAATATGGCACGGCCTTGGTTTATCTGGGTAAGGGCGAGTATGAAGATGTGGTGTTTTTAACCCGTCACGGCGCCGACCACACCACACCGCCCCATAAAGTAAATTACCGCGCCAATATCAAAGCATTAAAAGATTTAGGGGTTGCACGCATAATGTCCACCTACGCCGTGGGGGCGATTACCCGCGATTATCCGGTGATGGATTTAGCGGTGCTTCGTGATTTTCTCGATTTCACATCAGGCCGTGAATTTACATTTTTTGACGAAATAACAAGAGGTGTCGGCCATGTTGAAATGAGCGCGCCATTTTGCCCAATTATGAGCGCTAAGATTTTAGAATTAGCGCCCAAGCATGATATTAAATGCCATGATGGTGCCACCTATGTCGCGACCAATGGCCCGCGTTTTGAAAGCCCTGCTGAAATTAAAATGTATCAAATGTTAGGCGGTCATGTGGTTGGTATGACCTGTTGCCCTGAAGTGGTTTTGGCTGGAGAGTTAGGCATCAATTTCGCCGCAGTAGCCCTGCCGATAAATTTAGCGGCAGGCCTAGAGGATAAAATCACCATCGTTGAAGATAACATTGAAAAAGTACGCGCCAATATGGTCGCCCTTATGTTAGATGTGCTTAAAAATACCAGCGATGATCAATGCCAAGCGCCAATATTATTATAATTTTTTAAAAAACTAGGATCCTTCAATATGACTAAGAATAAAGTAAAACCACAACATGGTATGGGAACAATCGTTAATCATGTTGGCGAAGGCAACCATGACAAGCATGCGCATCTTATGCCGATTTATCAAACATCGACATTTGGCTTTGATACGGTCGAAGAGGCCGGCGAGGTTTTTGCAGGAAAAAAGAAGGGCTATGCTTATACAAGAACCCATAATCCTAATTATGATCATCTGGCCAACAAAATCGCCTATATGGAGGGGATAGATTTAATTCGCGCCTCTGCTAAAGCGGGTCAAGACAAAGAGCCATCAGAAATTGTCATGGGTAAAGTGACCTCATCAGGAATGGGAGCAACATCAGCAGCGGTTCTCGCCCACATCGGCAGTGGTGATAAAGCGATCGTCCAACGGGGGCTTTACGGAAATTCATTTAAATGGTGGTATCAATTAGCCCCACGCCTTGGCATTGAAGTTGTTTGGGTCACGGATATTAGCCCAGAGAATTTAGACAAAGTGATCAACGAAAACCCAGACGCCAAGCTGGTTTTCATTGAAACACCGTCAAATCCCAATATTGAAGTGATTGATTTAGAGAAATTAGTAAAATCCGCCCATGCCCACGATATCTGGGTGATGGTTGATAACACCTTTGCTACCCCCTTTCATCAACGGCCTTTAACTTTTGGCTGTGATGTGGTTATTCATTCAACATCAAAATATATTAGCGGCCACGGTCAAGTGATTGGCGGCGCGATTGTCAGTACTCACCTTGATTATATGGCGCCGGGTGGTAGCGGAGTTGGCCTTACTTTTAAAATGCTCGGCGTGGCACCAAGCCCGAAAGATACTTGGCTGATTAATGTTGGTCTTAAAACCTTTGAAATTCGTATGCAGCGTCATTCAAAAAATGCCATGGCCGTTGCCGAATGGTTGGAAAATAACCCAAAAGTCGCTAAAGTTTACTATCCGGGTTTACCGAGCGACCCCTATCATCAGCTTGCTAAAAAACAGATGATTAATGGCTTTGGCGGTATGGTGTCGTTTGAATTAAAAGGGGGGGTCGAAAATGGCATGGCCTTTACCAATGCGGTTACCATTCCCACATTGGCGGTTAGTTTGGGCAATGTGGATAGCTTAATACAACATCCCGCATCCATGACCCATAGTGCCACACCAAAAGAAGAACGAGAAAAAACCGGCATCACCGACAGTATCATTCGCCTTTCTGTGGGCATTGAGAATATTGAAGATTTGATTGCAGATTTGGAAAATGCCATGTTGGTGGTGAAGTAGCCGCGAGGGACGGATCAAACAAAAGGGGATATAATGCCGCAGATTGAACTAAAAAATCTCAGCAAATCATATGATGGGGAGGTCGATGTTTTAAAATCCATCAACTTGACCATCAAAGACGGTGATTTTACCGTGCTTGTGGGGCCGTCTGGTTGCGGGAAAAGCACCACATTGCGGCTGTTAGCCGGATTAGAAAAAACCACAGGTGGCACTATTTTAGTCAACGGCGAAGACATTACCCATAAGCAACCCAAAGACCGCAATATGGCAATGGTTTTTCAAAATTACGCCCTATATCCCCACATGAGTGTGGCCGATAATATCGGTTTTTCCCTTAAAGTTAGCGGTGTAAAAAAGGCCAAAATCGCCGAACGTGTCGCCGCCGTTGCCACCATGCTTGGCATCGAAGAATTGCTCAAACGCCGACCCAAAGATTTATCAGGCGGACAACGCCAACGGGTCGCCATTGGTCGCGCCATCGTTAAAGAAAGTGAAATATTCCTATTTGATGAACCGCTTTCCAATTTGGACGCGGCCCTGCGTGGAGGAATGCGGGTTGAGCTTTCTTTATTACATCAAAAACTTAAAAAAAATATGATCTATGTAACCCATGACCAAGTGGAAGCCATGACATTAGGCGATAAAATCATCGTCATGTCAGACGGTATTATCCAACAAGCCGGAACCCCAGAAGAAATTTTCACCAAACCCAAAAATAAATTTGTAGCAGGCTTTATCGGTAGCCCAATGATGAATTTCTTAGACGCGGTTATTGAAGAAGGCCACGCGGTTGGTGATGGCTTTCGCCTAGCACTCCCCGCTAAAGCCAGAGCGCTTGAGGGACAGAAAGTTTACTTTGGCATCCGACCAGAGAATATATCCTTTGAGGCTTCTGGTGATTTAAAAATGAAGATTTTAGTTTCAGAATATGTAGGCCAACATAAAAACGTCATCGCAGAAATCGGAACCGCCAAAGTCAATGTAACAGCCCCCGTCGATCAGGAAACACTTGTTGGTGAGGTTTATGGATTTACCGTGGATATGAGCAAGGTTCATTTGTTTGATGCGCAAACGGGGGAAGCTGTTTAGGGGGGTGGATGTTTATTAGCGGTTTTTGAAATTAAAGATTTTTTATTTAGCAAGACCTTAGTTTGTGTTATGTTTGATAATCCAACAATTTCACACAACTTGTCTTTTTCTTGATAACTTCTCTCGTATTTATATAGGTGTTCAATTGTTAGGATTTTAAGTAAAAAGCTCGGCAATATACTACCATCTATTTCTTTTTTAAATATTCCTATTTCTTTAAATGGCAAAGTTTTAAAATGTTCAAACTTTATAGAAATATCTAGCATTTTAGCCACACTAGAGGAATTATTTGCCAATGCTTTCGAAAGAGTTTTCTGAATATCAATTGAACCTAGATTGATGGAAGATTTTTTGATAATCGCTTTGCTAATATTGGCTGCCATACCAAAAACAACATTTCTTGCGGCTTGTCTGACAGCTTCTATATCATCTTTTTCTTTATTTTCTTCACTTAACAGATCTAATACTACTTCTATTAAAACATCCTGACACTCATTGAGATCTTGATAAAATTCTCGCAGAGTTCTTAATGTTAGTGAGTACGCTTCTTCACAAAGTTGGAGTTTTGTTGGCCCATCAAGAGATGCATAGTTACTCTTCATTATCTGGCCTATTAATTCAAGCAACTTAAAAGCCATGATTATTTGTGAAGGTTTCATCAATGTTGATAAATCATTCAGGAATGGTTTGTCATTCTTAATCCATTCGTCTGTTGAACTATCTTTAAGCTCTTCAATATTTTGATGACCATTATCTAGAGCCTCTTGCCTCTCTTCAGTTACATCATCTACGCTTCGATCGCTCAATATTAATTCAGGGATGTTACTGGCTAATGAATCGATCTTTTCTATATCACCTTTAAACGAAGCTTCAGGAGTTGCCTCGAACAGGTTTCGAGTTGTATTTAGTACTTCTTCAATCACTACTTTATTATTGTCATTATGCGTCATGAACATAATAATATTTGCGTAAATTGGCATATATAAATGTGAACAAATCCTCTTAATTTCACTTTGTATTGTAGCATCGCCAAGATTTTTTGAAAAATATTTTGCAACATAGAAATAATAAACATATGGATATCTAAAATAGTATGAATGCCCGTCTGAATGTAAAATATTTGCATTTAAGAGTTCATTAGAAAAACTTATAGTTTCTTCTGCCAAATCATATTTTTCTAGGAATGCCGAATGAAATTTATCAAGTTGCGCTCTATTACATTCTTTAATTTCATTTGTGTAATAATAAAATGCCAATTCAGTCAAGTAACTATCAAGTGCTTGAAAATCCTTCTTACTTACTCCTGCTGTAACAAATGATTTCTTTATTAAAAATTCATAATACTTACCATTCGAATGATCTTCGGTTAAATTTTCTTCACCTGCCTCTTGTAATTGCAATAAAATCAATAGATAGAATGGTGTAGACGGCATCCAATTTTTGCCTATCAACTCGTTTATGATAGACCTGCATTTAATATCTTTTCTATTCAACTCTTCCGTACTAATTGACTCGTTTATATTTATCCTATTCCACTTTTTAATTAATTTATATCTTTGACTGTATCCAAACTCGAGGATTTCGTAATGGTTAAAGTCAGCAAATAATAAATGCTTACTTTTGTTAAATATTTCTGAAAATTGCATGGAATCGTCGGCAACAATTAAGACATTAGGGAATGTTTTTGTTATAAATTCTATTAGTTTTAATTTGTTTATTTCGTTCAGTTTACATAAATGAAAATTATCAATAATAACCACTTTCTTCGAATTATTGATTTGTCCATATATATTAGTATTTTTTATAATATACTGATCCAAGAACATTTTTTTGATAAGCTTTAAAAAATTGGACGAATCAGACGTTCTAATCTTCTGTCCATTTAAAAGTATTGGTATATACCCTTGTTCTAGAAAACGAACGCTTAATCTTTTACATAGCGCAGTCTTTCCCACCATTTCATTACCATATATTATTGTATGATTTAGACTACCTAATGAAAGCAGAGTACCAGAGTTTATTATCTCACGTTTTACTTTCGCCTTCTCAAACGACCTCAACGACACTTTTTCCAGTTCTGGAAAAATATAATAATCTTCAATAGAAATATTTTCTTTATTAGGGTGAGTAAAATTTATATCATTTTCAATTAACCATTCTTGATGTTCTTTTTTAAATTGAAAATCATTCTGTCTAACAGAACTCTTTCTAGAGTATATTTTTTTAGAAGTTCCATTTTCTAACTCATAAATCCCATCATTCCAACTGTAGAATTGGACTTCAAATTCCATTGAAACAAGATTTATATGAAATAAATTAAATCCGCTCTGTTCAGAATCACTTGTGCTCTGTAATTCAGCTCCTTGAATATATATAGTGTTATCACCATCCAAATTATCTTTAGAAAATTTTTCTGCATGATGCTCATGCCCTGTTAAGATTAAGTCAGAAATTCCTTCAAGTTTTTTCTGCAATTCTTTTGCATTTGATTCATCAAACCAATTAAAGGGATGGTGCATAATAGTCACTGCGAAGTCGGCTTTATTTTCAGACTTCTGAATCATTCCAATTGGAAAAAGCAGTTTACCTACATTTTCACTCTTTTGTGATAACCAAGCACTATTGATACAATGAATATGTATTGATATTTCATTTTCACTGTAATGCCCTGTTTTAAATAATAATTTATTTTCATCAGCAAAAAAAATTGCTTCGTTGCCTAAAACTGAATCGTGAAATTCGATATAGTTTGATTGACTATCACAACACTGTTCAAAAACTGAATTACCTATGGTGTTTTGAGATTTTTTCTCAATAATATTTTGAACTAATATATCTCGAATGCCGTTGTGACTGTGATCAAAATCTATATCATGATTACCTGGGACTAGAGCAAATTTAATATTAGGAAACTCGTTTTGAATATGTATAAGAAAATCCATCGCATAGTAATACTCTTTATCTCTTCCTGAAAATGCTATATCGCCAGTGATTACGAGTACTATAATATCGGAAGTTAGAGTCTCTGATCTGATGCTCTCTACCAGATAACTTGTTTTATTATCTAGCCAATTATTATCTTCTTTAAAATGAATGTCACTAAAATGAACTATAGATAGTTGCATAATTTTTCTCCAGATTAAATATTTAGATACTCATACAACCAAAGATAGTTTAATACAAGTTAAACACACATATGTTTTCGGATCTGGAGGCGGAATTTGGAGGAAAAAATACTTAATGATTATAAAATTATTTACTCTGACCCTTTAATTATTAAGAATAAGAAGACTTCTGTAATTACGCAAAATCTATCATTTGCTTTTCTTTTATTTGTTTGGCCTCAAGCGCCGGCGCCTCCGGCTTAGGCTAACGGCACAGGACTTCCTCGCAATGGTGCTTGTCTGTCCCGAATTACTGGGAACTGTCCAGTTGATGGTTGGTGCATGTGCCTGGGTTGGAGCAATAAACCCGTAAACCTATCACTTGCTTTTCTTTTTTAGTTTGGCCTCAAGCGCCGGCGCTTAATTATTATTTTAAAAGGGGGTCTACCGCGCTTTGCGCTACTTGAGCCCCCTTGCCCTCGCGGGCTATCCCCCCAAGTTAGGCTAACGGCACAGGACCTCCTCGCAATGGTGCTTGTCTGTCCCGAATTACTAGGAATTATCCATTTGATGTTTGGTGCATGTGCCTGGGTTGGAGCAATAAACCCATAAATCTATCACTTGCTTTTCTTTTTTAGTTTGGCCTCAAGCGCCGGCGCTTGATTATTATTTTAAAAGGGGGTCTACCGCGCTTTGCGCTACTTGAGCCCCCTTGCCCTCGCGGGCTATCCCCCCAAGTTAGGCTAACGGCACAGGACTTCCTCGCAATGGTGCTTGTCTGTCCCGAATTTCTGGGAATTATCCAGTTGATGGTTGGTGCATGTGGCTAGGTTGGAGCATGTTTGGTAAGGGTGGTGTTTGTGGTGGTGATGGGGGTTGTTTTGACTGAATAGAGGGTGATTATTCCCGAAGGTTTCCCTTATGAAACCTGAGCTAGGCCCGACTGGGCCTCGCGAACGGCTTTCGCGGTAGCCTAAGCGCGAGCGCTGGCGCTTGAGGCTTCTTTCAAAAGTATCTAGACCCACAGCCAAAAAGGACATATAAAACTACTTATTAAAAATTAGGAAATATTGATGAGTGATACTTTTAATCCTTTGGTGAATATGACAGAGGTGCTTGGTCATAATACGGGTAAAGAAATTAGACCAGATGAGACTTTTATCGAAACGGCACTGCCCGGTTTTAAATTAGCCCTTAATGCGCGGCGTTCTAACCGTATTTATGACGACGAGAAAATCCCAGAAGAAATCATGAGAGATTGTCTTAAAGACGCCCTGTTGGCGCCTAGCTCCTCTAATCTTCAGACTTATGAGCTCTATTGGGTTCGTGATGAAGATAAGAAAAAAGAGGTGCAACATGCCTGTTTTAACCAACCTGCGGCAAAAACGGCAGCGGAAATTATCGTGGTGGTCGCGCGCGGTGATTTATGGGATGTTAATTTAAAAAAACTGGTTCATATCATGTCACGCGGCGGTATTAAGGAATTGCCAAAAGTTGTTGATGATTATTATCATAAAATCACACCGATGATTATGAAAACCGATGCCTTTGGTATTTATAACCTGATAAGACGCGTTCGTTTTTGGTATAAAGGCTTAACCAAACCGTTCGTGCGGACCCCCATCAATAAAGCCGATCACCGAATTTACGCCCATATTCAGTCATCATTAGCGGCCCAGACATTGATGCTGTCCCTCGCCGCGCACGGTTACGACAGCTGCCCCATGGGCGGTATGGATGGCTTGCGAATCAAAAAGACCCTTGGCCTGCCCCGCCAAGCGGAAGTCTCCATGGTTATTTCCACTGGACGCGGTAAAACCGAAGGACTTTACGGTGCAAGAGTACGGCTTGGCTTTGATGATTTGATCAAAGAAGTTTAACAGACCCGTTTTTTAAAGCTCATTACGGCGCACATTCTTTACGCATGGCAAGGAGCATATCGGCGTCCGGCTTTGATGTTGCGATTTCTTGGTCGGTAAGGCCGTCTAATTCGTGGGGGAAAACCAGCCATTCTTCGGTTTGATGAACGTAATAATCAGGAGTTCTATCGGTTTGATTTTTGCCCGGTTTATAATAGACCGTCCCAACACGCACGTCCGTCGGCATGTTTTTACGCATATGAGATTTAAGCTCATTAATAATGGCCCTAATGCTGCGGCCGCTATCAAAAACATCGTCTAATATAAGCAGATTATCATCGCTGTTCATATGGTCGATCAAATAATGAAGGCCGTAAACTTTTACATGGTCTTCCTGCTTATCGATACCAGTATAGGACGATGTTCTAATGGCGATATGATCCGATTTAATATTGCAAAATTCCAAAAGTTCCTGCACCGCTATGCCAACGGGGGCGCCCCCGCGCCAAACGCCAACGATAAAATCAGGGCGAAAACCGCTTTTAATGATCATTTGTCCCAATTTAAAAGAAGACGATAAAAGATCCCCCGCCGTAATATAGATTTTAGGCATATTTTATTTTCCTTGAGTCCGCTTAATTTTAGCCAATATAACCTCCCTAATAGAAAAAAGGAATTTCATTTTATTTTAAGTTAGCTACAATGATCATAATTAAAAAAAGGGAACTGATTATATGATTAGAGGGGCGATTATTTTTGTCGTTATGGTGTTTGGTTTTGTCCTATGGCAGGCCATGTCTGATAAAGATCATGACCCTAATCATTTAATGATTGTTGAAGTTAATACCTCGCCCGAGCGCACACGATTATTGCGCGATCATCTCGACAGTTTTGAGGCGGCCAACCCAGGAATGAAGGTCGATGTCATTTCTTTATCATGGGGGCAGGCCTTTGAAAAAATCGGCATGATGGTGGCCGGAGGACGGGTGCCTGATGTTATGGAAATGCCCGATTTTTGGTTGTCACGCTATGTCAGTGCAGGGCAAATTGCCGACATGACGCCCTTTATCAAAAAGGCCGATTTTGATGATGATATAGAGGGCGGCACATTTCAATATGGCAGCATTAATGATAGGCTTTATACCATTCCATATGGCTTTTATTTGCGGGCGTTGATTTATAATAAGCGAATTTTTGAACGGGCGGGGATTGAAAAACCGCCGCTGACTTTGCAAGAATTCTACGACACATCCGCAAAAATATCTGAACTTCCCGGTGTCACAGGGTTTTGCCATCAAGGCGGGCGCGGTGGGCCAGTATTTTATTATTGGTTGATGACCACTATGAACGGCAGCCCTAAATTTTTTGACGAAGACGGCAATAGCACTTTTTATAATCAAGGGGCGATCGATGGCTTAACTTTAATCCGTGATCTTTATCAAAATGGTTATGTGCCTAAAGACAGTATCAATTGGAATTTTAATGAAACCGTATCGGGGTTTTATTCGGGTACTTGCGCCATGCTTCATCAAACACCAGATGCCTTATCTGCGCTTAAAAAACGGATGGATGAAGATGATTATTCATCATCGCCCATGCCGCTTGGCCCATCAGGAAAATCCTTCCCTCACCTTGGCTATATTGGTTGGTCCGTGTTAGAAAAATCAACAAAAAAGCAGGCGGCCTTTAAATTAGTGCGTCATTTATTGGCGCGGGAAAATAACCAAGAATGGGCCGAGGGGTCGGGATTAGTGCCCATTTATAAAGGCATTTCCGAGAATATCTTTGCCGCGATCCCCGCGGGTCAAGGCTGGCTTAAAACCACCCAAGATGATCGTTGGTCCTATTTGATTAATCCAAATTACCTGCCCGAGATTGCCGAATTTGACAGTATTACGGTGGTTCAAAGCGGCCAAGCGATGATGCTCGGTGAAAAAACGCCCGAACAAACGGCAAAAATGTGGGCTGATTTTCTGACCGCAGCCAATAAGAAATATAGGCAAGGAAAGGATCAGTAATTGAAAAATATTTCCATAAATAATCCGTGGTTTTATTTGGCACCCACTATAGTATTCATTGTCCTATTGGTGATTGTGCCCCTTGTCACAGGCATTTCTTATGCTTTTTATGATTTTGATTTACTCTCCGGTACGCAAACTTTTGTTGGTCTTGAACAATTTCATAAAATAATGTCGGAAGACAGCCTCTTTATCAGCAGTTTATATAATACGTTATTTTGGACATCAACATCGCTGTTTTTCCAATTTAGCTTGGGTTTTGCTTTGGCCTTATTGTTAAAGGATGGCTTTAAAGGGATTAGTCTTATTCAACCCCTATTATTCATTCCGTGGGCGGTGCCGTCGTTTCTTATTGGTCTTATGTGGGTATGGATGTTTAATCCTGTCACCGGGCCCATTCCTTACGCGCTCGAGGCCATTGGGATTATGGATCAGCCAGAAAATATCCTCAGTGATCCAGAGCATGCCATGTGGGGGCCGATTGTTGCCAATATTTGGTTCGGAATTCCATTTTTTACCATTATGTTGCTCGCGGCGTTGCGCTCTATCCCTGATGAAATTTATGAAGCGGCAAAAATGGATGGGGTCAGTGCTTTTAATATATTTCGTTATATTACCGTGCCGCTAATTGCGCCGACCATATTGATCACTTTGCTCATTCGCGCCATATGGATTGCCAATTTTGCTGAAATTATCATTGTCATGACCGGCGGAGGCCCTGCTAATTCTACCCAGATCATTGCCACCTACATTTATGATACGGCCTATCAGAAAATGGATTTCGGCTATGCGTCAGTGATCTCAATCGCGCTGCTATTTATGCTAATGCTCTATGGTTTTGCGCTGGGGCGGTTGCGTCAAAAAATGCCAGTTTATGTGTGAGGATTAGATGATAAAAAATTCAAAATATGGCCTCATTATTGGCTTTTTAATATTCACATTATTTCCAGTTTTTTGGATGTTTAAAATATCGCTAACGCCAGACCGGTTGCTTTATTCAGAAGGCATTGTCGCGTGGCCAAGCCAAGTGATTTTTGATCATTATTATGCGGTGATCGTTGAAGGGAGTTTTCCTGATTATTTCTTAAATTCGTTCATCGTTTCTTTTAGCACAGCCGCCCTAACAACAATCATTGCCATTGCCGCGGGCTATGCTTTATCGCGGTTTCAATTTAAAGGGCGCTCATTGGTTATTATCACCTTGTTGATCACGCAAATGTTCCCCATTGTTATGATTATTGCCCCCATCTATAACGTGCTGACTTTTATAAATCTGGTCGATAGTTTGGCGGGGCTTATCCTTGTTTATACGGCCTTTAACTTGCCGTTTGCTTGTTTTTTAATGCAGTCTTTTTTTGATGGCTCGCCCCAAGAATTAGAAGAAGCGGCGATGATTGATGGCTGTACCCGTCTGCAGGCATTAGAAAAAATAACCTTGCCTTTATGCTTGCCCGGTATTGGTGCCACATTGGGGTTTGTTTTTACCGCCGCATGGTCGGAGCTTTTATTTGCGCTGATGTTCATTAACCGCCAATCACAAATGACTTTTCCGGCGGGCATTATGAATTTTGTCACTAAATTTTCAGTGGACTGGGGACAAATGGCGGCGGCGATGATTTTGGCGTTAATCCCCGTCTGTATTTTCTTTGCCTATATCCAAAAATTCATCGTCCAAGGTTTAACCGCCGGTGCGCTTAAAGGCTAATGACCATAACCCAGTTCAAACAGTGTGAATTTTTGTCGCAATCTGTTTGTTAGCACTTCTCGGGTTTTCTCATCGGCAAAACTTGTGCTGATGCTGTTATAGCTCATGGCTTGTAGTTCTGCATATGTGACATCGGTGCTACTAACGGCGGCGACACATTCTTTTGAAATATTAGTGTCAAATATGCCATTATTATCGGTGGATAAGCTAACACTAAGGCCCAGACGAAGAAATTCAAGAAAAGGATGCGGCGATACATTCATATTATGAACGTTAAGTTGATAATTGCTTGTGATGTTCATTTCAACGCCTAGTTTTTTATTTCTGGCATATTCCAAACTAATCAAATCATTCTTTAACAATACGCCGTGACCAACCCGTGATACACCCATAATCATGGCATCACGGACATTGCGTGGATCGCCCATTTCCCCTGCATGCATGGTCATTTCTAGGGGATGGATCGGGTTTTGCTGATTAAAACCATTTAAATAGCCATAAGCATTTTGCGCTTTTTCTAAGGCAGGGTTGCCCCGTTCAATGGCATAAAGGTCAATGCCGACGATCTCGTGCGAAGGATGGGCCAGTAATATTTCATTCCATTGCTTAATCAATTGGCCGTTTTGTTCGCCGCTCAAAAACCTAAGCTGGCCTATATTCCAACGTACGACGATGCCCGTTTCTTTAAAAAACAATTGTGCCCAATTTTTAAGCTTTTCAATTGTTGCTAATGTGGGGGGGAAACCATTGGTAAATTCAACGTAAGAGAGGCCTTGTGCGGCGGCAGTTTTTAAGAAATCAAGGTAAACCATCTGCATTTTTGCGCTCTGATTTTCATCTTCTATCAGCCAAATGACGAAGGTAAAAATAGCATCAAACCTTGTGAAATCATGGGATGGTGGTTGCTTAGGCAAAAAGAAGAAATTGATAAAGCTTTCTTGTTGTTCTTGGTTATAAGATGAGAATTTCACAGAGTGAGGTAGGTTTTTTAGAGTTTCAACCTCATGATCATAGAGTTTTTGGCCGAGATTATTGATAGTGGTAATAAAATATTCAGGGTCAATGATTGGATTATATTTTGTCAATATCTGACGCACTATATTTTTGGATAAGAGCCCGTAAGGATGAACATGAAGCATGCCGCCTTTTGGGATTTGCTGACAAAATTGTTCTAAGGCAGGCAGATTATGGCGCAGAGGGTCCACATTTATAGCGGACTTTCTAATGGCCGCTTGTTTATTTTGCTCGATAATGAGCTTTTGGTTTTCCACAAGCAACCCCCGTTCTATGGCGGTCAATTGATCACTGTCATCAACTTTAAGAAAGGCTTCCCACTGATCACGTCCAATGGGATTATTTTGTCGGTAATTGCGTTCTATCATCAGCTCACTGGCTTGATCATATTTTTTTAAATGAGCCAGTAATTTTATATTTGCTAAATCTTGTTCTGAACAGGCGGATAGCAAAAAGGCAAAAAACAAAATAATAAGGGGCCATAAACGGCACTTATTTTTATTCCACATAAAATAACTCCCTTCCATTATTTAGGTAAATATTTCTCAAATCGTGCCATTGTGCTTTTTCCAAGGCTCTGAACAAGGGGGGCGAGTTCTTTTTCAACAACCTGCCATTGACCGATCCCTTTTTTATTAATGGGTTGGCGAACCTGCTCACTACTGGCGGTTCTAACAGCCCGTTTATTTTCATAAAAGCGCAAGCAACTTTCCTCGAAGGGAACACCAATATGATCAAGAATAGATTTTACCGTTGCTTCCGTTTGATGGATCATATTTTCATATTGCACACAAAGTACTTTACCTGGCAACATACTATCCCAATGATCCATAAACCTGAGATAACCATTATAATAATTGCCGATATTCTCAAGATCATAACTATATTCATGACCGCCGGCAAAATGCTGTTTATAAGCACTATAACCACAATCAAGAGGGTGACGGCGGGCGTCAATGATTATTGCATGGGGCATTATTTTATGGATCAGACCAATCCGTTCAAAATTTGGTGGTAATTTATCAATATAATAAGCTTTATCCGTACGGTACGGTGCCGTGTTATCAATGTAAGTTTGTCCAAATGATGAAAGCTCGGCAGAGCTGAATTTTTCAAGGCAGTCAGGATAATGTTGTTTAAACTTCTTGCCGCCAGTAATTTTTATTTTCCGTTCTAATTTCGGCAGAGTGGTCAGTTCCATTGTTCCTTCAATTTGGCTATGGCTGGAGAGTATTTGTTCGATCAGTGTCGAGCCAGCGCGAGGCATGCCGACAATGAATATCGGCGTCGGGCCTGATGGCGTCGGTGAAGCTTGCACTTTAAGCATATCATGACCAAATTCGCTGATATGTTTATTGCAAAAATCATCATTATTCTGAGTTTTATATTTTAAATCCGGACGCATATCATTGGCGCGTTTGTACCAAGAGAAAGCTTGAACTTTATCACCATCATTTTCGTAAGCCTTTGCCAATGAAAATGCGACCTGGCAGCGTTGGTCAGTGCCGATCTTTTCGTTCTTGACTAATTTCTCCATGGTTATCTTATCTGCATCTGAAAATTCATAGGTTTTTAAATCAGCAAGTCCCCACCATCCCGCCCCGTTATTCGGGGTATTTAATATACAAGCATTATAAGCATCTTCACTTTCTTTTCTGCGCCCTAAAATCTTGAGGGCATGACCGCGCAATAGATCTATCTTTCCTCGTTCTTCGTCACCTTTCTCTAAACGATCAGCGGCTTTTTCAGCGGTAATCAGAGAATTTTCAAAATCCCCCAAATGGCCAAAAATTCTACTTAGAATCCAATAGTTTAAATAAGAAGGATCTGTTTTGACAAGGCTTTCAGCTTCGTTTAAGGCGAGACCATACTCTCCCATTTCTTCGTAAGTCAAAACAAGTTCCTTGCGTAGGCTTATATTGGCAGGGTGAGACGTTAGGCAGTAGCGTAAAATATCCGCGCGCTCTTCTTGAGCATCGACTGTACTTGCTATATGGGCAAGCATAAATCCAGCCCGAGGGTGGGCGGGTTGTTTCTTGAGCATTTGACGGGCGATCTGCTCACCCTTTGCAAAATTACCGTCGCGCATGGCTTTTTGCATTTGACGGTAATCACCGTCAAGAGGATCATGTTTTTCGGCCTTCTCAACCGCTTTTACGGCGTCACTATAGCGGCCATTTTCAAAATAAAGTTTGCCAAGAACGGACCATGCCTGATAGAACTCATCTTTAAGCTCGACTGCTTTTTCAAAAGATGCGATTGCCTGCTCGCTATCACCCGAATTCATTGAAGTAAAAGCCAGATCAGCATGAGCCGCATAAGATTTAGGATAGAGTGAAGTGGAACGTTTGAATATTTTTATCGCTTTATCTTGATCACCGCTGCGAAGCAGGGCACTGCCATAAATTGAGAGTGCAACCTCGTCATCTGGATGGTTTTTAAGGAATATTTCAAGATCGCTCAAGGCCTGATCATGGTTGCCGTCCTGTATTAGACGCGTGACGGACTGATAGAAACTATTATGTTGATTACTCATTAAGGCTTATCCTTATTGACCATTAAATGGTTTGTGGTCGATTTGGGCCATTTTAAGCGCTTTATTGTTTAATAATCAAGCAGCGTCTTTTGATTATATTTTTTTAATTAAAATACAGCTTTAAGTTTATGATGATAATTTTATTTTGATGGATTCTAAACAGTGATTTAACAAATACAGAGAATTTAATCATTTTACGGATAGATAATTCCTAAAATTCATGTGTTTTTTTTAATTTTACCGAATATTATTCGGCGAAGTTGTATAAAATTATCATGAAATACCTAAAGACTAATAAATTCAATGTCTTGGTGCGTTATATAATATCATTACAAATAACCAACACCATTGACCCGCCCCGAGATTATTGCTAGAATTTAGAACTAATATGTCTTTTATTGGAATTTTAAGTTCAGCATCAGGCATTTAAACCGTTATTTTGATTGCTTAAGATTATCTTGGTAAACGAAATAATAATAGTAACTTGAAGGGATTGATTTTACAAAACGCTCAAAATAAAAATAAGAGCTTAATATCATCAAACCATAAAAAATATTTCTTGGAGGAAATAAAATGAAATTCACTTTATTAAGCAAAGCGCTTAAAACATCTTTGATGGGTAGTGTAGCATTAGGGGCTATGGCAACATTTGCTATTCCCGCGATGGCACAAGAAACCGCAGTTGATGCTGACGAAACCAATATGGATGAAATTTACGTAACATCGCGTAAAAGACAAGAACTTCTGACTGAAGTTCCCATGAATATCGCGGTGGTTGGTGCGGAAGAAATTGCACATCGTAACCTTGTTAATAAAGAAGATGTTTACCGCTCAATAGCGGGTGCAGCGAGCCCACGTGGCCAGCTTATTCTTCGTGGTCTTGCGGGTAGTAATGATAGTACACCTGATACCACTACAACATTTACCGACGGCATTCCTTATAACTTTAGCAATCTATATGATGTAGAACGTATTGAAGTTCTTCGTGGCCCACAAGGAACCCTCTGGGGATCAAACGCCATTGGCGGTACCGTGCAAATCATCACCAATAGACCGAACCTTAATGAAAGCCAAATGAGTGGTTCTGCCCTTGTTACTGCAGAAAAAAACCGCCCAGGGGTTGGAACCCGTGCGTCTGGTATGTTTAACTTGCCGATCATTGAAGATACATTGGCCCTTCGTGTAACAGGGTCTTCTGGTGCCAATGAAGGTAAAATTTACAACACAAAAACAGGAACATCTGGTAAAGAATCTGATTACTTCCTTCGTTCACAATTACTATGGCAACCAAATGAAGATACCCGTATCAACTTCACTTGGGTAAATTCACATTCTTATGATAGTGCTACTTCAGCTGCGGATCGCTCCACTCCTGAAAATTATTATGACGCTATTTTAACAGCAAATGGTGCAGCACCTTATGGTTATGATGTTGCTTTTGATTTCCCATCTTGCCCAACGGGCGCTGAACGTAGTGAATGTTTTGGTGCTCAACTTAATGGACATAATCCAAAATTTGCCATGTGGCAACGTGTGGATTCATTTGCTGAAAATGATGAAGATCTTGCTATATTGAATATCGAAAGAGATGATATTATCTCTGGTGTTGACTTTATTTATTCTGGATCATGGCGCAAAAATTCCTACCTTGGTCGCCAAGGCGGATGGTCGCGTGAAGATTCCAGTGATTTGTTCGACACTTGGATTATTGATAAAGACGGTGAAGACCGTTGGACCCATGAAATGCGCTTACAATCAAATGATGACGGGCCACTTCAATGGACCCTCGGTGCGTTCTACGATAAATCAAGTGGCTTACAATCGCCAGATATTCAATGGCAGTATCACGCGAGTGATAATAAAAGTCGTGCTATTGCATCCTATTTATGGGGCGACTATTGGGGTATGACTGATCCATCAGCGCTTGGTCAAACCTTGTATGGTGACCCAACGAAGAACTATAATTATACGGTTTATAATTGGGTAACTAAAGAACTAGCTCTGTTTGGTGAAGCTGGTTATACAGCGGATTTAGGCGATAATGGTCGTATGGAATTTACTGCGGGCCTTCGTTATTATAACTTGAAAGATGATCTTCACGACGAAGTTTCTGGTATCTGGATTGATCCCTATGACCTTACAAGCATTGAAACTATCACGAAAAGTGGCGAAGATGGATTTAGGAAGAAGTTTAGTGTGAACTATATGCCAAACGATAATTTCTCCCTCTTTGCGCTCTATTCTGAAGGATATCGTCCTGGTGGTAACAATGGACCAAAACCGCCGAACGATTGTGCGGGAGATGAAAATATTGGATCATATGTTGACCGTTATAGTTCAGATCAGATCAAAAACTATGAAATTGGTTTTAAAGGTTTTGCATTGGACCGTAAAATTCGTTTCTCATCTGCCATCTATCAAATTGATTGGAGTGGTGTTCAGGCGAATATCTATATGCCTTCTTGCGGATTTAGTTATAAAGCAAATGCTGCTACTGCGCGGACAAAAGGGATCGAGTTTGAAAGCACTAGCAACCTTACTGATAAATTGAAGATTGTCATAAATGCTGCCTATACCAAATCTATCATGACATCTACTACGCCGTCGCTAAAAGCTGTGGCTGGTGATGACATGACTATGGTACCGAAATATAACTATTATATCGCACTAGATCAGGCTGTGAATTTCTGGGGTAAAGACGGGTATGTCCGTCTTGACGTCAACGGCTATGGTGAGAGTAAATCTCACTTTAGAGCCAAAGACACAGATATTTCACCCGCTTATGAAGTGTTCAACCTGTCTACTTCTCTACAGGTTAATGAGAATGCTAGCGTCAGCCTTCATGTGAATAACATGTTTAATAAAGAAGTTATTCTTTATAAAAATCAGCGTTATACTAGTGATGCGTCAGGTGGTGCACGATATTTCTATTATGGTGCAGAGCGTAATATTAGCTTACGTTTAGACTTAGTATATTAAGTCTTAACAGATAGAATTTTAAAAGGCGGGTCAATGACCCGCCTTTTTTATTGCCTTAATAAATCTTTAAAATTAATCATCATCTTCCATGGCGAAAAGTTCCGTATTGCCGCCCGTGGCCACCGTGTTAATGGTCAGGGTTTTTTCTGTGGCAAAGCGAAATAAGTATCGAGGGCCGCCGGCTTTTGGGCCAGTGCCTGATAAGCCCTGCCCACCGAACGGCTGAACGCCAACCACGGCACCAACGATATTACGATTAACATAGGTATTACCCACATCAAGATTCTTAAAGATATAATCTGCGCTATCTTCGATGCGGCTATGAACCCCTAAAGTAAGGCCAAATCCTGTTGCTTGAATTTGTGCTAGAACCTTATCAAGGTCCGATGATTTATAACGGATCACATGCAATATGGGGCCGAACACTTCTTTTTTAAGCTGATCTAAAGTGGCAATTTCATAAAGCCGTGGACCGTAAAATGTGCCTTCGCTATAGAGCGTTGGCGCGTCAAGAGCATGAATTAAGGTCGCTTCCTTATCCATTCTTGCGGCGTGCGTTACCAATAATTGTCGCGCAGTTTGATCAATCACCGGGCCCACATCCGTTGCAAGATCAGCAGGGTTACCCAAGCTCAAGCAATCCATCGCCCCTTTCAACATGGGGATAATGACATCGGCGACGTCCTCTTGCAAATAAAGGACACGCAACGCCGAACAGCGTTGACCTGCTGATTGAAAAGCGGATGATATGGCATCATCGACCACTTGTTCGGGCAAGGCCGTACTATCAACGATCATCACATTCTGGCCGCCCGTTTCCGCGATCAGCGGCACAATGGCCCCGTCCCTATTGGCCAAGCTTCGGTTAATGATCTTTGCCGTATCTGTGGACCCTGTGAAGGCGACACCGCTTATGCGCTCATCAGCGACAAGTTTCGCACCAATTTTTACACCGTCGCCAGGCAACATATGCAATACATCAACCGGCACGCCCGCTTGATGGAGTATTTTAACGGCCTCTGCGGCGACGAGCGGGGTTTGTTCGGCTGGCTTGGCGATCACTGAATTACCCGCGGCAAGTGCTGCGGTTACTTGACCAATGAATATAGCAAGGGGGAAATTCCAGGGGCTTATGCATAAAAATGTACCGCGACCTTGCAAATATAGCTCATTGCGTTCGCCAGTTGGGCCGGGCAGTAATTTAGCGTCTTCAAAATTTTCCTGTGCCTGACCCGCATAATAGCGACAAAAATCGACCGCTTCACGCACCTCAGAAAGGCCGTCGGCCAAGGTGCGTCCTGCTTCATCAGCAATCAGCCCCATCAAGTGATGACATTTTTGTTCCAACGCATCCGCCGCCGCATTTAACACCGCCGCCCGCGCCGCGCCGCCCAAAGAGTTCCACGATTTTTGTGATTTTTGTGCGGCCATTAAAGCATTTTCAATATGAACGTCACTGGTCATGCCGACCTTGCCTACGAGCAAACCTGTGGTCGGGGAAATGACGTCGAGCGGCGTATCAAAAGACATTTTACCACAAACAATTGGCCCTGCTTGCCACTGGGTTTTTATGGCTAGATTTTTATTGAGCTGGTCAATTTCTAAAGGATCAGCAAGGTCGAAGCCTGTAGCATTGGTTCTGGGGTGTTTTTCCCTGTTTGAATGGCTCAATATATCTTTGGGTAATGGGATCATGCTATGACGGACCGGTGTTTTATCCTCTACCAATTTTATGGTATCTTGCATAAGCTCATCAACCGTAACGTTTTTATTCATAAAACGGTTTACAAAAGAACTATTGGCGCCATTTTCAAGCAGACGGCGTACCAAATAAGGCAATAAATCTTTGTGAGCGCCGACCGGGGCATAAACCCGAATATTAAAAGGCGTTTCAACAGAGGCTTGAACCACTGCATATAGAAGATGGCCCATGCCGTGAAGCCGCTGAAATTCAAACTTATCCGTCGCCACATTCCATTTGGCTGCTAGCTCCAAAACAAGCGCCACCGAATAGGCATTATGAGTGGCAAATTGCGGATAAAAAACATCTAAATCTGCCATTAATCTTTCGGCGCAAACTTGATAGGATAAATCCGTTGACGGTTTGCGGGTGAAAACGGGATAATCAGCAAGACCCATTTCCTGTGCATGTTTTATCTCGCTATCCCAATAAGCGCCTTTGACTAATCTGACCATAAATTTACGGTTAAGTTCTTGGCCCAACGATTTTAACCAGTCAATGACATAAGGGGCGCGTTTTTGGTAAGCTTGAACCACAATGCCTAGACCCTGCCAATCTTGTAACTCTTTGGCGCGGGCTAGTTTTTCAAATATATCAAGGGATATATCTAGTCTGTCTGCTTCTTCGGCGTCAATGGTAAAGCCTAAGCCTTTTGCCTTGGCTAATATTGCAAGTTCTAATATACGGGGATACATATCGGCCATCACAAGGTCATGATTAACCATTTCATAGCGTGGATGCAGGGCAGAAAATTTTACGGAAATGCCATTTGCACTATAAACATTATCATGTTTTTCTTGCGCCCCGATTTCTTCTATGGCTTTTTTATAGGCGGCAAAATAACGATCCGCATCCCCTAAGGTACGCGCGCCCTCGCCCAACATATCAAAAGAAAATCGCGTGCCAGCAGCATTTTCCTTTATGCCGCGGTTAATGGCTTCATCAATAGTGCGACCCAACACATATTGGCCTCCCATAATGCGCATGGCTTGTATAATGGCGGTGCGCACCACAGGCTCGCCCGTTTTTTTGATGAAATTCTTAAACCAATTGTCTGTATTGCCTTTAACATCTACGCCAAGATCAACAAATTCGCCAGTCAACATAAGCCCCCAAGTGGAAGCATTAACAAATGTAGACTGGGAATGGCCTTTATGGTTGGACCATTTTCCCGCGCTTATTTTTTCTGAAATAAGTTTATCAGCCGTTGCACCATCAGGAACCCTAAGTAATGATTCCGCTAAACACATAAGGGCAACGCCTTCTTTGTTAGAGAGGTCAAATTCTTGTAGGAAATAATCCATTGTCCCTTGACTGTCACTTTTGGCGCGGGATTTTTTAACAAATTCGCGAGCATTATCCACAAGGCGATTGCGCTCGCCCGTTGTCAGCTCCGTTGCATGCAATAGGCCTTTGACGCATATCTCTTCGTCCCGATGGATCATCAAACGCACATTATGTCTGATTTGTTCAAGGGTTAAGGTTTTATTTTTCTTACTGTCATTTAAAGAATACATCTCAAAGAATCCCATCATAATATTAAAAGCTATAGTGAGAAGGATATTAGCAAATAAATAGCAGAATATGTTACTAAATTAACGTAATTGCCGATATTAAATCTAGAAATAAGCTTTTTTTGCAGAATTTAATGCTGTTAGCATTCAACAATATTGACCGCCAAGCCGCCTTTTGATGTTTCTTTATATTTGGCTTGCATATCTTGTCCAGTTTGACGCATGGTTTTGATCACTTTATCAAGGGAGACATGATGAAGTCCATCGCCTTTGAGGGCAAGTCGTGAGGCGTCAATGGCTTTGACCGCGCCCATGGCATTTCGTTCAATGCAGGGGATTTGCACCAAGCCGCCAATGGGGTCACAAGTAAGCCCCAAATTATGTTCCATGCCAATTTCAGCAGCATTTTCAACTTGCAAGACCGTACCTCCCATCACCGCCGTAAGGCCCCCCGCCGCCATCGAACAAGCAACGCCGACCTCCCCTTGGCACCCGACCTCAGCTCCAGAAATTGAAGCATTCTTTTTATAAAGTGAGCCAATGGCCGTGGCGGTCAGAAGAAAATTATAAACAGCCTCTATATTGCCGTCCCGATTATAAAAACGATCATAATAGCGCAGTACGGAAGGAATAATTCCCGCGGCGCCATTGGTGGGAGCGGTCACCACACGGCCCCCTGCCGCATTTTCCTCGTTCACCGCCAACGCCCACAGGTTAATCCAATCAAGAATAACCGAAGGGTCACCAAGCTGTTTTTCTTGGGATTCTTTTAAAGATGTTAAAATTTTAGCGGCGCGTCTTTTGACATTCAATCCCCCCGGAAGTATGCCTTGTGCCGAACAACCACGTTCAATAGAAAAATCCATAGCCTTATAAATATTATCAAGACCCGCTTTAATGTCAGTTTCTGATGCCAAAGTTTTTTCATTGGCCCACATAAGTTCTGAAATTGAAAGTTTGTTTTTGGCACATAAATCTAAGAGCTCTTGGCCCGTATTAAAGGGATATGGAACGGGGATTTCGTCTGGAATGGGTGTATTTCGTCCAAAGTCCGCTTCGCTTAAAACAGCACCACCGCCCACTGAATAATAATTTTCATTAGCAATTTTAAGGCCGCCCTCGTCGTAAGCACTAAAACAAAGGCCATTGCTATGATGAGGTAGAAGTTTCTCCATATGAAACAGCATATGCTCGGTTATAATAAATGATATTTCATGACTGCCGAGTAATTTAATTTTTTTTGATGATCTAATTTGATCGCTTCGATGATCAATAATCGAAGGGTCAACGGTTGCTGGCTCATAGCCTTCTAATCCCAGCAGGATCGCTTTATCAGTGGCATGACCATGGCCAGTTAAGGCAAGAGAGCCATAAACATCAATCGTTATAGATGATATTTCCGTTATATTTGAAAGCGATGAGAGAAAGGTTTTAGCCGCCACCATAGGCCCAACCGTATGGGAACTAGAAGGGCCGATACCGATCTTAAAAAGGTTGAAAACGCTGTAGTACATGTACCCACCCTTTAGTCTTTATTTTGGGAAATTTTAAATTAGGCGCTATGAGCACGCTTGTCGATATTTTTAATATGCTCTAATACTCTTAACCACTTGTTCGCTTCACATATTTCAATGGCCTGGCTACGACCCATTCGGTGAATTAGTTTTTTTGCAAGCTCTTCAATAGTCTGTTCACTCATAGTTTTATCTACTTCTTTGGTACCGTTTACGTCAATTTAAACGTATTTTCTACTATAATTACGGCAACATTATGCCGTAAAGCACACCGTCTACGCCCCTAAATACCCAAAGTCAACCGAAAGATAGGAGTAAATTTCCCTCGATCATTAGAAGCTTATATATACGCTATATTTAAAACTATGTTTTTGCAAGTATATAGCATAAAATGTTGCATAATATCGATTCTCTGCTTTATTGCACTCATTAAATGGACATTAAAAGAGTTAAATCCCATGGTGAAATATCAAGATCAATTGCTAGGGCAAACAGCTGTGCGTACGCTGGATAAAATTGATCAAAAAATATTAAAATTATTGCAAGATGACGGGCGAATTTCCAACGTAAAACTGGCCCATATGATTCATCTTAGCCCTACCCCGTGCCTAGAACGGGTTAAAAGATTAGAAAAAGAGGGCTTCATTAAGAATTATGTGGCTATTCTTGATCCAAAAATGCTTGGTTCCGCATTGGTTTCTTTTATAGAGGTTTCCCTCGATCGCACCACAACGCGAGCCTTAGATGATTTTCGTCGCATCATTTTAAATATGGATGAAGTTCAAGAATGTCATATGGTTGCGGGCGGGTTTGATTATCTGATAAAAGTAAGAACACAGGATATGGAGCATTATAGAAAATTCTTGGGGGAAAAATTATCGAGCATAAAAGATATCAGCACTACCCATACCTATGTAGTCATGGAAGAAATAAAAGCCAGTAGCGCCATTAAAGTCGCTGAATGAATGGGAAATCAATGCCAAGCCTTACTTATATATCCCCCGACCAAAAAAAATATACTGTCATAGCCGATCTCGGCCATAGTTTAATGGAAATTGCCGTCAAAAATGATGTGGAGGGTATTGATGCTGATTGTGGTGGTGCTTGTGCTTGTGCTACGTGTCATATCATCATCCCACCAGAGTTTTTAAGCAAAACAGGCCCCGCCCACGAAGATGAAAGTGCGCTTCTTGATTTTATGGATAATCGACAAGCAGGGAGCAGGCTCAGTTGCCAAATTGAAATGAAAAAGGAACTAGACGGAATGGTCGTCAAAGTTCCCAGATCTTAAATCAAACTATTCTCCTATTTCAACGCTCTTTACGATGTCACTATCAACGGTAAATTTTGATACTCTCTCTATAATAGTATCTTTTATATCATAAAGACACGGCACTAATATTAAGGTGACAAAAGTTGCAAATAGCACCCCAAATGTTAAAGAGACCACCATGGGAATGATAAACAGTGCTTGATAACTGGTTTCCAACATAATGGGAATAAGACCAATGAAGGTTGTCGCCGATGTCAATATAATCGCCCGAAAACGCATTCTGCCGCCTTCTGCGATCGCCTCTCTAAAATGCATCCCACCTTTTTTGAGGCCTTTAATAGCATCCACCAACACTAGATTATCATTAATCACCACGCCGGCTGCTGCAAATAATCCCAAAAATGAATAAAGGCTAATAGGCATGTCTAAAAGAAGATGACCTATAACGGCACCAACAAACCCAAATGGTACCGCCGTTAAAATCACTAAAGGCTCAACATAAGAACGAAGTCCAATAGCAAGAAGCGCATATATGGCCAGCAGTACAAGCGAAAGATAAAAGCTGACCTCGTCAAAGAAAATACCTTGTTCTTCAACCTCACCATCAGGGATAACAGAAAAGCCAGAAATTTCTTTTTTAAGATCAATAAAAATGCCATCGTTCAAATAATCATACGCTTGAAATGGTGAAACAATGGTTTTATTCATCCGAGCTTGAACTTTAATGATATTTTGTCCATTAATCCGTTCTGGAAAACTTAAAACAGGGACATATTCCATCTCTGCCACCAAATTAAAGGGTATTTCGCCGCCTTCGGGCGTTTTAATATACATTTCCCTAAGAGCCTGTAAATTTTGACGTGCTTTCAAAGGAAAACGAACATGAATATCAACAGTTTCACCGTCGCGCGGTATGCGTTGAACAATTTTACCGTAAAAACCAAATCGCACTTGTTGACTAAGGGACCCTAAAGTTAAGCCATAATGTTCCGCTTCTGGTTTTAAAGAGAGCTGTAATTCCTGACGCGTGCGGTCGCGATTATCATAAATTTGTGTCAGACCCTGAATATCAAGCATTTCAACTTTTATTCTCTCCACCGCTTCTTCAAGATCATTTTGATTACTGGCAGCAACAAAAAAGCTCAAATCACCACCACGATGGTCTGTGTTTCTCGAATTTTTTAAAGTCACTTCAACCGCTTCAGGAACTTCGCCTACTTTTTGTTGCCAAGTGTTCATCACTTCTTCTGCATCTATTATGGACATGGCTTCTGATGACATTTCAAGGGACATAAAGATATTATTACCAAAAACAAAGCTGCTATAATTGGGGAAAAGAATATTTCTTTCCATACCTGTTTTCGCTTCATATTCTTCTTCTACACCGCCCGGCCCGCCAATCGCCTCGACCATTCTATCATGAAGGGCCTCGCCCGTTCCTTCTGGGGCTGTGTCCGATAATTCGACAGCAAATCTAATAATATTACTGGGAATTTCAGGATTAAAAGATGACCTTACAAAACCAAGCACATAGGCGGTTGAAAATAAAAGCAATATGCTGAAAAATATACTCACGGTTAAATATTTTGCCCTAAGGCATTTTTCAACAAATGGCTTATATTTATATCTAGCAAAATCGATTAACCATTGGGCTATTTTATTTTGAAAGATACTAAATTTTTTATACCAATTAAAGTTCAACTCGAACGGCTTGCCTGCCGATAAATGGCACGGTAATATAAGGAGACATTCAACAAGTGAAAATATCAACGCGCCTGAAACCACAACGGCAATATCCCGTGCCTGTTGACCTGTTTCTGATTCAAACATTAAAAGAGGCACCACCGCTAATATGGTGGTAAAGACAGAAAGAATTAC
>FLOH01000919.1_pt1 | contig 51178 bp, 47 predicted proteins | sample 756751 | NCBI WGS metagenome assembly FLOH01 (sample SAMEA4026879, study PRJEB14308) | marine metagenome | biome: coastal water; material: water | depth 74 m | reverse complement strand
GAGAACGATTTTAGGTCTGGATAATCACAGGGTTGCTTTAATTGTTGCAGTAATGGAAAAAAGGCTTGGAATGAATCTTTCCGGTCTTGATATTTTCATGAATGTCATAGGGGGAGTGAAAATAGTAGAGCCGGCTGTGGACCTTGCCATTGCAGCAGCACTGGCGTCAACTTTCCTTGATAAACCTGTGGATAAAGAAACAACATTGATTGGAGAGATAGGACTTACAGGAGAGATAAGGGCTGTGGGTCATGTTCAGGCAAGACTTAAGGAAGCTTCCAAAATGGGATTTACAAAGTGTCTTGTTCCCAGCAGTACGATCAAACAATTATCAAAAATTAAAGGGATGACCATTGAAAGTGTCAGCTTTCTAAAAGATGCCATGGAGGTCTTGTTTTAATGCCAGCCAAAAAAAAGAAAAACCCAAATACTAAAAAACCAGGCAAGAATCAGTGGGCAGATCATTTGACTCAAAGAGCAAAAAATGAGAATTATCCTGCACGATCCGTATATAAACTTGAAGAAATTCAGAATAAATTTCAAGTTTTGAAAAAAAAGGATATGGTACTTGACCTTGGGTGTGCTCCGGGTTCATGGTTGTTATATGCGGCCAAACAAGTAGGCAATCAAGGAAAAGTTTTTGGTATTGATTTAAAACAGATCCAGATTCTATTGCCTGAAAATGTATTTGCAATTGAAGACAATATACTAAATATGGATAATGAATCTTTTTTCGATGGAAAGAAAGGATTCAATGCAATACTCAGTGATATGGCTCCTGCAACAACGGGAAGAAAGGACGTTGATGCATTAAGATCTTTTGAGCTCTGCAATATGGCTTTAAAGGTTGCAGATGATTTTTTGCTTCAAAATGGTAATTTTGTGTGCAAGATATTTCAGGGTAATGACTTTAATGACTTCCAAAAAAATGTTAAGTCCAAATTTAAAGATAGTAAAATTTTTAAACCGGACAGTTGCCGAAAACAGAGTAAAGAAATATATATTATAGCAAAAGGTAAGAAGTAAGGAGGATACACAAAAATGTCAGGACATAGCAAGTGGTCGACAATAAAGCATAAAAAAGGTGCTACCGATGCCAAAAGGGGTAAGATTTTTACCAAAATAATAAAGGAAATTACCGTTGCTGCAAGGATGGGTGGAGGTGATCCTGAAACTAATCCAAGGTTAAGAAGTGCGTTGATTACTGCCAGATCCGAGAATATGCCCAAGGATACATTTGAAAGAGCAATTAAAAAGGGAACCGGCGATCTTGAAGGGGTTAATTATGAGGAAATCCTTTATGAAGGCTATGGCCCCGGCGGTGTTGCTGTTCTGGTGGAATGTTTAACCGACAATAGAAACAGAACTATAGCAGAGGTGCGCCAGGTTTTTAATAAAGCCGGTGGAAATGTAGGGACGGACGGGTGTGTTGCCTGGATGTTTGATAAAAAAGGGCTTATTATCGTCAATAAAGAGGATTCAGATGAGGAGACGCTGATGGAATTAGCGTTGGATGCCGGAGCCGAAGATATTAAAGATGAGACGGAATCATTTGAGATCATTTGTGAACCAGCCGATTTCGAGGCGGTAAAAGAAGCCATTGATGGGGCAGAAATCAAGTGCGAAATGGCCGAAATAACCATGATTCCCCAGAATATGACAAAGGTTGAAGGAAAAGAGGCAGAGCAGATGATCAATTTCATGGAAGCGATGGATGATTGCGATGATATCCAGAAATTTTATTCCAATGCTGATATTCCAGATGAAGCATTTGACTCAATGTAATTAAAATATAAAAAAAAGGAGCCATGGTTTTTTCCCCGGGCTCCTTTTTTTACACAGGTCTGATTTTTTTATTTTTTTTTATAGATCGATCATTTTTTGGACAGCACCTAATGCGTTTTTTCTAATGTCTTCTTCAACCTTTATTTCTCCGGTTAGATTTTCAAGACTGTCAAAAAGGTTTTCCAGAGTAATTTTTTTCATATCCTTACAATACATTTTTTTGGAAGCAGGATAGAAGGTTTTCTCAGGATATGCTTTTGAGATTGGGTAGAGTATTCCTGTTTCCGTTCCCAAAATAAAAGAAGAATGATCAGACTCTCCTGCAAATTTTATCATTCCTGAAGTGGATTGGATGCTGTCAGCAAGAGCAAGAACTTCGGGCGGGCATTCCGGGTGAGCGATAAAACATGCCTTTGGGTGGTCTTTTTTGGCCTTTAGTACATCCTGGGAAGTTAAGGTATTATGAAAAGGGCAGTATCCATCCCAGAGATGTATTTTCTTTGAGGTGTTGGCAGCAGCGTATAGGGCAAGATTTTTATCCGGTGTCATCAGGATTTCATCACTATCAATGCTGTTGACAACTTTTATTACATTGGCAGATGTACAGCAGATATCAGAAGCGGCTTTTACTGCGGCGGAAGAATTCACATAGGTGACAACAGGGATATTACCCAAAGCCTTTTTTTTTGCCGCAAGAGAAATAGGATCAACCATATCCGCCATGGGGCAACCGGCATCAGTATTGGGTAAAAGTATGGTTTTTTCAGGAGAGAGAATAAATGCTGTTTCAGCCATGAAATGAACCCCACAAAAGACAATTATGTCTGCGTCGGTTTTTGCGGCTTTGATGCTTAATTCAAGAGAATCACCACAAAGATCAGCAATATCCTGAATCTCAGGGGGTTGATAATTATGAGCCAGGATGATGGCATTTTTCTTTTTGGCAAGTTGCTTTATTTTGTCTTTCATTTATTTGTCCTTCATTTATTTAGTGTTTGAACGAAAACTCACCCATCTACTGCGTTACTGCAAAAGTTTGCCAAATTATAAATCGGGCCTCATGTACAGGAGTACACTCCGGTTTCATACTTTCTTGCGCCTTGTATATGGGCAATTTTTCGCTCAAACACGGGTTTCCGGTCAGGCACTATTTAGTCTAAATCTATAATATTTAGCCCTTTAAAAGGTTTAAACTCAAATAAGCTTGGGTCAATTTTTTTAAATTGAATATTATTGAATTCAAACTGGGTGGTATCATTATAGGGGTTATATGTAACAGCTTTTACAATTTCACTGGTTTCTTTTGATATCCGGATGACAATCAAAGAAATATCCGTATTTTTTTTCTTTGTGTTCAGTTCAATTTCTACATAATCGGCAGTAACCTCTTTAATGGTGATGATATAATTTTTTCTTATAAGAGAAATGTCGGATAAAAAAGCACCTCCTGCACCTGCTTTAAAAAACTGGGATGCATCACCTATCATGACCTGGTTTTCTTCGGACCGAAAAATCCATAGCGATTTACCATTGGTAATGATCTCATGGTGTGCAGGTTCCAAATATTCCCATCTCATTTTTCCGGGATGGCTAAAGGATGCTTTACCAGTTGCCTTCTCTGTAATATCAAGAGCGGCAAGCTTTGAAATTTGGATAAAATCAGCTTCAAAGCTTTTGCCTGAGTATTTTTTTTCAATGGCAGTTAAAATATCTTCTTTATTAATTTCATTGTCCAGGGCTAAGGCGGTCGAAAAAAAGATACAACAGCCAAGAATGGCAAAAAATATGTTCAGGCTTATTTTATGGAATAAAGATTTCAATTGATTTTCCTTTACTTGTAGCTTTCAGGTTACGTGTGACCTTTAGGTTATTAAGATTATCTAAGAAGTTTTCTAATATCTTTTCGTTTATCTTCAGCATATATTCTTCGCAGCTTTGGCTTTTCGATTTTTCCAGTGGGATTCCTCGGGACGTCACCAAAAAAGATCTTTTTAAGCTGTTTGTATCGAGGAAGCTCCTGTTGAAATTCGATGATATCACTCTCGCAAAGCATACAACCCGGTTTAACGCTGATGATACCGGCAGGGATTTCCCCGAGCCTGTCATCCGGGATACCGATGACGGCAATATCTTTGATTTTCCCATTGTTCTGAAAGAAATTTTCAATTTCAACGGGAAAGATGTTTTCTCCGCCATATATAATCATGTCTTTTTTCCGGTCCACAAGCCAGATAAATCCATCTTTATCATAGCGGGCAATGTCACCTGTGTAGAGCCATCCTTCTTTGAGAGTCTTGGCTGTTGCAGCAGGATTTTTATAGTATTCTTTCATTACCCCGGGACCCTTGACAATGAGTTCCCCTGATTCATTGGCAAAAAGATGATTGCCCTGTTTATCAATAATTTTTGCTTCCCAGTCAAGTCCTGGTAATCCAATGGGACCGATTCGGTTGGCATTTTCAAGTCCTAAATGAACACATCCCGGGCCGGTTGATTCGGTCAGGCCATAGTTGGTGTCATAATCCTGGCCCGGGAAATATTTTTTCCAGCTTTCAATCAGGCTTGGTGGAACAGGCTGGGCGCCTGCGTGCATAAGCCTCCATTGGGAAAGCGAGAATTTTGAAAGATCAAGTTCGTTGTTTTCAATGGCAATAAGGATATCATGGGCCCATGGAACTAGAAGCCAGGCAATGGTGCACAGCTCTTCAGAGACAGCTTCAATAATCCACTTGGGTGTTACACCTTTGAGCAGGATACATTTTCCTCCCACAAGAAAACTGCCCATCCAGTGCATTTTGGCACCGGTGTGATACAAAGGTGGGATACAAAGGAAGATGTCTTCATGGGTCTGGCCATGATGGGCCTGTTCAACATAGCAGGCATGTTCAAGGTTTTTATGGGTTAAAAGAACAGCCTTGGGGTTGCCTGTTGTGCCACTGGTAAAATACAGAGCTGCATCATCTTCTACATTAAGGTCAACATTGGGAGGTTCATTACCTGATGCAGATTCGATAAATGTGTCATATGGAATTGCCCAGTCCGGACAGGAGGTTTTTGAGCCAGTATAAATCCATAGTTGAACAGATTTTTCAAGCTCATTTTTGACAGCTTCAATCCTTTCAATAAATTCCTCACCGAAAATAAAAATTTTGGCTTCAGCTGTGCTCGTACATAAAAGTATTTTATCAGATTCAAACCTGAAGTTTAGAGGAACAACCCAAGCACCTGTATAGAGAATGCCAAAATAGATGGGGAGCCATTCAAGGCAATTGGTCATCAATTGTACAATTTTTTCCCCTTTTTGAATGCCCTGGTTTGTAAGTGCATTGGCAAACCTGCTGGAAGTTGTGTAAAAGTCTTCCCAGGTAATGGATTTTCTGGAATTTTGAGAAGGCGTTCGTTCGACAAGTGCGGTCTTGTCTTTATACAACGATGCATTTTTGGCTAAAATCTGGGTAATAATCATTTATAATTAAGTGCCCTTTGGTAAATAAAAAAATCCTGCCGGGCAACTATAGACCACGGCAGGATTATATTCAACAGGTTTTATCCTATTTTATTGAGGTTTTATTCTGGTTTTAATCGGGTTTATTTGTCTTTTTTAACCTCTTCGAAATCAGCATCAACAACATCATCGTCATCTTCGGGAGGAGCACCTGCAGAATCACCAGCCTCAGCACCGGGAGCACCTTGTCCACCTTGTCCATCTTGGGCTGCCTGCTGGTACATGACTTCGGCAAGCTTATGGGATGCCTTTGACAAGCTTTCGATTTTTTGTTTCAGCTCATCGATATTGTTTGAATCTTTGGCCTGTTTCAATGCTTCAACAGCGGATTCAATATCTTTTCTGGTTGCTTCATCTACTTTATCGCCATGCTCTTTCAAGGTTTTTTCAGTCTGGTCAACAAGTGCTTCTGCACTGTTTTTCGTATCAACCAGTTCTCTTTTTTTCTTGTCATCTTCTGCATGCAATTCAGCATCTTTGATCATTTTATCGATATCATCCTTTGAAAGACCGCTGGCTGCAGTGATTCGGATGGATTGTTCTTTAGCGGTTGCTTTGTCTTTTGCTGCAACATGAACAATGCCATTGGCATCAATATCAAAGGAAACCTCAATCTGGGGAACCCCTCTTGGTGCCGGAGGAATATCAGCCAATTCAAATTGTCCAAGAGTTTTATTGTCTGCTGACATTTGTCTTTCACCCTGTAATACATGTATGGAAACAGCGGGCTGGTTGTCGGCCGCGGTTGAAAATACCTGGCTTTTTTTGGTGGGAATGGTTGTGTTTTTTTCAATGAGTGTGGTCATAACACCACCCAGAGTCTCAATACCAAGAGAAAGTGGTGTAACATCAAGAAGGAGCACATCATGCACATCACCCTGGAGAACGCCTGCCTGCACAGCAGCACCCATGGCAACAACCTCATCCGGATTTACGCCCTTATGAGGTTTTTTCCCAAATATTTTTTCAACGCGTTCTTGAACTGCGGGCATACGGGTCATACCCCCAACAAGAACCACTTCATCAACTCCGCCGGCACCCAATTTGGCTTCTTTAAGAGCTGTTAGACATGGTTTTTCAAGTCTATCTAGAAGGTCTGATACAAGGGATTCAAGCTTTGCCCGGGTCAGTCTTACATCAAGATGTTTCGGGCCTGTGGCATCTGCAGTGATAAAGGGCAGGTTGATACTGGTCTCAGTGGATGTCGAAAGCTCCATTTTAGCTTTTTCAGCCGCTTCTTTAAGCCGTTGAAGTGCCATTTTATCATTCCTGACATTAATTCCCTGGGTCTTTTTAAATTCATCTGCAATATAATCAATAATTCTTAAGTCAAAGTCTTCTCCACCCAGATGGGTGTCACCGGAGGTTGATTTTACTTCAAATACACCATCACCGATTTCAAGTACGGATACATCAAAGGTGCCGCCGCCTAGATCAAACACAGCGATTTTTTCTTCCTTTTTTTTATCAAGGCCATAGGCTAAGGATGCAGCTGTCGGTTCATTGATAATCCGTTTTACTATAAGGCCGGCGATTTTCCCGGCATCTTTTGTGGCTTGTCTCTGGCTGTCATTAAAATAGGCTGGTACAGTAATAACAGCTTCTTTAACTTCTTCACCCAGATAATCTTCAGCCGTTTTTTTAATATTTGCCAATATAAAAGATGATATTTCAGCAGGGCTGTATTGTTTTCCTCTTAAATTGATTCTGGTATCACCATTGGATGCAGCTTCAATTTTATAGGGAAGAATAGGGATGTCATCCTGAATTTCCTTTGAATTAAATTTTCTTCCGATCAGTCTTTTTACTGCAAAAACAGTGTTTTCCGGGTTGGTGACAGCTTGCCTTTTTGCGGCTTGCCCAACGATGCGCTCACCGCTTTCAGAGACAGCAACAATAGATGGCGTGGTTCGCCCTCCTTCAGCATTGGTAATGATTTTTACTTCGCCGCCTGCTTCCATAACTGCTACGCATGAATTGGTTGTTCCAAGATCTATTCCGATTATTTTACTCATAACATATCCTCCAAGATATCTTTAATTTTCTATATTTTCTGTAATTTCTTTATTTGCTCTTTTTGAGACAACAACCATGGCAGGCCTTATTAATCTGTCATGAAGCAGATATCCCTTTTGAAGTTCCGTTGTGACAGTGTTGTCCGGAAAATCATCTGTTTCTATCTGGGTGACAGCCTGGTGAAAGTTTGGATCAAACGGTTGGTTCTCAGCTTCTATGGGTTTAACATTATAGGTCTCAAAGAGTTTGAGAATTTCCTTGTAAGTTAGTTTAATTCCTTCGAGCAATCCGTCTTCATCTGAATTTTCTTTTGTAGAAAAGATTGCCCTTTCCAGGTTATCTACAACAGTCAAAAGTTGTCTGAAAACCGTTTCATTGGCAAATTTTTTAAACTCATCCGATTCCCGCTGTTTTCTTTTTTTGTAATTTTCAAATTCAGCTGAAAGTCTTAAAACGCGGTCTTTCTCAGATGCAAGCTGTTCTTCTAACCCTTTTGAATCTTCCTTTTTGCAGGAATTATCTTTGATTTTAGCTTTTTTTAGGGGAGAATCCTTTGTTGAGGATTTGCCCTTTGATTGCTTTTCTTCTTTTACCAATTTTTCACTGCTCCCAATATTCCTTGAATTAAGAGTAATTTAGACAAAATCCAAATTAAATGATGGCTGAAAAATAAGTCTGTTTAAAAGCATGTCAAGATATAAAATTAAGGCTTTTAAAAGAAAAGATCCGGCTGGCAGAAGGGTTAACGTAAAATTGCATGATCGGGATCGATCCACGACACGGAAGAGATCACTTATCGCTGCTTCCTTCCGGACCTGACGAGGTTCATGGCCTTCTGTTACGAGGCGACCGATCAGAATAATTCGCACCCGGCCTGCACAGCCGGAAGATGAATATATAGTGGGTTTTTATTTTTTTTTCAAGTTTAATTTGTTTTGAACCCAAAGTTATATGGACTATGGAACAGAAAATGGCTTGGCTACCGGTGGAATGCTTGTGTTTATTGGTCGGGGCGAGAGGATTCGAACCTCCGACATCTTGCTCCCAAAGCAAGCGCGCTACCAGGCTGCGCTACGCCCCGATTCAATAATTAACACAATCATGTCAACTATCATTTTGAGATAATAAAGGCAAGAAATTTAATTGAGCCCGTCTTTATTTTTTTTCAAAATAAAGATCAATACTTTTTACAATGATTGCTGCAGTTTCATCGAGAATGTTACTTATCTCATCAGGGTTATGTGGCAGCAAAGAAATGGATAAGGGCTCAATCAATATAGCCGGCATGGTTGCCCCTTCAAGAAGAATGATGGGAGCACCATTTGAAAAAACACGATAAGTTTTTTTATGGGCCAAAAAAATGTTTAAAAAAGAATTAACGGCCTGCCTGCTTTCAGTTTGATGTAAAAGGGGTTGTGATTTCCATGTGTTTTGGGCAGCAGGTATTTCCCCCTTGTTCGGTTCAGGTGGATCATAATAGTAGAAAAAACCAGATGGTTCTTTTGAATTGTGCAAATGGATGCTGAGAAAAAAATCAGCCAGGTTTTTATTGGCAATAAACATTCTTTCGGGTTGAGAGATATTTGTATCTTTTGTTCTTGTTAAAATAACATTGTAACGGGATTCAAGTTTCCGGGCTATTTTCAGGGATAATTTCAAGGCAATGGTTTTTTCTTCCATGCCACCGGAAGGGGCAAGCCCGCTGTAAGGTCCTCCGTGGCCTGGATCAATCACAATAATGCGTTGGTTGGTTTGAATCATCGTGTCGGCAAATCCTGTGCCGGGCATGATCATTAATATGGTGATAATAAAGAGTAAAACGGTTTCTTTGGCCAATTTTCTTGACACCTTTATATATAAGCGTTATTTTAGACAACTTTATGCAAAAGTACTTTTGATGTAATATTATTTTTATATATTACATTTTTTTAATTATTAGAAGTAATGTTTATTATATAATTCAATTTTAATAAAACGAATACAGGACGGAAAAATGCAGGTAAAAATCGAAAACAAGAGCACTGTGAAAAAAATGTTGTCTTTTGAAATCCCTAAAGAAGATGTAACAAAAGAGCTGAATAAGGCATACAATGATTTGAAAAAAAAGGCTGATGTGAAGGGATTTAGAAAAGGTAAAATTCCACGCAAGGTATTGGAAAATAGATTTTCAAAAGATGTTCATGCTGATGTTGCGCCCCGGTTGATACAGGAAGCATTTATTGAAGCCATTAAAGAACATGATTTGAACATTGTTGGCGGTCCACAAATGGATCCACCACCACTTGATCCTGAAAATGCCTATGTCTTTGAGATTACTGTGGAGATAAAACCTGAAATTGAGGATATTGAATTTGAGGGAATTGCTCTTAAACAAACCAATTATGAAATATCAGATGGTGAGATAGAAAGCCAGATTTTCATGATTCAGAAAACAATGGCCAAAAAAGAGAAAGTACAAGAAGAACGTCCTGTAAAAGATGGTGATTTTGTTCTTATAGATTATGAAGGTTTTTTAAATGAAGAACCATATGATAAGACACCCAAAATTGAAAATTATGTCTTGGGAATCGGGAAGGGAGCTTTACCTAAAGAATTTTCAGAAAAATTGACGGGTGCAATCCCTGTACAGGATCTTGAAGTAGAAGTTTCATATTTGGAAGACTATTATGATGAAAATCTGAAAGGCAAAACCATTGTCTATAAGGTAAAGCTAAAAGAAATTCAGGAAGAAATTCTGCCTGAGATTAATGATGAACTTGCAAAAGGTCTGGGAAAATTTGAAACCCTGGATGATGTCAGAGCATCCATTCGTGAAAATCTGGAAAAAGGATATGCACAAAGGATAAAGCATGAACTTTCCGAACAGATTTTCCAAAATCTTTTGGGAAAATATGAGTTTGAAGTGCCTGAAGTAATGATTGAGGGAGAACTTTCCGGTATTACAATGGAAGCTGAGCAGGCCTATGCCGCAAATAACACCTCCCTTGAAGAAGCAGGACTTAGTAAGGATATCCTGAAAACCCAGTATCGTGATGTGGCGGAAAAACAAGCCAGGAGACATTTGATTCTGGATAAAATTATTTCCCAGACAAAACTTGAACTCAATGATGAAGAACTGGAAAAAAGTTTTGAGGAAATGGCAATGGGAATGAATGCTCCTGTTGATGCAATTAAAAATTATTTCAACATGGATCCCAAACAACTTGAATATTATAAACAGACACAGCTTGAAAAAAAAGCTGTTGATATTATAATAGAGAAAGGCAGCATTACCAAGGTTCAACCAGATTCTCTTGAAGATGGTGCAAAAACTTTAGAAGAAGATGCAGAAAAACAAGAAGATGCTGTAGTAGTAGAAGATGTTGTAGTAGAAAAAGATTCTGTAGAAAAAGATACAGTAGAAGAAGACAAAGAAAAATAATTTAATGTTTGATCAAAACTAATAAAAAATTAAATAAAATAATTATAAGGAGTTGAATCGTGCCTCTAATTCCAATGGTTGTTGAACAAAGCAACAGAGGAGAGCGTGCTTATGATATTTATTCACGCCTTTTAAAAGATAGAATTGTTTTTATTGGCTCTGCCATTGATAATGAGGTTGCCAATGTTATTGTTGCCCAATTTTTGTTTCTGGAATCAGAAGATCCTGATAAGGATATCAGTTTTTATATAAATTCACCAGGTGGGGTGGTAACTGCAGGAATGGCCATCTATGATACCATGCAATACATAAAGCCGGATGTGTCAACAGTATGTATCGGCCAGGCAGCCAGTATGGGAGCGCTCCTTTTGACGGCCGGTGCAAAAGGAAAAAGATTTGCTCTGCCAAATGCCAGGATAATGATTCATCAGCCGCTTGGTGGTGCCCAGGGGCAAGCCACTGATATTCAAATCCAGGCCAATGAGATTTTAAGGATGAAAGATACTTTAAATCAAATTTTATCCACTCACACAGGCCAGAAGATTGAAAAATTAGCTGAAGATACAGAAAGAGATTTTTTTATGTCGGCAGAACAATCCAGGGAATATGGTATTATCGACAGGGTTGTGACTGACAGAAGTGAATTGGAAGAAGACTCAGAAGATTCTTCAAAGGAGTAGCAAAAAATTATGGCTCGGAAAAAGGAAGACAATGATCAGTTTTTTTGTTCTTTTTGTGGGAAAAATCAAAAAGAGGTTACAAAGCTGATTGCAGGTCCAAGCGTTTATATTTGTAATGAATGTATCAAATTGTGCGGTGAGATTATTGAGGATGAAGAAAAAGAAAAACAAGTTGATACGGATGGATTAAAGGATTTTTTAACACCCAAGCAGATCAAACAATTGCTTGATACTTATGTCATTGAGCAGGATCAAGCCAAAAAAGTCCTTGCTGTAGCGGTTTACAATCATTACAAACGTCTGAGTTCAGCCATAGAAAAGAAAAATGATGACGTGGAAATTCAAAAGAGTAATATCCTTATCATCGGGCCTACTGGATGTGGAAAGACGCTTCTTGCACAGACCCTTGCCAGATTTTTAGACGTTCCTTTTGCCATTGCAGATGCAACTGCTTTAACCGAAGCCGGTTATGTCGGTGAAGACGTTGAAAATATAGTACTTTCCCTTGTACAGAATGCTGACTATGATGTTGATAAAGCTCAGAAGGGCATTATTTATATTGATGAGATTGATAAAATATCCCAGCGTGGGGACAATCCATCCATTACCAGGGACGTGTCAGGGGAAGGAGTTCAACAGGCGCTTTTAAAAATTATAGAGGGAACTATTGCCAGCATCCCGCCAAAAGGTGGGAGAAAACATCCCCAGCAGGATTATGTAAAGGTTGATACGTCCAATATCCTTTTTATTTGTGGCGGAACTTTTAATGGCCTGGAAAAGGTTATTGAAAGAAGAATTACAAAGAAAACCATGGGATTTGGAGCAAAGATCGCCAGTAATAAAGATAAAAATATCGGGGAATTGCTTGAGCAACTCAAGCCTGAAGACTTGATTAAATTCGGTCTTATACCTGAGTTTTTAGGCCGCTTGCCCATTATTACATCCATTGGTGAGCTCAATGAGAAATCATTGGTTAAAATTTTGACGGAACCTAAGAACGCCCTTGTTAAACAATACCAGGAATTATTCAAGATTGATGATGTGAAACTTCAGTTTTCAGATGAGGCTCTGGTGGCCATGGCCAAAGAAGCAGTACAAAGAAAATCAGGTGCAAGGGGGCTTCGCGCTATTATGGAAGAAACCATGCTGGATATCATGTTTGAAATTCCTTCAAAAGAAAATGTCAGAGAGTGCGTTGTCGGTGAAGAGGTCGTATTAAAAAATGAAGCCCCGATACTGCTTTATGAACAACCTAAAAAGCAGGCCTGAAAATAAAGAGAGTTTTAAAATTTAATGATTAAATTGCCTAAGTTTTTACATCCTGATGGTTCAGAAAGTGAAAAGAAACAACTGCCCTTGGTACCTTTAAGGGATATGGTGTTGTTCCCTTCTATTATTACACCTGTTTTTGTTGGAAGGGATAAATCTATTAAGGCCCTGTCCGCAGCAATGGAAGCAGACAAGAAAATTTTTTTGACCACTCAAAAAGACTCAGAGGTTTTAAAACCAAATATTAACGATGTTTTTCAGGTGGGTACAGAGGCCAAAATCACTCAGCTTCTCAGACTTCCCGATGGAAGCGTCAAAGCTTTGGTTGAAGGGTGTCAAAGAGGCAAAATTGTTAAATTAGCTGATGAGCATGGTTTTCTCAATGTTGAATATATTGAGGTGTTTGAAGAGCCTTTGCCCGAAAAAGCAAGGGAAGCTACCATCAGAACGGTCACCGAGGCGTTTGAATATTATGCCAAGCTTTCCGGCGCTGTGGCCCAGACCTTTTTTAAAACCCTTGATACTATTTCTGCCCATGAATCCCGATATGCAGATACCATTGCCGCCCAGATGCCATTTAAAGTTGCTGACAAGCAAAAATTGCTTGAAACTGGAAACATAGAAAGCAGATTTTTTCTATTATTAAAGCTGATTCAAAAGGAAACAGAAGTCTTTACCATGTCCCAGAAAATAAAGGGAAGGGTAAAGGAGCAAATGGAGGGCTTGCAGAAAAAACACTATTTGAATGAACAGATGCGAGCCATCAAAAAAGAAATGGGAGAAGAAGGAGATTCTACCGAGTTTCAAGATCTTGAAACTCGGATAAAGGAAAAAAGAATGTCCAAAGAAGCGACTTTAGTTGTAAAAAGAGAACTTAAAAAGCTAAAGATGATGTCTCCCATGTCATCGGAAGCTACTGTGGTCAGAAACTATATCGACTGGCTGATTTCTTTACCCTGGTTTAGAAGAAACCGATCAAAAAATGATCTTATAAAGGCAGAACAAATATTAGATCAGGATCATTATGGACTTGAGAAACCCAAAGAAAGGATTCTTGAGTATCTGGCTGTGCAAATTCTTGTTAAAAAAATCAAAGGACCGATTCTTTGTCTGGTGGGACCCCCTGGTGTGGGGAAAACATCCCTGGCCAAATCAGTTGCCAGGGCAACAGGAAGATCCTTTGCCAGAATTTCCCTTGGCGGTGTCAGGGATGAAGCTGAAATCAGAGGCCATAGAAGAACCTATGTCGGGGCAATGCCGGGCAAGATTATTCAAACCTTGAAAAAAACAGGGTATAATAATCCTGTTTTTTGTCTGGATGAAATTGATAAGATGACTGCTGATTTCAGGGGTGATCCATCATCTGCATTGCTTGAAGCATTGGACCCTGAACAGAATAAAAATTTTAATGATCATTATCTTGAAGTGGATTATGATCTGTCCCAAGTCCTTTTTATTACCACAGCCAATAGTTTGTATGATATTCCTGCACCATTGAGAGACAGGATGGAAATCATTCAGATACCAGGCTATACCGAGTATGAAAAACTTAAGATTGCCAAGGGGTATTTAATACCAAAACAATTGAGAGAGAATGGTCTTTCTGTGAGTGATGCGATTTTCTCAAAAAATGCCATTCATGCCATTATAAAACAATATACAAAAGAGGCCGGTGTAAGAAATCTGGAACGGGAGATCTCTTCTGTGTTAAGAAAAATAGCTAAGGAGATCGTTCAAACCAATATTAGGAAACTGCATAAAATTTCAACAACCATGGTTTTAAAATACCTTGGCCAACCCTCCTTTAGAGATAGTGTACTGGAAACAGAAAATAAGACTGGAATTGTTACTGGCCTTGCTTGGACCCAGGCCGGGGGGGAACTGCTCACAATAGAGGTTGTAACCATGCCTGGTAAGGGAAATGTCCTGGTAACGGGTAAGCTTGGAGAGGTCATGAAAGAGTCTGCCCAGGCAGCAGTAAGTTATGTCAGGTCCCGCAGTAAAGAATTAAATATAAAAGAAGATTTTTATAAAAAACTTGATATCCACATTCATGTGCCAGAAGGCGCAATCCCAAAAGATGGTCCTTCAGCAGGTATCTCCATGTGTACAGCTGTGGTTTCTGTCCTGACCGGGAAACCTGTTTCAAGAATGATAGCCATGACAGGCGAAATTACATTGCGCGGAAGAGTATTGCCTGTGGGAGGTTTAAAAGAAAAATTGTTGGCCGCCCATGCCAATGGTATTAAAAAAGTAATTGTTTCAACAGAAAACAAAAAAGATATCAAAGAGATTCCCAAAGCCATTCAAAAGCAAATGGAAATCGTTTATGCTGAGAATATGTCCGAAGTGCTTGAATATGCCCTGTTGTGATATGAACTTAACTAATTTGTGACCGAAAACCTGGAAATTTTTATTGCCATATACTCATATCTGAGCCAAGGATTATAATTGTTGGCTAAAACTGGAATCGGGGAAATTATTGGTTTTTGAACTAACACGACTCAAGATATGATATAAATTCCTTCATGGCATCTTTTTCGTCCTTTGTGGCAAGTGCTCTTCGAATTTCAACCATTTTTTTATGTTCATCCTCATCCATTATAAGGTCTTCTTTGCGTGTGCCGGATTTGTTAATATTAATGGCTGGCCAGATTCTGTTCTCGGCGCAGTCCTGGGAAAGAAACAAATCCATATTGCCTGTGCCTTTGAACTCCTGATAGATAATGTCATCCATGCGACTACCCGTATCCACAAGAATGGTGGCAACAATGGTTAAGGAACCGCCGTTTTCAAGCTTTCTAGCAGCACCGAAAATTTTTCTTGGAAACTCCATGGCATTGGCACCAAGACCTCCGGTCAGGGTTTTACCGAAGCTGTCTGTACTTGCGTTAAAAGCTCTTGTCATCCGGGTTAAAGAGTCAATGAATACTACGGAATTTTGTCCTATTTCAGCGCACCTGATAGCCGTATGCATGGCAAGACGTGTCATTCTCATGTGCTGCCCAATCTGCTGGTCTGCTGAAGAATATAGGACATGAGCATCTTTTAAACCCCTTTGAAAATCAGTCACTTCCTCAGGCCTTTCGTCAACCAGAAGAATAAAAACTTTTGCATCTGGATGATTCATCACCACGGAGTTTGCCATATGTCTTAATATTGTTGTTTTTCCGGATTTGGGTGGCGAAATAATCAATCCTCTCTGGCCCATGCCGAGAGGGACGATCATATCCAGCGCTTTTCCTGTGATATCATCTTTGTTTTGAGTAAGGTGATAACGCTCAAAAGGATTAATGCTGGTCTGATCCTGCAATAGGGGCGTGTTTATAAAATCATCAAGGGGTAGCTTGTTTATCGTTTCCACACGGATCAGGGCAAGATTTGGATTGCTTGGTCCTTTTTGTTCTCCAAAACCCTCAATAAAACTGCCCTCTTTTAAATTTAATTTTCTTATCAAACTATTTGGGACATAGGTGTTTTCAGGTTTGGGCTGGAAGTTTTCTTCTATTTCCCTTAAAAATCCAAACCCTTTATCCATAATTTCAAGATATCCTTGCACAGGTTCCATTGTATGACTCCTCAGATGAACGTTATGACGAATAAAATTAAGAATAAGAGATTGATCGTCATCGATAAATTAAAAAGCAAAAATAAATCTTTTGTGGTGAAAAATCGAATTGCTAATTAAGCATAAATTATTTATAGCATATTTTTATATAGGCTTGCAAGTATGGGCGATGTAAATAATTATGTGATCCATAATATTGTTGATATTTTAATGATGGTTTTTGCTTGACATGTTTTTTTTTTATTGGTATAAACTGGCTTGATTTTCGGGCGATTAACTCAGTTGGGAGAGTGCAACCCTTACAAGGTTGAAGTCGCAGGTTCAAGCCCTGCATCGCCCACCAGAAAATACAGATTAGGGGGGTGTAGTTCAGTTTGGTTAGAACGCTTGCCTGTCACGCAAGAGGTCGCGAGTTCGAGTCTCGTCACTCCCGCCATAATAAAAAAAAGGGATTTTAGTTTAAACTAAAATCCCTTTTTTTATTCAAGAATTGATTTGCTTATTCAGTCCTTTTCAAGTTCTTTTATAATTGCATCTCCCATGGCACAAGTCCCGACTATTTTGTCTTTTTGATTCGTAAGATCAGCCGTGAAAATATTTTTTTCAAGAACATTTGAAATGGCTTTTTCAATTGCATTGGCAGCATCTGAAAGATCAAAGGTATATTTCAGCATCATGGCGCCGGACAAGATTTGGGCAATGGGATTGGCAATACCTTTTCCAGCAATATCAGGGGCAGATCCCCCTGCGGGTTCATAAAGACCGAATTTTTTTTCATTCAAACTGGCAGAAGCCAAAAGTCCCATAGAACCAGTAATCATTGCGCATTCATCAGAAATAATGTCCCCAAACATATTTCCACAAAGCAGTACATCAAATTGATGGGGATTTTTAACAAGCTGCATAGTGGCATTATCAACATATATGTGATTTAAGGTTACATCGGGAAACTCTTTTGCAATCTGTGTAACGGTTTCTCTCCAGAGAACCATGGAAAACAAAACATTTGCCTTATCGACAGATGTCACCATATGGTTTCTTTTCCGGGCTGCAGCAAAGGCCATCCTGGCAATCCGTTCAATTTCAAACCGGCTATATACCATTGTATCAAAAGCTTTTTCATTAGGGCCCTCACCCAGTCTTCCTTTTGGTTCGCCAAAATAAATACCACCGGTTAACTCTCGTACACAGAGAATATCAAACCCATCTTTAACAATTTCGGGTTTTAAAGGTGAGGCAGATGCCAGACAAGGAAAGACCTTTGCTGGTCTGAGATTGCAATATAGACCAAAATGTTTTCTTAATGGCAAAAGTGCCCCTCTTTCCGGTTGCTCTTCCGGCAAAAGGTGTTCCCATTTAGGACCGCCCACTGAGCCAAATAAAATAGCATCACTTTGTTCACACAATGATAGAGTGGAATCTGGCAAAGCCTTACCTTGATTATCAATGGCAGCGCCACCAACGTCTGCAAATTCATATTCAAAATCAAATCCATAAAGGGTTCCAGCTTTTTTAAGAATTTTAATGGCCTGATCCATTACTTCAGGTCCGATTCCATCACCTGGAAGTACAGCAATCTTTTTCAAAACGTCGATCTCCTAATTATTTAATTTTAAATTTATTATGAGACTAATTTTATATTAATTTTTATAATATGCAATAGCTTATTTAGTTTTTATAAATAAAGTTTAAATATACTGGATTAATTAGAAGGACCAGCAAGAACCGGCCACTGAAATGTAAGAGGGAATATTTCCCTTAAAATTGTGGTAAGAAATGGTATCGAGAATAATAAAACCAGGGCAGAAACCAAGCACTAACTTGGTGGAGGCTGTTTTTTAAACTTTTATAACTTTCTTCGCTGAGAGTCCTTTGTCATTTTTTTCTACTTCGAATTGTACGTTTTCTCCTTCTGAAAGTGTTTTGAAACCTGACATCTCAATGGCTGAAAAATGAACAAATACATCATCGCCGGTTTCCTGCTCAATAAAACCAAAACCTTTTTTTGAATTAAACCATTTGATTGTTCCTTCTACCAAAATTTTTCCTCCTTACTTAGTATAAAACAAGGTACCTACAAAAATTTTGCCCTGAAAAACGCTTTCAAGCAGAGCAAACATAAAATATTTTGGGGTCATCATAATTATGGATTATTACTTCATTTTAAAAAATGCAAGGAAAAAAAGGGGGCTGATAAAAAAAATCAGCCCCCTGGTAAAAAACTTTATGTGGTTTTAGTTATTTTCTATTTCCATATTCAGCATAAGCCATTGCAGTCAGCCTGTAGACCAGATGTGCCATTTTTGAAAATGGTAAAAAAGCAAACAGCTCAAAGATGGCAATGAGATGCAGGTAGTAAAAGAAATAAGCAATATATTCCAGATTGGCAATACGCGCCATTTCAGTCAGCATACCTGTTAAACCAAGTGTAAAAACAACCCCGAGGATAAACCAGTCTTTATAAAAAGTCAGTTGGTCATCTTTTTTATCAAGTCTGTTTTTTATCATCAGCCCACTGCCGATAACCAGAGCAGGCCCTGCAATATTAGCCAACCATTTTATTGGATTGACAAAGGTATAAGGTCCGGGCATTCCACCAACATATAAAAGCGTTCCCGCAACAGCTGTTACGATGAACAGACCAATAAATGAATACAGAACCATCATATGTGGGGTAGCTCTATCTTTATTGGATTCACATTCATTGAATTTATCATGTTTGAGAATTGTGGGGAGAACCCTGATAAGAGCTTGGAAAAGTTCTTTGTAATTAAGATCGGTCTTATCAGTTTTACCTTCAAGGACTGCATTGTTATGAATATCATTTAAGAAGTTTTTAAGACTAAGGAAAAAGATAATCACAACTGCTGTGGCAGTTGGAACAAATGTCAGATCCACAAACCAGGTCGAGAAAAAATCTGCGTGGGAAATTGCATGTTCAGCGCCTTCCTGGGCATGGGACCAATGGAGACGACCACCAAGGATATCACCAAATACCGCATGGAAAATCTTTGACATTGTATCTCCGGCACTCATAGTAATAAACGCAAGCAATGCAAACCAGAGTGCAGGTATTCCAAGCAAAAAGGGAAGCTTTGACGGGTCATTCACCGCATTTGCCAGAAATTTTGGTCTTGCATATTCTGTAATAGCAGCAGATCTTACAGCAGAAAGAACATCCCCTGGTGCTGCACCCCTTGGGCAAAGGTCAGTACAATCACCGCACTGATGGCACAGCCAGATATCGCCACTACTTAAAAGTTTGTCCTTAAGACCCCAGGACGCAGCAATCATTTCTTTTCTTGGGAAAGGACTGTTTTCAGGAGCAATAGGACATGCAACCGAGCAAGTGGCGCACTGATAGCACTTTTTCAGTGTTTCCCCACCAAGACTTCTTATTTGAGCTATAAAGTCAAGATCAGGTTGAACAAGATATTTTTCAGTCATATTTACATACCTCCTAAACTATTTTTTAAATAGTTTTGATTAGAATCCTTTGAATGGGTTTGGACCAAGGTCTTCAACTTCTTCAACAAAGGCATTAATTATTCCAGGAAGTTTGTCATATTCATCAATGGCAACTTCAGCAAAGGCGACCCTTTCTTCTTCAAGTGCAAGACTTGTCAGAGCCTCACCGATTTTTTTCACACGTACTTCTGCAAGTTCTGAACCTTTCATAAAATGACACTGGTAATCATCTCCATGTTTACAGCCAATGAGGATAACACCATCCATACCTTGAGCAAGTGCATCTTTAATCCAGATGGTGTTCACTGAACCCAGGCATCTGACAGGAATAAACCTGACATTGGGGGAGTAATCAATTCTATTCATGCCCACCATATCAAGGGCAGGAAAAGCATCATTTTCGCAGATCAGTGCGAGAAATCTGAAGGGGGGTTCATCATAATCATCTTCTGATGGAACGCCAACCGCTTTTACCTGGGAACCAATAGAATCAATAGTGTAGTCAGAAAAAGTAATGATCCTTTCAGGACATGCACCCATACAGGTTCCACATCTTCTGCACCTTGTCGGATTTGCTTTTGGTGTTCCTTTTTCATCATCATCAAGGGCACCAAAGGGGCACTCAACAGTACAACGCTTACACTGGGTGCATCTTTGAAAGAAGAAGTCCGGATAGGTCATATCACCGGATCTTGGGTGAACTGCCATACCTCTGTTAGCACTTTCAATACATTGGATTGCTTTAAGGGCAGCACCTGTTGCATCTTCCATGGATTCTTCAATGGTCATGGCACGTCTGATGGCACCGGCAGCATAAATACCCGTCCGCTGGGTTTCATAGGGGAAGCAGATATAGTTGGAATCTGCATATTGACCGAAAATATCGTTATCCCTGAATCCAGGTCCTTGTCTGTAAGCCAAATTAATGATCGGGTCATCTTTGGTTACAGGAACCATACCGGAAGCCACAACAACCATGTCGGCTTTTATAGCCAGGTTTTCACCCAGGAGTGTATTTTTAGCCGTGACCGCAAGTCCATTACCCTGCTGGACAACCTGGGTAACTGCACCCTTGGTCATGAAAACACCGTCTTCCTGCTGCATGCTTTTGTAAAAATATTCCTGCAACCCTGGGGTTCTCATGTGCTGGTAAATAATATAGGCTTTACCATCTGCATAATCGTCTCTCACATATCTGGCTTGTTTCAAAGCTACCTGGCTTGTAACCGATCCTGTGTATTCAAAGTCAGCATCATCTTCATCCTTACCAGGAGATTGAATAAACACAACATTTTTAGCTTCCTTGCCATCGGAGGGGCGTATGATTTTACCTTTAGCAGCAATTTTTTCAAACTCGTCATTGGTTATAACATCGGGAAGATCAACGCCAAGATGTGCATATTGTTCACCTTCTATTTTAGAAGGCCGCCACCCGGCAGCCAGAACCACAGCGCCATATAGTTCTCCCTCAGGGTCAAGCACAAGGATATCATTTCTACCTTCGTTATATTCAAGGTATTTGGCATGGGCATCTTCAACGTTCAGTTCTTTACCATTTTCATCAACCAGCATTTCTTCAGGAAGCGGGAAGGGAACATCAAAGGGTATTTTCTCACCCGGTTTTTTGAAAGTTACAGTAAATTCACCTGGCTGACCTGCAATGCGGGCAACTTCGGTGGAAGTTTTAACATTAATATTGGAAGAGCTTTGAATTTCTGCTATCAAGTCATTGACAACCGGTGCCCTTAATTCTTCAAAAGGCTCTGCAACCGGCATCTGGCTTCTCAAGTTGGCAGCATAGCCGCCCAGTTTATCTGTTTTTTCCACAATCGTGACTTCATATCCGACTTTAGCAGCATCAAGGGCTGCCGACATGCCGGTTACACCGCCTCCCAAAACCAGGATTTTTTTTGAGAATGTTTCTGTTTTATAGGGTTCAGGCAAGTTAACTTTTTCAACTCTTATCATGCCCATTTTGATATAATCTTCAGCTTTCATCTGAATGGGATCAAAATGTTCTTCATCATCTTTCTGATCTTCTTCAAGCTTGGGATAAGTTTCCCTTGAGTGTGGCCATACAACGCCTTCTCTCAGGTTTACTCTTTCCACAATACATCCGTCAAACCTGAATACATCAAAGTTTACCCGTCTGGAACAGGCGCCGATGACCATGGCATTTACTTTTCCATCATCAACATCTTTTTGAATTAATTGTACACCTTCTTTGGAGCACAGAAACGGATGGGTGGTACAATTTACGCCTTCTTCATCAGGAACATCGACCAGATCTTCCATGTCGAGGGTATCACCGATTCCACAGCCTGTGCAGATATATACTCCGTATTTTTTATCCATGATTCTCCTCTACCTCCTTACAAGGGTCTGAATGGCTTTGAGGGCCATGCCCGTGGCATTCTGGTTAGATGTAACAACATCAGCAGGCTTATTTGCACAACCAGCCGCAAACATACCACCTTTTTTAAAGTCGTTTACAATGAAACCGTCAGCATTGTAGTTCAGGTCTGCATTGGGTTTATCAATAGCACACGTTGGCTGCATACCCGTTGCAAGTACAAGCATGTCCACTGTCTGTCTGACTTTTTCACCGGTGATGGTGTCTTCTGCAACCAGGTTGATATTTGCTGAACCCGTCTCTTCAGATACTTCTGCAACTTTACCTTTTACAAAAAAGACATTTTCATCTGCTTTGAGTTTTGCATAGAAGTTCTCATATTTTCTGCCCGGTGTTCTAAGGTCAATATAATAAATATAGATTTTGGCCTCGGGATATTGTGCTCTCAAGTAGGTGGCATGCTTTAAGGAAGCCATGCAGCAGATATAAGAGCAGTAAGGCAGATGATTTTCATCTCTTGAGCCGGCGCACTGGGCAAATGCGATAGTTTCAGGTGCTTTGTCATCGGATGGACGGATAATTTTTCCTGCAGTCGGACCATTTAAGGACGCCATTCTTTCAAGCATCATGTTGGTCACGATATTCTGGTATCTGCCAAATCCTAGATTGTCAATTTTTGTTGCATCATAAGGGATCCATCCTGTATTCCAGACAACGGCACCCACTTTAAGATCAATGGTTTTTTCTTCCATGTCAAAATCAACGGCATCGTATTTACAGGCCTCTTTGACTTTGTCACGGTCATCCGTACTCATGGCAGGATCCATAACATACTTCTGAGGGAATGCCATATTGTGGGGAAGGTATGCAGCTTTCCTGCGATCCATACCAAAGTTGAAATCATTTGAGATTTCAGTGTCACAAACTTTTGCACATTCACCACAGGCTGTACAATTTTCATTTACATATCGAGGCGATGTTTTAATAGTGACAGTATAGTCACCAGCTTCTCCTGATACATTCTGTACCTCTGACATGGTGAATACTTTAATTTTTTTGTTGTCCTTGAGTCTTCTGTAGTTGATCTCAAGCCCGCAACTAGGTGGGCAAAGTTTGGGGAAGTAGTGTTTTAACTGGGATACTCTTCCTCCAAGGGATGCTTCCTTTTCTACAAGGAAGACCTCATACCCCACTTCGGCAGCTTCCAGGGCAGTTGTAAGGCCGCTGATTCCACCACCAACCACCATTAAGCTGGAACTTTTCGGGGCTGAATTATCTGTTGTCATGCTGTCCCTCCGTGCATTTGAGTTATAATATTTTAATTAATTATTATTTATGCCAAATCTTAATTTTTTTTGTTTTAAGATTTATAAAGTTTTTTGGCATCCTCTCTCCTATTTTGTAAAGGCACAAACTTTAAAGGCTTATGCCGCTACAAAAAAGGAGACAGGAAGAAGAACCAAAACCTTCATAATTTGTAAAAAACCCCCAGGCACTATAAAGCTAGCACCTGGAGGTTATTATTCTAAGATCGTACGTTAAAAATTATTTTCAGCACTAGTCGGAAATAATCTTAATATACGGTACTTTTTTCAAGCTCCACTCATTTGTTTCTTTGTTATATGTAGAGTTTGTAAAACAGAACCATTCATCATCATTCTGGCCCATGAAGTCACCTCTGTAGTAAAAACCAGGGTATCTTGATTCTTCACGGAACTGGATATGACGGGTGTGAGCCTCAACAGTGTAGAGACGATGGTTGATTTCCCATGCTCTCATAAGTTCATGAAGGTCACCGGCTGCAATTTTCTCAAGATCTTCACGGAACATGTCGAACAGATCCATGAGGATTTCAAGGGATTTACCAGAAGTCATGTAGTAAGTAGCTGTTCCACCACCATACTCATTGGTCATCTTCATCAGCCGCATTGCCATACCAGCAGGTTTGCAGTAATTCGGGTTGACTGTTTCATCTGTAGAATACCCACAATGGTCAAGATAAGTTCTGACCGGTTTGTAAACCAAGTCAACCAGTTCTTTGTCGGTTTCTTTGAAACTAACTTCAGCAGGATTGTCTCTGAGGTATCTGACCATTTCTTTTGCACAGATACGACCTTCAGCATGGGAGCCGGAGGAGAATTTATGACCTGAACAACCAACACCGTCACCCGCTGTAAACAGACCCTTGACAGTTGTCATTCTGTTGTAACCCCATTTGTAGTCAGCAGGAACCCAGTCTTCTTCAGGACCTGAACACCATATGCCACAGCATCCGGAATGAGAACCCAAAAGATAGGGTTCGGTGGGCATAACTTCCGAGTCTTTTTTCTCAGGCTCAGTATTTGTTGCGCACCAGAGACCGGCCTGACCAACGGACATGTCAAGGAAATCTTCCCAGGCTTCTGACTCAAGATGTTTGAGCTCTTTTTTGCTCATGGTTTCGCCAAGTTTAGCAAGGGCATCAGTTGTTTTCATGATGATTGGACCACGGCCTTCTTTGTATTCTTTCATCATGAGATGGTTTCTCAAACAAGTCGGAGTAACAGCTGCAGTTCCATAAGGAGCATATTTTGCAAGTTCTGCTTTTGCTTCGTCAGAGCCTGCAAAGTTTTCACCCAGACCATTAACAGTCATAGCTTTAAAAAGAAGGAACCACGCACCAACAGGTCCGTAACCATCTTTAAAACGAGCAGGGGTGAAACGGTTTTCCATCATGGAAAGCTCAGCACCCGCTCTAACAGCCATTGTGTAAGTGGATCCTGCATTCCATACCGGATACCATGCACGACCTTTACCCTCACCAACTGAACGTGGCTGGTAGACATTAACCGCGCCACCGCAGGCAACCATCATTACTTTTGCTTTGATGATATATACTTTGTTTTCACGAACAGAGAAACCAACTGCGCCGGCAATCTTTGTAGGATCATCTTTGTCATTGAGGAGTTCAACAATGAAACATCTTTCAATTATGTTGTCTTCGCCAAGTGCAAGCTTACCTGCTTCAGCAACGATTCTCTTATAAGATTCACCATTGATCATGATCTGCCATTTACCTGTACGAACAGGAGTGGCTCCACCCTTGAGGGTACCAACTTTCATGCCTTTTTTGCCGTCAAGATTTTTTCCATCATCGGTTTTTTTCCAGACAGGAAGTCCCCATTCTTCGAAAAGATGGACAGAATCATCAACATGACGACCAAGGTCGAAGATCAAGTCTTCACGAACAATACCCATAAGGTCGTTTCTAACCATACGAACGTAATCTTCTGGTTTGTTGTTGCCAATATAAGTATTGATAGCAGAAAGACCCTGGGCTACTGCGCCTGATCTTTCAAGAGCTGCTTTGTCACAAAGAAGAATCTTTGTGTCGTCACTGGCCCATTTTTTAATTTCAAATGCTGTTCCGCAGGCAGCCATTCCGCCACCAACGATCAGAATATCAACGTCTCTTTTATCAACCTCTGGGTCTCTTACAGTTTTAAGTTCTCCAATAGGTTTATTAGGTAATGCCATTATATACCTCCAAAATTATATATAAAGTATCAAAATTAAATGGTTGACAGTAAAAATTATGCAAGCTCTGTTGGAGCTACAAGTACATAACCATCTGCTTCCTGAGTTGAAAGAAGTCCACTGTCAAGGTCTTTACCTTTAAGGTCAAGATACGCATTGGCTTCACCTTCAGGAGTTGTTCTGATTGGGAACTTGAAACGTTTAATAACACCGTTTCTAAATTTACAGGTCCACATGATGTCTTCAGTACCCATCATAGGAACAGTAGAGCCTCCCATTGGTACGAAGTCAGAGTAACCTCTGACCTCAATGGCCTGAGAAGGACAAATTTTTACGCATGAAAAACATTCCCAGCACTGATCTGGCTCCTGGTTGTATGCTTTCATTTCATTAGGTTCAAGAACCATCAGGTCATTAGGACAAATATACATACATGCTGTTTTGTCCCCACCTTTGCAGCCGTCACATTTTTCTGCAATTACAAAAGATGGCATTTAAAATACCTCCACTAGTTTAAGTTAATCAAATTGCACAATACCGTTGTGCTACTATTTTTTATCACATCAAAACAGACTGTAACCGTTACTGTTCAGCCTGGTAAGTCTTAATTCAGCTCGAAGATCAAAAAAACTAAAAACAAATAACCATCCAAGCTCAATACAAATTGTTATCGAAATAACACCCTCTGTCTATTTTTGTCAAGAATTTTTCAAAAAAGATTAGCCTTGTTTTTCAATTGTTTCCCTTATTTATAAAAAAAACAATATATATGAAATATCAATAGGATAAGATACAATATATAGTAAGTATTACAGAGCAAAAAGAGACTGGAAATCTAAAAAAAATATTGATACCCTAAGCAAGTCAAAAATTAGTGTCTGAAATAACAAAGGAAAACAAATGACAGAAGATATGATACCGTTTACTCTCCAAAATTTGATGAATTTTAATTGTAATTGTGACAATGAATGTTTTAATGAATGCTGCCGTGACCTGAATCAGGCTTTGACACCCTATGATGCATTGAGATTGAAAAATAATCTTGGGATAACTTCTCAAGAGTTTTTAAAGACTTATACCTCTCTGCATTACGGGCCTGAATCCGGATTGCCTGTAATAGAATTTAAGCCCAACCCTGACAAGGGGTATGAATGTCCCTTTGTTAAACCTCAAGGTTGCTCGGTCTATGAGGACAGACCCGGCTCCTGCCGGATGTATCCTTTGGCAAGGGCCATTACAAAATCAAGGGAAACAGGTGAAATTACCCAATACTTTGCTTTAATTGAAGAACCCCATTGCAAAGGATTTGGCAGACAAACCGGGCAGACTGTAGAACAATGGCTGAAAGGCCAGGATGCGGATAAGCACAATAAAGAAAATGACAAACTCATGGAATTGATCAGTCTTAAAAACAGAATTCTGCCCGGCAAGCTTGAAGGGGCACAGTCTGATATATTTTACCAGGCCCTATATGATCTGGATGAGTTTCGTGCACAGATTTTTGAAAAAGATCTTTTAAAGGAATTCACTATCCCTGATGATCTATTAAGAAATATCAAAACAGATGATGTGGCATTGTTGAGCTTTGGCATTAACTGGGTGAAATACAGACTGTTCGGGGTAAAATTGTTATTTGGAGAATAAATCTAATGCAGGTTAATGGAAAAGTTGCCCTGGTACTGGGTGCTGTAAAGGGGATCGGGAAAGGAATTGGCATCGCCCTTGCCAATGAAGGTGCAAAACTTGTCTTAACCCGGCATGACTGGGAAGAGGCATTTGATACAATGGAAACAGATTTTCTGGCATCTGGAGCTGAACATATGATAATCACAGCTGATTTGCGCAGTATTAAAGATATTGAAAAGCTTGCTTTATCTATTAAAAAAAAATATGGGCGTCTGGATATCCTGATTAATAATATTGAGCGTGGCGGATGGCCCATAGTTCATGGCAAATATGTTGAAGATCAATGGGACCTTGAGATTGAAACCACGCTTAAGGCCAAACAATGGGTGTTTTCTTCTGTATTTCCCCTTTTAAAAAAAACAAGTGAGGCTGTTGTCATCAATATATCTTCCATTGCAGGGATTGTAGGGAGATCAGGTCCTGCTGCACTGGTTTTTAATGATGGATATGCAGCTGCCAATAGAGGTGTTTCAAGCCTGACTGAAACCTGGGCCCGCCTGGGTGCGCCCCATATCAGGGTTAATGAAATTATGCTGGGGATGTTTGATTCCCGGCATGCAAAAGAAACACGTGGATGGAGTCAGGTCTTAACTGAAAATGAAAAGCAGTCTTTGATTGATCATACCCTGTTGAAAAGGACCGGGACAATAGAAGATGTGGTTAAGGCCTGCCTGTTTCTAATCAAAGATGCCCCCTACATGACCGGAAGTGTTTTGAGGCTTGACGGCGGTTATGTGCTTGCCGGAGAAAAAATTCCACCTATGCCCAAAGGGATTATTTAATGTCCGGATCAAAGGGAAGTTTTAATGATAATAAAATCAGTAAAAAAAATAATTACCCAAGTATCTTCACAATTTCCCAAGATAAAATTTAAAAAGAAGATCACGTCGTTTAACAAGGAAAAATTTCAGGAAATTTCTGCCACTGAAATTGTAAACAAAATTAAACAGCCTGATTGTATTCTTATTGATGTTAGATGCCCGAATGCTTTTAATGGCTGGACATTGGGGGAAGATATTGTTGGGGGGCATATTTGTGGGGCTGTTAATTTCCCTTTATCATGGATTGGTTTTAAAGGAACCCAAATAAAAAATACATTGAAAAGGAAGGGGATCACTCCGGGAAAACAATTAATCGTCTATGGTGAAAATGAAAAAGAGATATTGAAATTTGCCAATTATTTGTGTTTGACGCAAAAGATTTCACTTAATGATATTTTTATTTATCCTTTTGCATACAAAATTTTGAGCCGGTCCGGTCTGTTTTCAATTGAGCGTTTGAAAAATTATGAAAACCTGGTCCATCCAGTCTGGATAAATGATTTGATTCACAACAAAAATCTTGAAACGTATCCAGGAAATAAATATCGAATTTTAGATGTTTCAAAATTAAGAAAATATAAAAAAGGTCACATTCCCGGGGCAACACATTTGGATATTGAAAAACTCGAAACCAAGCCGTTATGGAATATTGTTCCAAAAGATGAATTAAATCGACTTTTTTTGAAACAAGGGATTACAAAGGATACACTTGTCATCATTTATGGAGAAAATTCAATGGTGGCAACTCGTGTTGCCCTGATATTAATGTATGCAGGAGTTGAAGATGTAAGAATTTTAAATGGCGGGTTTACTGCTTGGGAATATTGTGGATTCAGAATACAGAAAGCGATCCAAAAACCCCGGTCCGTGTCTGATTTCGGTGCAAAGATTCCAGTTAATCCAAATTACGTAATCAATACAAAAAAAACAAAAAAAATTCTGACTAACATAAACGGTAAACTGGTTAGCATTCGAAGTTTAAAAGAACAGATCGGTAAAACAAGCGGCTATCGCTATATTAAACCCAAAGGTCGGATCAAAGGTGATGTTTGGGGATATGGGGGATCAAATCCTTATAGTATGCAGGATTTCAGAAATCCTGATCAAACCATGCGTGCATTTGAAGAAATAAAAAAAATGTGGCAAACCGCAGGAGTAACTTCTGATAATCTTATTGCTTTTTATTGTGGTACAGGTTGGCGGGCCAGCGAAGCTTTTTTTTATGCATATCTAATGGGATTCAAACATATATCAGTATATGATGGAGGGTGGTTTGAATGGACCCAGGATAAAACAAATCCCATAGAATCCGGTGATATTAATCGTAATTTTTAAAAACAAACACTACAAGGCTGAAAGATAAGCATAAAAAAATCATATCCCGAATCAATGTCAGTGAATCCATGCTCTCGTCCGTGCTGGATGAAAAGCACCCACACCCCACATCCAAGCCCCTTAAAAGATTAAATGTTATGGTACTCATGAATATGAACATTAAAACGGCTGTTAATACAGATGCACCGTTCATCCAAACATTAAATAATAAACACAATCCCAAAATCAATTCCATCCAGGGCAGTACAATAGCAATTATATTAATCAAAATTTCAGGTAAAACCTGATGATTAAACACGACCTGCGCAAAGGATTGGGGATGAATAATTTTGTCTATACTGGCATAAATAAATACAATCGCCAGAATGATCCTGATAACATGATAAAAAACTGTTTTATTAAAAATCATTTTACAGGAACCTTTTCTATTTTAATATTATTTTGAGGTAAAAGGACTGACTCTAAGATAGGTTTGAGCTGTGTCACACGGTATTGAATCCCCTGATACTTTGTAAGATTAATAACATCAGAAACCATTATCAGGGGTAGCTTGGCATCATCCGGATGATCGCTGCCATGAATCGTTTTATGTCCAGCATGGTCACTGGTAATGATAATAAGATAGCTCCCTTTTGATTTCACCATTTCAATTAAAGGGGCAATACTTTCATCGATAAAAAATAATTCCTCCATATAACCCGGAGATAACCAGCCTTCAACAGGCCCTGTTCGATCAAGCCCGCTGATGTGAAGAGAGCAAAATTGTTTCTGCTCAGATGCTTTGAAAAAAGCCATGGCGTTATCTACTGAAAAATCTGAGTCCAATTTATGCTGATCAACTGCTTGATTAACAAGAAATCCTAATTTTTCTTTATTAACTTCGTTGGCGAAAGAGAGTCCGGAAGTAACCGAACCGATGGTGAAACCTATAAGCAGATACACAACCCAATATCTTTTTTTAATTTTCACTAAAAACTCCTTCCACAGGAAAGTTCATTTCTTGCCAGACTGTCCAGCCGTTAACCAGAATCTTAACATTGGAAAATCCCATCTCCTTTAGGAAAAGAGCCAGTTTATGACTCAAATCACAGGTTTCTCCATCACAATAAGTGATGATTAGGGTACCATTTACAATACCTTCGACTATATCAATAAAGTGATCATCAACCGAGTGCCAGGGAAGTGATTTTGCCCCTTTTATACATCCTTGCTCAAAAAGTCCTTTATCCCTTGCATCGAGGAACACTGCTCGATTTTCGTCGAAGGCAGCTTTGGCTTCTATAATCGAAATCACAAGAGATGATCCATCATTAGATGACAGACGGTCTTCAGTGGACCAGTCACCAATGACAGGGATACCACCAGATCGAATCGCATTGACAGATAATCCAATAACAACAGATAAAATTAAAACAAATATCATCTGGCGAAGGGTGATTTGTGCATGCGATCGAAGGGTCGAATAAGTTGTCATGATTTGAAGATTTCCAAAGGATATTGTTTTAAAAGCATAATACATTCCTTATCTAAAATTTGGGCCATCAATTAATAAATGGATTCACTATAAAGTAGACACCCAAGAGGGCAATGGTTGAACCGGCAAGTTTCCTGAACCAATGACCAGATCCATTCCATGTGCTGTTTTCAAGAATTTTTTTAACTGCTGCTGTTGAACTTCCGGCAATCACTATGGGAAGACAGTGACCTGTCGCAAAAAGAATAATATAGAGTATACCGGTTATCACTTTTTCTTGAACTGTAATAATTGCCAGGATCGGAGCAATAAAGCCAAAAGTACAAGACCCGGAGAGAACGCCATAGGCAAGTCCTAAAACAAAAGCCCCAAATATTCCTTTTAAATTCAGTTTATATAAAAGGCTGCCGGACAGTGAACATTTCTCGACCCCAAGCATTCCCAAGGCAACCCAGATAAGAATGATGCCAATCAATATCTGCCAATAATTTCCCACATCGCCGAGCATTCTGCCAAGTAGTGCACAGATAATGCCGATTAATGCGATTGTAAGAAAAAGTCCAGCAGTAAAAAGGACAGAGTATAACCCGGCCTGTCTGGGGTGAACCATTTTTTCCTGCCCGCCCACATAACCGACAATCAGAGGGATTGATGCCAAATGGCAAGGACTGAATAACACACTGATCATGCCCCAGACAAAACATCCAATTGCAGCAAAATAGGTTCCACCAGAAATCCACTGGTTTACTGTCAGAAAAAGTGTGTCCAGCATAACAACTATCCTTTACTGCTTAAGATCCGGTTCTTGAACTCCCATTTTTGTCATCTGTGCAACAATGGATTTTTCATCGAAAAATCCTACGTGCCGATAAACTTCTTCCCCCTGCTCATTAAAGAAAATCTGAGTGGGTATTGCCCTGATTTTAAACCGCTTTGCAGGTTTGTTGTTTTCCCAGACATCAATAAATAGGATATCCGCAGTTCCTTTATATGCCTTTTCAAGCTTGACAAGAATCGGTGCCATCATTTTACAGGGGATGCATTTTTTAGCCCCCAGATCAATCATGGTTACCTTTCCGTTGACTGGAACATTTAAATAATCCTCAGCAAAAGCACCGGTTGTGAACGACAGGATCAACATTACAACTAACACACTCAACTTTTTTAGGGCTTGTTCCATTTTGTTCCTTTCTTATTTTCCTAGCCATTTTTTAATATCGGCTTTTTTTGGCACTTTGCCCGTGCATTTGACTTCTCCGTCCACAATAACAGACGGAGTGCCGAATACACCATATGAAGCGATCTGCATCATATCTGTGATTTTTTCAACTATGGCATTAACTCCTGTCTCTTTAATTGCTTCCTGAACCAGTTTTTCAGTCTTGCTGCATTTGGCGCAACCAGGTCCCAGAACTTTAATTTCCATGATAAACTCCTTTTATATCGTTAATCGATTCATTTTTTTTTATAGGATCATATTAAACAGATATCCTACGAAAAGAATACCCGAGGCAACAACACCCACAAATACAGCAATCAATTTAGGTTTTAATACTTTTCTTAAGATCACCATTTCCGGTAAAGACAAAGCTATGACACTCATCATGAATGCCAGAACTGATCCCAGAGCTGCTCCTTTTCCTAAAAGAGCTTCTACAACGGGGATAACACCGGCAGCATTGGAATACATGGGAACACCGATGGCTACAGACAAGGGGACAGACCACCAGGAGTCCTTACCCATAATAGAAGCCATGACACCTTCGGGCACAAAACCATGAATAGCGGCACCCACTGCAATACCAAGTATGACATATATCCATACACGACCAATAATTTCTTTAACAGCATCCCATCCGTAAACAATGCGTTCATTCCAGGTCAATTTCTCTTCTTCCATGGTCAGGTTTGCAGCTTTAGTTTGCGTTACCCAGTCTTCTATCTGGCCTTCCAATTTTAAGCGACCAATGATCCAGCCTGCGATAATTGCTATGAACAAACCGGTTCCCAAATAAATAGCTGCAACCTTCCAGCCTAAGAGACCATATAAAAGGCCTAGGGCGATCTCATTGACCATAGGAGCTGCTATCAAAAATGAAAAGGTAACACCCAACGGAACGCCTGCAGTTACAAAACCGATAAACAGAGGCACAGCGGAACAGGAACAAAAAGGTGTAATAATACCTAATAATGCAGCCAGAATATTACCGACAAATTCACTTTTTCCAGATAGGAAAGCTCTTGTCTTTTCAGGTGTAAAAAAGCTCCTGATAATGCCCACCCCAAAAACGACCAGGAACAGCAGCATCATGACTTTTGGCGTGTCATAAAGGAAAAACTCTATTGATGAGCCTAAATGAGATCCTTCCTGAATGGGTAAAAGCTTGTATGTGAGCCATTTTGACAGATCCGGAAGTACCCGGTAAACAGTCCACCACAGATATACACCAATGGCCGCTATCAATAAATTTAAGGCCATCATTTTATTTGTTTTCCCCTCACCTTGAATGGGTTGGGTTGTTTTTGAATCCATGATTTCTCCTATTCAACCTATACATGGTCACCTATCGATATCTATAAGTAAAATTTTTTTTGTTAATTATTTCCCAACAATGTCATGTCGATCAATGCTTGGAAGAATATGATTTAATTCCTTAATCTCAGATTCGTCATCCAACCAATATTTCAAATTTTTAATCATGCTGGCAGAATATGTGGAACCACTTCCATCGGAAAGGGAATAGTTCACCCACAATCCATCTTTGAAGCTTCTTACCAATTCAGCATCTTCAAGAATTTTCAAATGCTTGCTGGCAGTTGACTGTGCTATACCAAGGGCTTCTTTGATCTCACATACGCAAAGGGGGCGAGTTTGAAGCATCTTTATCATTTTGACACGGTTCGGATCGGACAACGCTTTCATCACTCTAATAAATATTTTCATATTTTCCTCATATTACAGCTATGGATGCTTATTTAATTGTACTTGTACTTGTGCTTGTCTAATAAAATCTTTGAGTGCCTTTTCAAGACCAACAAGGCCGGTTTTATTTTTTCCAATTTTAATTTGGGTAACACTTTGCATGAACACCTCTTTGATAAATCGCTAAAACGGAATATAACGATCTTTAAATATTCTGTCAAATAAAAATTTAATATAATAATTTATCCCATCCTTTGATATCATTTCTATTAACTTTTTAAAGGGATACATTTTACCTGTAATTACCATTGACTGATATCCAGACTTCAAGTATATAATTAGTTATTTAGCTAATTATATAAGAGTAGATATTAAATATGGATAAAACACTTTCAATAATCAAAGCGATATCTGATAAAAACAGGCTCAGGATTTTAAGCGCACTGCTTTTTCATGACGAACTGTGTGCTTGTCAGATCACTGAGTTTCTGAAAGTAGCGGGTGCTACAGCATCACGCCATCTTAGCCAAATGGTGAGTGCCGGGGTATTAAAAAATCGAAAGCAAGGACGATGGATATATTTTCGAGTAAACAAAGAAAATATTTTAATCGAGCCCCTTTTTGTATGGGTAGAACATCACCTTGAAGGATCAACTCGTGTTGAAAAAGATTTGAAATCATTAAAAAAAATCTTGTTGATTCCTTGCGAAGAGCTCAGCCAAAAGCAAAGAGAGGGTGGCATCTGTTCGAATTCTTAAATGGAATGTGAGAAATGAAAGAAAAATTAAAAATATTATTTTTATGTACGGGCAACTCATGCCGCAGTCAAATGGCCGAAGGTTGGACCAAAAAATTGAATGGCGAAAATATTGAGGTGCATTCAGCCGGTATTGAAACACATGGTCTAAATCCCAATGCAGTAAAGGTGATGGCTGAATCCGGTGTGGACATTTCAAATCATAAATCAAAACTGGTTGATGAATTCAAGCATATAGAACTTGACGCAGTTATCACTGTTTGTGACCATGCCAATGAAACATGTCCGTATTTCCCTCCCAGATGCAAAGTCATCCATGTCGGGTTTGATGATCCACCCAAAATGGCTGCAAAGCTTGCGGCCAGGGGAGAAAGCATAGAACAGCAGCTTGACTGCTACCGAAAGGTCCGAGATGAAATCAAGGCATTTGTTGAAAAAATGCCTGATAATATTATTCAATGATAAAAAGGAGAAGAATAGGAAATGAGTGAGGCTTCTGGTAATGAACGAAAAATGACCAGTATTTTTGAGTGCTATTTAACCGTTTGGGTCGGGTTATGCATTGTCGGTGGAATTCTTTTAGGAAAAATTGCCCCGAATCTGGCCAAAACATTGGATGGTATGTCAATTAATGTGGGGGGTGCACCCGTGGTGTCCATTCCCATTGCAGTTTGTCTGTTTTTCATGATGTATCCCATCATGGTAAAAATTGATTTTGGATCGGTAATCAAAGCAGGTAAGAGTGGTAAACCTGTTTTTTTAACTCTATTTATTAATTGGTGTATTAAACCGTTTACCATGTATGCTATTTCAATATTTTTTCTTGGTTTTTTACTCAAATCGTTCATCGGAGTTGATGCGATTGACTTGGTCAAAATGCCATTTGGTCTTGATCTTCCAGTGGGAGCTCAGCATGGTGCAGGTATCGTTGTTTTTCAAGATGGCATTAAAATGCTGCAAATCCCCCTATGGCGAAGTTATTTTGCAGGATGTATTCTTTTAGGAATCGCACCGTGTACGGCAATGGTTCTGGTCTGGGGATACCTTTCTCGTGGGAACGATGGGCTTACATTAGTTATGGTTGCCATTAACTCCCTTACCATGCTTGTTTTATATGGTCTTTTGGGCGGTTTTTTACTTGGCGTAGGTAAACTTCCAATCCCATGGCAGGCATTGCTTTTATCTGTTGCTATATATGTAGCTCTTCCTTTGGTTGCGGGATATCTGTCTCGAAAATGGATTATTGGTGTCAAGGGCGAAACCTGGTTTAAAGAAAAATTTTTGGGAGTCCTAACACCCGTTACTATCGGTGCCCTTCTATTAACCTTAGTTCTGTTATTTAGCTTTAAGGGTGAGGTTATCACAGCAAATCCACTGACGATTTTATGGATTGCCATACCGCTATTCATCCAGACAATTTTTATTTTTGCTCTCGGTTATGGTGCAGCCAAACTGATGAATCTGAAATACGAAGATGCTGCCCCAGCAGCCATGATCGGTGCCTCGAACCATTTTGAGGTGGCTATTGCCACATCTGTTATGCTCTTCGGTCTATCTTCCGGTGCCGCTCTTGCCACTGTTGTCGGTGTTTTGATTGAAGTGCCGGTAATGCTGATGCTGGTTGGGTTTTGCAAACGTACTACATCTTGGTTTAATAATTAATATTAAAATCAAAATTATATGGGGCCCTCTTAAAGTTCTCCATACAGGTTTTTGGGAATTTTTTTAAATATTTTTAAGTGTTTGCAAAAAGTAGTTAATGACAATCAATCTCGAATCCATATATTTTTTATCTGTATGCTTTAATCTTGTTGCTTACCTAATATAAATATTTAGTCGCACATTAATTGTAAGTTATATATTGGATTATTAAAATGTTTTTAATAATTCTTCGGTATTTAGTATTCCGTTGACCAGCAAATAGAGGCATAAAACCAATACAATACTTCCAAAAAGATAATAGAACCGACGCCAAAAGACAGACGTTCTTTTAACTATTAAGCCAGGTAACCTTCCATTTGTTTCCAGTCGTTCAACCCAGGAAGATCGTTCATGTTTCAGTTTTTGTATATCAATGCTGCCTTCAAACATGACCAGATCCATGGGGAAATGTTGTCGTCTCAGATGTCCGATAAAGAAATGTATGATAAAGACATGGCCCATGGCCAAAACTGCTTCAATCCGATGGATCCACAGGAAAACATTAATTGTCCAACCCGGTATAAAACGGCTTGAAAACACTGGGCTATAAAGTATTAGACCCGTGGTGCCAAGAATAGTGATGCCCCAGAAAACAGCCCAATAATCAAATTTTTCCCAATAGGTCCAACGATCAAATTTAGGGCATTCCCCAAGTCCCACAATCCATGCAGCGTGCCTAACTGCTTGCCTGGCATCTTCTATCCGGGGGAGTATGGAATCAGGACCAAACAAACTATTGGGAAAATTTTTCAGGTTAATTTTCATTAAAATATATACCAGATGAAAAGCAAGGGATACGAGCATGAAAATTCCTGTTATCTTATGAATAAAAAGTGCGTTTGTATAACCGCCGAATAAAAATAATAAAAAGTGTCCCCAGTCCGTACTCGCATACATCCGGGACAGGCCGGTGCTTGCCTGGATGACAAAAGAAAGCATCAGGGCAAGGTGAAATATCCTCTGGCTCTCAGTAAATCGTTTAATTCTTTTTTTTTTGGTAATGGTTCTATTTTTTTTAATTTTTTTATTCGGCCAGAATTCACGTATGCCCCACAATAGGGTGTGGGGTAAAAATAATGCAAACGTGCCTGCGGCAAGGACAGCCATGGCCCAAAATACATAAAATAATAATGGAAAACTTTTTTGTGTTGTTTTGAGCGCAGGATTGGGTTCATGAACAACATAGGCAGCAAAAGATGCGCTAGCGCCTTTGTGACATTTGACGCATACAACAGCATACCGGCGGATGGGATGCATTGAAGAATAATAATGATTTATTCCGGCAATGGGTTCCCCGCCGTGGCACTGGCGGCATGTGATTTTGGATCTGACCCTGTGCAGGTTTCTGGCATTCCGTGGATGGCAGTCAGTACAGGAACGAAATTGATAAAATCTGAGTCCCAGATGGGAATTTTTCATGTATCTGCGATGTTTTATTTTGTCAGCAACAGGAGAGACATCAATCAACTTATTTATATCTATAGGGACTACGGCTGTGGGAGGGTGCGATATTATGGGTCTGGTTTCATGTGCGTTATACTGCCGCTTGCCGGCTTCCAGCTGCTGATAACGATAGATCTTTGATGTGGCCTCTTTCTGCGCTTGTAATGGATGGGAGGTAAACAAAATCAACAGGACAAATCTTGTTACAGCCCATTTGTATTTTATTGAATCCTCCATAATTTACCACCTGGGCGGGGTTTGATGAACCCTTAGCAGGGTCTTTTGAGATAGGCTGTCAAAAAGTTTTTGCAAGGTCATAAGATCAGTATCTTTATGTTTATGACAATTCTGGCATGAATTGGGAAGCCCAGGGTTTTTCAAAGTATCTTTTGGTAAAATGGTATTGAATACATGGGAATGTGTTATCCCGGCTCCTCCGTTTTGAGAAATTTTGGGCATATGACAGCCAATACAGTTGGCAAACGAGTGGATGGAATGTGACATGTTGTTATTGATCATTTTGTGGCATGAAAGACATTGTTGGGAGCCTGCCCCTCTGGTCTGATACTGCGTAGGCGGTACACCCAATCGATGGACATAGTGACAGGAAGTACAGGAAACTCCCGCTCTTGCGTGGGCCGACTTTTTCCAGTCATTGAATTGCATATAGCGGCCTTTGGCAAAATCATTGGGATAAAAATATTCATTCCCCCCTGAACCAGGGGAAACAGGTTCATAATATATGTCCAGACTTCTCCCGGGCAGATATTGTACCGGCCATTCAACTCCTTTTACTTTGGTTGATCTGCCCCGGCTGTGACAGGAACCGCAAATTTGAGTTCTAAAAGCGGCAGGAAGATGAGATGGATTCACTATGGTACGATGCTTTTGGAAAACGGCTGTCTCAGGTAAGGCGATATGGTGTGAGCCTGGGCCATGACAGGCTTCACAACCTACGCGTGGTTCAGAAAATGTATTTTCTTTTAAGTCTACGCCTGTTGCATGACATCCACCGCATTTTTCTATCCAGGGCTCTTTATCCCATTTGTCTTCATTGCGGCTATACCACTTGTTATCTCTTGCATTGTATAAAATTGGAGCTACATACAAAATTTTGTTTTTCTCGATGAGGAAAGCTTGCTCCCATTGCATTCCCATTGTATATTTTACATCTTCTATTTTTGGGATATAGATTTTGTCTATTGAAACTTTGAGCTTTTCTTCAGATTGTTTAAGATCGGCTCTGATGACTTCAGTATCGAACTCTACAATCAAGGCATCTCGATTTTCTGTTACATCCTGAAGTGTGCGGCTGTGGAGGGTAGTTTCCCAAGAGTGATTGTGTTCCAAATGGCAGAATTTGCACTCTGAAGAGCCAATATACATTTTTGATTTTGACAGAATTTTTTCAAGTTCAAAAGATTTTTGACTTGAATCCGGCCCACAGTTGACTACAAACAATGATAATAAAATGAGTACTGCAATTAGAATCCATGAGGCTGTTTTCATTGCATCTCCTTTGATTGGAAAATTGACTTAAAATGTCAAGATCCATGGAGAGCTTTAAAAATGGGTTTATTATGTGCTTATCCCATGCTGCAAGATTTGATATTCAATTCCGGTTCATTGGCTGTAAATAAGTTCAGGTTTTAGATCATAAGTCCAGGGTGCATTGGCATTTTTCCACCCATTGATTACTCGCTTACCATGGTTGGAACTGTCAGGATTTTTAAGTTTATCTCCTTCAAATCCATCTATGATACTATATATTTTTTCAAATCCTGAGGTTGCCAGAATATTAACGGCAAGAGCACTTCTTACCCCTGAACGGCACATGAGTAATATAGTATCTGTTTCTTTAAATTTCTTTTTTACATCAGACACAAAGTTTTCATTAAGCGTCAAAACAGATCCGGAATTTTGGTTTGACCGTAGAAATTTGACAGGGATATTGTATGCCATAGGTCCATGGCCCACAAAAAAATATTCGCCAATGGTACGGGTATCTAAGATTTTAATTTTACCAGGATTTTTCTTCCATTTCTCATAACCTGCCTTAGCAGTCAAATAGAGACCCAAAACAGTCTGCTTTTTACGTGGGATATGGGAAAGAGCAAAGGATTGTTCTGCTTTTTCAATATCCTTGGTATTCATATCTGCTTTGGCCATCTCAAGGGATTTTTCACTGGATTCTTCCCCGTGCATGGCGGCAAGTTTCCACCATTTATATGCCTGGATATCATTTTTTAAAACTCCGTGACCTTCCCAGAACATGTTTGCAATCTTTTTCATAGCGGAAACATGTCCATTTTGGGCAGACTTTAAAATCCATTTTGATGCCTGATGAATATCTGATGGTACGCCCCGGCCTTCCAGGTACATCTGGCCCAGGCTGTGCTGTGCTTTTCCATTTCCCTGATCCGCTGCCAGGCGATACCATTGGGCTGCGAATGGTTCACTTTTGGCAATGCCCAGCCCTTGTTCGTACATGGCTGCCAAATTATTCTGTGCTGATTCAAACCCCTGTGAGGCTGCTTTTCTATACCATTGAATTGCCTGAATATAATCTTTGCCTTTTCTATAGATATTGCCCAGTCTGTTTTGAAATTCAGGATTTTCCAAAGGAGTTGTATGCTCTGCAAGTGCACTGCCGTCAGAACCCACCCAGATGGTATCATCATCGTCATCAGCTTCCCCGTCCCCGGCCCAACCGCAGGCACCCGCAAACTCAGGCAATAAAATTAAAGAACAGATGAGACTAACTATAATAATAGATTTTATAATCAGTATGGATTTATTTTCTTTATGATAAGAATCCATGATCAACAAAAATGGGACAGCAACCCATGATGTAAATTTAGACCCCATAATTCACCTATAGGTATTATTAATTATTTAAAGGAATCAAACACCCTTGCCAAAAGGACAATGTGGGAATGAACATTCTTTGCAATCCATGCAAAGTCCACCATGACCGAAAAATGCCAATTCTTTTTTGCCGATATGCTCACCTGCCATGATTCTTGGTAGAACGAGATCTAGCACGGTAATTCTATGGTGAAGTCCACAGGCCGGTACACCTAAAAGCGGTATATCATCAATGTAAGCGGCAAGGAACATGGCTCCAGGCAGGACTGCGGTCCCATAGTTCATCTCGGTTGCACCAGCCTGGCTGATCCCCGAACGAGTAACATCATCGGGGTCAACACTCATCCCGCCGGTTAATAAGATAAGCTCGCATCCTGAATCCAGACATTTTAGTATGGCCTGTTTGATAAGTTTGGAATCATCCGGCACATATTCCACGCTTAGTATTTGGGATCCAAGATCCTCAATTTTTTTGGACAGCAATGGAGCAAACCCGTCTTCAATCAGTCCGCTATAAACTTCACTTCCTGTTATAATCAGACCTGTTTTAAGGTTCTTAACAGGTTTGACACCTATCGTTCCCCCATTACTTGCTGCTATCATTGCGGCCCGTTCAATGGGTGCTCGTTTCATTACTAAAGGAATCGCACGTGTGGCCGCCACAAGATCCCCCTTTTTAACAAGGCGATGATTATGCTGGGTTGCGCACATGACTTCATCAATCATATTAAATGCTGCCAATGATGCAATATTGATGGAAATAATGCCGTCAATTGCTGCATGCAAGGTGATTTTTCCTTCTTTGGGGTCATTTTTCCAATTTATGCCTTTACCTGCCAGACTTTTTGCCAAAATTTTTGCGGCCTGGTCTTCATGGATTTCATCGTCTTCAAGGTCAATCAAATAAAGATGGTTCTTGCCGAGCTTTTGAAGACGGCAGATATCTTCATCACAAACAGTATGCCCTTTTCTAAATGCCGCACCTTTGAATTCTCCGGGTCTGATTTCAGTTATATCATGAGCGAGGCGAGTACCAACCGCTTTTTGAACAGGAACTTTTTTAAGCATGGCAATGTCTCCTTATAGTATATTATAAATTGTGTTTTTGAAAGAAATTGTTGTCAGAAACATTGGTCCCATTAATAGGAGTCCAATCCATATGATCCCAGATAATTTCATGGGCATCTGAAAAGTATGTATCCTCAGTGCATGGCCTACAGACAGGCTTCTTATCAATTATCACTTCCCTTTGATCACGCACCACCTGGCCACATCGCGAACAGGTCACTTTTTTCCGGGTTGGACCCGGCATGTCATAGTCGTTTAATTTTACACTGACCTTTTGTACCCTGAACAGAACACTGTCCGGCATGAGTTTATATGCTTCCAGCTGCTGGGCGGATTTGTCTGCCACATCCGGTGCATAAAAAGGGGCAAGGTCCCGGGCATCCTCAGTAGATACTATTCTGAAGGCCATATCTGTTTCAAGGTTGATAAAAGTGGCTGCCATTATCCCGTAGTCGGCAAATTTCAGACTGCGTCTGCCGAGTTTTACCCCGGTCACATAGGCCACGGCATCTCCGGCACAGCGATCCATTTCAATATAGACGATCAGTTTTTTGATCTGGTCATGACATTTGGGGTCATCCAGCCCAATCAAGCGGCAGCCTAACATGGCCATACGGACGCCGATGACCTGCCCCGGACATAAATGTCCGTGCACTTTGGCCGATTCGCTGACAAGAGTTTCAAAATCTTTCATTTACCACTCCTGATTTAATAATGTGTTCCCCAATTAGGTCATACCTTTTTTCCGGTAAAGATGAAGACGATGTTTCTTTTAATGCAAGGTACTTTTCTCCCAGAGTATAAACCAGGAGAAACGTGGCAAAAACACCCAGCAAAACAAAAATCTCCATCAGGGTCGGCAGATAAGTCGGCAGATCTTTTGAAATATTAGGAAAAATTTGACCTGCAACAACGAATAGATACCGCATCACAAAGGCCCCGGTAAGTACCATTATACAACCCGTAAAAACAGATGGCAGGCTTTTTTTTTGGGCACCCCAAAGCAGAAAAAAGACCGGTAGAATACTCATGAGAAAAATTTCAAACCCCCAGAATCCAATCATAAATGGTCCCTTTAATAACAAAAGTAAAGGACCCTGCTGCAATGGATTGAAAAGTCCAAAAGTAATCCGGCATGTTATAAAAAGTAGGCCAACGGCTAAAAGCAGGGCCAGAACCTGTGCCATCTCAAATATCAGAGACATAACCTGGGCCGGCATGGGATCGTCACCTGTTTTATGGGAAAGGATTGTCATGATAATAAGAAAAGCATAGCCGCAGAAAATGGCAGAGACAATAAAATAGGCAGGGTAATAGGGCCCATACCAAAGTGTTCGGGATTCAGAGTGGGCAAAAACCGATCCCAGCATGGATAGAGCAGAAATTCCAGCCAAAAAAGCCAGGGTACCGATTACTTTATGACACTTCGAGTTTTCTAAAAGTTTGACTAAAACTGAATCTTTAAATTTTTCCAAAGTCAACAGTGTTAAAATGGTTTTCATGTGGCCTGTTGATACAAGAGATCTTTTAAAAAGATCGGGCCTGATAAGCAAATACAGTTCCAGACCGACAAACAAAAGATATCCTGAATATAAAGCTCCCATCCATGAAATAGCGGATCGAAAATTCGGGGAAATGACATTGTAGATAGGCATTCGCTCAGGATGCCCTAAGTGCAGCACAATACACAGCATGCCAAACACAATCAGGGTCAGGGATAAAAATGCGATGCGCTTACCTAAAATTTCATAACGGTGCATACCAAAAACAGCTCCCAGGGCATTGATGATGCAAAGGCCCGATCCCGCCGCAACCAGGAATACATAGGTTGAAATCATGCCGGCCCAGGGAATTTTAATAGAGAATTCTAAAATTTCCATGCTCGTTACAAGAGAGGCCAACAAAGCAAAGCCGCACAAAAGGATCATGGAAAGCAGACAAGTGATCCATATATAAAAGCCTTTTTCTTTTTCCATGGCATATAGGGCTGATTGGCTCTTATATTTAATTCGTTGTATCATTGTTTTCCTTGTCTGGATTTATTGTTATGCCGGAATACAAATACATGGCATAAGCAATGATGGAAGCTCCCATAAAACCGCCCGAAGTAATCCTGATTTTATCGAGGTCTTGATTTATTATTTTTTTCGGAGCCTGGATTAGCCCCATATTTTCCGGTTTTGCTGGAAGTAGAGTAATCATTCCCGTGCCTCCAGCCTCGTCAATACCCATGATATAACCTGGCTTTTTAAGATCATGAAGTCTTTTTTTGGCTTCTCTTATCATTTCATGTCGATATCCAAATGCCAGTGCCCCAACCGGGCAGGCCGCCACACAAGCAGGTTTTTTATAATTTAGAGGGAATCTATTATAACAAAGTGTGCATTTTCGGGTTACCCGTTTCTCAAAATCAAACCTTGGCACTTTAAATGGGCATGCCTGATAACAATAGCGGCAGCCAATGCATTTTTTTTCGTTGATGACAACAGGTCCGGAGTCTAATTTTTTAATAGCGGAAACCGGGCAAACTCCAGCACAGGCAGGTTCCAGACAATGCTGGCAGGCCCAGTGCATATAGTTCCTTTGCGTTTTGTTTTTCTTGTCAGATCTAAGATTGACCACTACCCAGTTATTTGCGTTTAAATCCGTATTTTTGTCGCTGACCAGTTCATCCCTTTCAACCTTAAGGCTGTTCCAACGCTTGCAGGCAGACATGCATCTTTTGCAGCCAATACAAGTAAATGTGTCTGCAAGTTTGCCAAATTGGTTGATATCAGCTCCGGCAGTGCGGGTCAGACATATAGTCGGGGCAATGGACAGCCCTGCCATCGTTTTGATAAACTGCCGCCGGTTTATGAATGATTTTTTTTTCATCCTGACCCTCTGGCTATTTTTTATGAGCAGTAAAGGGTTTGGGCATATCATTCTTTCTGGCGGCCTCTAGAAATCCCGCCAGAGTTTCTGTAGGTGTATCCTTATGATGATGACAAGCGTTACAGGCATTGGGCTGTTTTTCAATACCTCCTACTTTAAGGGTATCCAAAGGAGACATAAAATTGAATGTATGGCTGTGAGCATCTCCAGCTTCACCAATACCGGCGACTTTGGGCATATGACACTTCACACAGCTGCCAAAGGTATGAATCTTGTGCGCTGATCGATACTGGGAAGCATTGTGGCAACTTTTGCACAATTGATCCTCAAACAGCCGGGTCTTGGAACTTATGGCTGTTAATAAATTACTTGTATCTGCATTGGCGTTAATGGAAGTTTTTCTCTGATGCACACTGTGGCAGGTGGCACAGGTCACCCCGGCCTTGGCATGTTCGCTCTGCTTCCAGTCAAGATATTGCTGGTTGCTGTATTTGGATTCTCCACTGGGCCAGAAATACTTGGATTCATGACCATTACTTTTTTTAACTTCATCAAAGTGAAGCCGCAAATTAGCCTCCCCTTTGTGCTTTTGGTATGAGTATGGATAGGCATACCCGCCTTTCTTGTCCCGGCCTCGTGTATGGCATGATCCGCAAATCTGTGATGCCTGTGCCGGGGTCAGTCGTCCGGCTTGAGTGATCGTCTCAATCTCAAATCCCGGAACTGCCTCAACATGGTTGCTGCCAGGGCCATGGCAGGCTTCACATCCGATTCCCATTTCCACAAACTCTTTTTTCTCAGGATCAAAGCCTGTGCTGTGGCAACCGGCACATTCTGTGATCCAATCTCTTTTTTTCTCATCTGTGGTGGAATATTTTTTCCATTCACCCTTGGTTACATTGTACTGGGCGGGTAAAACCATGATACGATCCCCGGTTTTTTGAAGATACATCTGCTTCCACTGACTGCCCAGAGTATAATCCACGTCAGTTTTAGAAAAAGTTCTGATTTTACTTTCAGATTCAAAGTCGCCGATATTTGCATAGGGTTCAAGTTTGACATCCTTCATCATGCGGGAATGCAAAGATGTTCGCCAGTTTAAATACGTTCGTTCATGACAGTTTTTGCACGTCTTTGAACCAACAAATGTAGCATTATACCGATTTTCATATTTGCCCTCTAATTTTATGCCCTGTTCATGTAGCAAATCTTTTTTCAACATAAAAGTAGTGGCAATGATAACAACCAGAGATAAAGTAAATATTACACCAATAACTATCGGTATAATGGGAATCTTTTTCATGCTCTTTCCCCTTTTGCTTAGGACCCGCTCAAAAATTATCCGCTAAGTTTGGTCTGTGAGCTGAAGCTCAAATTCAATAAACTCTTTCGTTAGACACACTATTTCTTTGTAAAAAACATGTTCAGCCGTGGCCAGGACCTTGACGCAAAAATCGGGAACCCAGCTGCCGATATGTTCCTTTAAAAATTTTCTCTGAATGGATACAAAATACTCAATCTGTTCTTCATCGTTTATTTCCCGCGCATCTTTTTCCTGGAATGTCAGTTGTTTCATGAATTCAAATTCAACTGAGATATGATCCGGAATGCCTTTAAAATCATCTATATATGTCATGCCGGCTGATTTGATGAACTTTTGCACTGCCACGGTAGACTCCCCCCACAGCTTTCCCCAGTCTCCTCCGTCAAGCTTGTGATGCACTGATTCATGGGGAGAGATATGTTTTCCCGGCCCTATAAAGAGCCGGGAATATTCACATGCAAGTTCTTCTGTTAATTCATCTATATCGCCTTGGAAATGAAGATTCAGCTCTTTTGAGCCGTTCTCAGATATTATTTCCAAAAGCCCTGATGCTTTAATCTGCTCAAGGAGGTCTCTTGAAACTTCATTCATATAAATTTCAGATAGAAGTCCGTAGATCATACTGCGCTGTTGAGCATCTAATTTTTCTATTGTTTTTTCCATAAGATTCAATAAACCTCCTTTTGCATTTATGCTTTGGTCACAGTGACCACTGTATCCATCCAGGCCTGCTGACCGCTGATGGGATCCGGTTTGTTAGGAATAATCCAGTTGGGATGTACGCCATAGGTATCCCAGGTTTTCAGTTTAAGGTCAGGATCATTATCCCCGGCCAGAGGTGCTTTTTTGCCGGAGGCATACCGGCCGTATTCCCAGTGACCCAGGTGATGAGAAATCGCAATGATACCAGGCACAATCCCTTCTGTGACATTGGCTTTTGTGACAATTTCACCGATAGATGACTTAACTTTTATCTTGTCCCCGGTTTTCACACCCAGTTGCTTAGCCGTAGCCGGATTGATTTCAGCCGGGTTATCATGATAGATTTCCGTCAGCCATTTACAATTCGTGGATCTGGAATGAATATGAACTGCAACCTTGTAGGTTGTCAGTATCAATTCATTGGATTTCAAGTTTTCATGTTCTTTATTTGGATAAAAATGGGGCAAAGGAGAAAGTCCTTTGATCTCCAGAAGATCTGAATAGATCTCAAAAAACCCAGACTTATTCACTGCATCCGGCTTAAAGCCTGAATAGACCTTATCTCCAATCTTCTGACCCACATATCCCTTAAGAGCGCCCGAGGTTTTGGTATACCCTTTTTCCATGGCTTCAGCTTCTGATTTTGCCTTGGATTTTTTCCAGTTCCAGTGTACACCAGTGGCTGCATCCAGGATGACCCCTTCTTTTGCAATGGCATCTGCTTTAATATCTTTTTTGTATGAAAAATATCTGGGTTTGGCTTTTGGATCATGCCATACCCCGTGTTTTTTCATGTACTCAAACCCGCCCGCCTCTTTAACACCGGGTGTCATGTCGCATGATTGCTTTACAAACTCTTCAGCCGAATTGAACCCAAGTGGAAATCCCATGCGGTCACTAAGCTCGCACACAACATCTTTAAAATCACGGCTTTCACCCAGGGGTTTCACAAATGGCTGCCGAATATAAAATTCTGCAATCTGGTCAGGCGATACCATATCTTCCCAGTCCCACCATTCAAGATAGGATGGATTGGGTAGAATCAAATCTGCAAGAGCAGCAGATTCATCATAATATGCATTGACGCAGACAGTAAAAGGAATCAGACTTTCATCTTTTAAAATATCGATATTTTCCTGGCATTCGCCATTGGCATACACGGGTGTATAGCAGTACCACATGTAAATTTCAGGCCGTCCGGCTTTTCCATCTTTGATGACCTTGAGTACCTGGTGATTGGCACCATGGGTCGGATAGGCAATATCCCCTTTAAATCCATGGGCAAGTTTTAGAGCTTTGGCTTTGGGTTTGTTCTTGGGCCCTTTAGGGTATTTCCATTTGGCACCCACGGCAAGACAACGTCCACCAGGGTTGTCGATGTTTCCGGTAATGGCTGCCAGCATCTGGATAGATCTTTCTGTCTCTGCGCCATATACATGGGCAACGGCCCCTCTATAACTGATAAGGCAGGCAGGTTTTGCCTTGGCAAATTCCAATGCAATTTCTTTGATTTTAGCTGCCGGTACGCCACTGATTTTTTCGGCCCAGGCCGGAGTATATTGAGCCAGGTGTTTTTTTAAGAAGCTGATTTTTTCATCAAAACTTGCATCAACGTTTTTAGTAACCTTGATATATTTAAAAAAATCCTTGTCATAGAGTTCTGCCTCAACCACTACATTGCACATGGCAAGGACAACTGCATTGTCTGTTCCAGGCTTTAAAGGGACCCATTCTGTTGATTTTGCAGCAGTGTTGGAAATGCGGACATCAAAGGTGACAAGTTTTACCTTGCGATCCACAATGGCTGACGACAGCCGTAGCATACCGGGAATGGAATTGGTGCCGGCTTCAAGGCAGTTAGATCCGAAATTGAGCACATACTTTGTATTGTCAAAATCCCAGCTATCATAATGTTTACCCCAGGTTAATTCCTGTGCGGTCCACTTACCGCCCTCACAGATAGATGTATGGTTGCCGACGGTTTTGGTACCATAGGTTCCCAGAAAAGCGCTTTTTACTATCTTGCTGGAAGATCCTTTCATACGACCGTAATGAAACATGAATTTTTCAGGATGACCGTCATCTCTTAATTTTTTTAATCGGCCGGAAAGATCGGTCAGAGCGTCGTCCCATGAAATACGCTTCCATTTTCCTTCACCCCTTTTCCCAACCCGTTTCATTGGATAAAGAATTCTGTCCGGATCATAAAGCTGGTTGATGCCGGCAGCACCCTTTGAACATATTTTGCCCCTTCCCCGGATGGAGTTGGGCTGGCCTTCTAATTTTACCAGTCTCCCGTCTTCAACATATCCCACCATGGAGTCTCTTGTGACGCAGTTCCAGCAGGCACTTGCAATCATCTCTCTTTCTTTGTTGGTTTGAGGAGAAAAATCCTTCCCTCCTTTAACGAAACTAACAGTTCCGGCCAGGGCTTTTGACTCAAAACCCTTACCAATGGCAAGGACTGCAGCACCTACTGCACCAAGTCGAAAAAAATCCCGGCGATTAAAATCTTTTGTCATGGTTATTCCTCCTTTGTTTAGCCAATGGTATCGATCCAGGCATCATTCTTTTCATATTTCTTTTTTGCGGTTGCCATTTTTTCCAAAGCCCCATCCTGGTCTATGTAAAACACCATGGGTTGAGTATTTTCACCGGGTAGAAGAGTTGTAGAAGCCGATTTCTCCAAAAGACCAAATTCTTTTACAAGTTTGGCGATATCACTTGAAGGATCATTTAAATCCCCGAATTTTCTGGCTTGTGTGGGACATATATTAACGCATGCCGGCACAACTCCATTATCAATGCGATGCTGGCAAAGACTGCATTTGGTGATACCGTTTTTTGTTGCATCTTTTCCCGATACAAGCAGTTTATCAAAATTCCGGGCACCGTATGGACAGGCATTTATGCATTTACCGCAACCTGTACAATACTGATTGTCAAATAAGACTAACCCGTCAGGGCGTTTATAAGTGGCTCCGCCGCGATAACGAATTGTTTTACCATCTTTATCAATAAATTCACGCCTGTCTTTCGGATATTCCGGGCACTCTTTTATGCATGGAGGAATATCATCCTCTTTATTCCCCTCACAATGATTGCACAGCCTCGGCAAAAATAATTTTGTGGAATTTGGATACGTGCCTGTAACTTCTTCGTATACGGCTGTTCGAAATGCACCCAGGGGTGTGTGGTATTCAGCTTTACAAGCAACAGTACAGGCTCTGCAGCCCACACAACGTCTTAAATCTACGATAAAAGCCCATCGAGGTGCGTTCCCTTTACTGGCAGCCAAAGCTGTCCCAGCCGGGATCATACCGGCTGTTGAGCTGAGCGCTGCAAGACCTGCTCCCTTAAGCAGTTGCCGTCTTGTGACGGATGTCTTTTGACTCATGATCCTCTCCTTTTCATAAAGTTAAAATTATTATTGCCTATCCTTTACGTAATCCATAACGTCTTCAAAGGATGAGATGGCAGCATCGATCAACATGATTGAATATTTCTTATTGTGAACCCCGTTACCGTGTATAACTATATTCATAAAATCTTGACCTTGCTTCATCATAGTCTTTGCAGTCTCCAAGTCTGTTTTAGACAGTTTGGGCTCAGTCTGAATTAATATGTCAGCGGCCTCCTGCAGGATTTCACGGGAATACTCAATTTCTTTTTTTAATTCTTTTTTCCAGTCCTCAAGCATTTTGTCATGCCCTTTGACATGACATTGCACACATGTTTTTCCAGAAGCACCCAGAACCATTTGACCTTTAGCCGTGGTTTTCATTTCATTATGGCATCCAAAACAATTGGTTCTCACCTTGTACATGGGTTCAATAGCATCCAAAACACCTTTTCTTTTTTCTCCCTTTGCAAGCATAACCTGGTATTGATGGGGCTCAGGGTGGCAGGCAGCGCAACCCTTTTCAACGGTTGCCTTTAAGGCAAGTTGACCAAAAGGTTCTTTTTCTGATGCCGCTTTTCCAGATTTTGCATGTGTAATAGGTCTGTGACAGTCAAAACAGCGCGCATTTTTAACAGTGACATGTTTTTCATGCATCAGTTTTTTATTGGTGTCTTCTTTTAAATGTTCGGCCCGGTCATGACAGGACCGGCAATTTTCTTTTTTAATGGTATCCGTCCCCAGTGTGAGAGCAGTCTGAAGCACCCCGTTTTCAAAATAGGCTTCAACGCTACCTCCGCCTGTGGCCTGGATCAGGTCGATGTGGCAACTGGTGCAGGAAACATCTGCCTTTTGAAGCATTTCATGAGTAATTGGTTTTTCCCCGGAAGTTTGAATGGGTTTTTTAGGGAGTTCGTGGCACAAAATACATTTGGCGCGATCCTTATTAAATGTCTCATTTGTAAAATGACACTGGTGGCATGAATCTTTTGTGACTTCAAATTTCTTTTGGTTGGTTTCATGCTGATGGCAGGAAGTACATTGGAGTTTCTGGCCTTCTATCTGTTTTTTGGGGTCAAGATGAGAAACATGAACAAATGTAACTTTTTCTGTAAATTTAATTTTTTTGGTTTTAAATTTATCATCAGGCTTGCCGTGACAAGCAGATGTCATGCAGTTTTCATCTTTGATCCGAGGCCGGGTTTGTATGATGCAAGCGTA